>Ga0315315_10000233_pt1 | contig 44392 bp, 28 predicted proteins | sample M140m3416metaG_FD_203699 | JGI IMG/M metagenome (GOLD analysis project Ga0315315, IMG submission 203699) | Ammonia-oxidizing marine archaeal communities from Monterey Bay, California, United States - M1 40m 3416 | ecosystem: Environmental > Aquatic > Marine > Intertidal zone | place: USA...
GCGTATCCAGCCTGCAGGATCTCGGGTGAAGGTCACCTCTCCCAGCGGACCCTTCATCTTTCTCACAGCTCCGTTGATGTCCCGCTCCCACCGGTGCTCGCCCATCACCCGAGGCCAGCCATCCGGTGTTCGCTCGATGTCCCACACATCCGCGCCAAAACGAAGCCGGATAATCTCACCCACAGGATTTCTCTCAATCTGTAGGGTCTCACCGTCTGGACGCTCGATGGACTGAAGCCAGCCGGCTGCGTCACGCTCAAATCGCGTCCGCCGCCCAACGACATCGCTGACGCTTGTGAGCCGGCCGTCGTTGTCATAGCCAAGCGAGACCACGCCATGGACGTTGTCCTCGATACGCTCCAGCCAGCCGGCACCGTTGCGATGAAGCTGAGTCACGCGCCCCATCGGACCCTCAATACGATCGACCTCTCCCAGCGTGTCCGTACCCAGAGTCCATCGTGCACCCGTCCGCTCGAGGAGCCCGCTCGGCCACCCATTCGCGAATCGCTCAATGAAGATCTGATTGCCCAGTGCATCGATGATGGAGCGCACATGCCCGCTGTCGTCCCGAACCAGCTGCGTCACCGCACCCGTCGAGCTGTGGATGGCCACGATCCGATCCTCACCACTCCGGACCAAGCGCTTCACACGACCAGACGGCGACACCGTGACGACCTTACCGGCCTCGTTGCGCTCTATACGCGTGACTCTACCCGCTGGATCGAACATTCTGTACACGCGCCCATCGTCAGTTCGCTCCCACCGCCACTTGTGTCCCGCAGGCATGGTCACACTGCTCACCTCACCCGATGACCCCACCTCCACCCGATACACTCGACCACCCGGTGCAGTGATGTCCATGCGGCCGTTATAGTTTCCAATTCGGGTCTCGAGGCCCCTGGGATCGGTCCACCGAGTGAGGCTCCATTGTTGGTCACGCTTGCGATACCGAGTCGACACTGTCCTGCCCACGGGATCAGTCAAGGTCACCGTTCGGTTGGGGCCTGACTCATCGACCTGAAGGGTATGGGTTCGACCCAGTCCATCGCTCCATCTCAGGCTATTCGCCCACTTGAGCGTCAGACGCTTGGTCCCGGGCCCTACAATCTCGCGGACGCGGCCTTCACCGTCATACCGAAAGGTCATCTTCTCACCATTGGCCCAGAGCAAGCCGCTCATCAATCCCGCATCGGTGTACTGGAACTCATGGTTTGCACTGAAGGCAGCATGCGCGGACACAAGACGCCCGTCGGCGATGCGATGGCCGACTGCTGGCTCCCCTACATCAATCGGCTCCCCACCAAGCAGCCAGGCATCACCTTGCCACTTTCGGGTACGGCCATCCCGCTCGGTAGCCTCGACGATGAGCTTGCCATCGCTGGGATCTACAACGGCAACAAGACCAGGAAGTTCACCCGGAGGGAGCGTACCCACCCACTGAGGTCCACTGGAGCCCAGCAAGGCCGGAGGTAGCGCAGAGGCCACCCCAACGAGGAACCAGAACATCGCAGCCTACGGTTTTCCGAACAAGGTCACACCACCCCAGAGCGCTGGGTCATCCAGATCGATGCCAGTCAGCGAGTCACTGAACAACCTGTTTCGTCCCTCGCTCATCGCGCGCACTGGAGGGCGCTCTTGGTTCATTGAGTCGTAGATGTTGCCGAGGTATCGAACCCGGGTTCGGTCATCCATCTCCCAGTTGGTCACGAGGACCCAGCGCGCTCCAGCATCGAGGAAGGCGCGTGCACGGTGCTGCTGTTGCTCCGGAGTGGTCCGGGCCGTGATGACCACCATCTCCGCATGGAGCGGTGTGTTTCGAACCTGATCTAGACTCAGGACCCCATCACTCATCTTAAAGCCTCCGCTCATCGCTGGTGGGAGGTCTGAGATGTGAATGTAGCGGGCATTCGAGGCCTTGTCGGTCCACGACGCGAGCTTCGCATCTGCGCCCACCAGGATTTCATTGAATCCCGACTGGAAGTAGCGACCGCAGACCTTGAGCTCATTGGGTGTCTCAAAGTTGGTCAGCTCCGTCTCGGACGGTGCAGCCTCATCTCCACCAAAGGCAAGGTAGTCCAGCTTGAACGTCTCTGGCGTCACCTCACGAAGTGTCCGGTGGAGGTCAGCAACCGTCGCCGTCACAGCCATCTGCCGAATGTCCGCCAACCACCGAAGGCCTTCTGCCTGCTCAGGAAGCGTGGTGAATGGATACGCAGTGAATGCCGGTGGTCCCACAATCACATACCGACCCACACCTGTGAGTTCAGCTACAAAGGGATCAATCAGACGCGTCCGAAGCAGGTGCCCAGACGAGTGGTCTGTCTTGCTCTTGGTGTCGATCGCGCTCGCTGCCATCGCCTGCCTGAACTTAGCAGCGAGTGCAAAGATCTCCCGACTGCTGCCGAGGTCCTTGATGGCGTTGCCCTCGCGGGAGAGCGCAATCGCCTGAACTGTGCCGTGGTCCGCACGGTAAGAAATTACAGCGCCGCGGCGAAGATCATTCAACAGCTCGTCCGCAGTGGCACCCTTCTGAGGCATCAGACCCTTGAACGCATCTGAGCTGGCTGCAGCTTTTGCCTCGGCCGCAGCCACCGCGTCAAACGATGCTGTCGGGAACTCTCCCTTTCCAGCATGCCATGCGCTGATGTCTGCTCTCGCCTTAGATATCGCGGAGAGCAAGCCCTCACGGGCCTCATCGCTGACACCATAAATCTGAACCATTCCTTGAGAGACATCCAGGCGCGTCTTGTCCATGCGGTGACCAATGTCATGCGCCGACAATGCCAGTCCTGTGGCCATCTCGCCACCAATCTTGCTGAGCAAGCTCAGGTCGGTCTCGAGGTCCACACCCTCTGAGCCATCCAGCACGGTGCCGAGTGCGAGTCGCCCCATGCGGTGTAGAGGAAGCTTACCGAGTGCAGCAGGAAACTGACCATCGTGGCCCTCGAGGCGCCCTGTCGCTGCCGCCGCACGGCCTCTGGCCCAGTGGAGGAGGCCCGCCCAGGTACTGCCCTCAACCTTTACAGGCATGGCGTTCTGACTCATCGCAGACCAGATCGGTGCACTGGGACCTGTGGCCCCGGATCCCGCTGCTGGTGAACCTCCAAGCATTGAGCGTACTGCGATCTCTCCGGCCACCGCAGGACTCAGATTGAGCTTCTGCGAGATCTCCCGACGCAGTGAGGATGCTCCTCGCCGATCGTAGGTTCGAAGATGGCTCTCTTTCGCCAGGCGAGTGCTGAGGCTGAGCGCTGGAATTCCAGCTGCATCCGCGCCCTTGATCGCGCGGTCGTGCCACTGGTTTGCGCCTGCAGCGTCAGCCTGCGCCGCCACTCCATAGATCAACGCGGCTGCCTGACCATCGAGACCGCTCGGCGGAAATTGCAGTCGTGCAGTCTCAAGGTCACCCTTAGCCATCGCAACGAGCGCCTTGAGTGCATCCTTGTTTGGCCCGCGGGCAGCAGCAGAAGCACTCTCAAGCTCAGCAGTGCGGCCGAGCGCCCAGGCAGCAAGACCTGCGGTCCACGCAGCGCGCTGATGCGCATCGGACGTCACATCCGTATTGGCGGCCCGAACGGCATCTGTGATGACAAGTGCACCCGCTGGATCACCGACCAAAAGCGCGCAATCGGCTGCAGCCAGGCTCGCCTCAGCGGCATCGACTCCAGCAGCTTCGGCTGTAATCTTGCTCTGTGTCGCCACAGAGAGGGCAGCCGAAAAATCGCTGCTGCGCTTGTGGGCATCTACAGCCAGGTGCGTCGCACGATTCAATTGATCAAGGCTACCCTCAGTGATTGCAATCGCGTGTGAGGCTGCAGACCAGCTGGCCACATCAGCGGCAGACACAGTGCTGCGACTGTTGGCGTGATGCTGCTCGAGCTTACCCAGCATACCCATCAGCTTTGCCCGAGGGTCGCTGCCAGCAGCCAGGGCATCGAACGCAGCCGCAGCTCCGCTCTTGTCTCCCCAGGCTGCAGCACGTTCCGCACGGAAACTATCGGCACGCCAGCCCTTCACTGCTGCTGCAGCCGAGACATGACGACGAGCGCGACGTACATCCGCACTGGTTGCCCACTTGATGAGCGCATCTGCTGGGCCCGGAAGTTCAGTACCTTCGGGAAGAACCGCACCGGCCACGATGCTTCGGGCCAGGAGCACTGCAGCATCGCCAGTCCCCTCTCCCACTGCGGAGAGCGCTGCGGCCATTGTGCCTGCGGCGTCACCGGCCAGAAGCTTTGCCTCAGCCTCGAGTAATGCATCCGATCCCGCTGGAGCCTTCGCACCAGCCAGTACGGCTGCGGCCACCAGTCTCGCACCGAGCGCCTTGTCCTCAAGCGCCGCCGCCGCAGCAGCAGCCTTGTCAGGCGAGCCACCCAGCAAGAGGTCATGTGCAGCCTCGGCTGCAGTTCGGGGAGGCTTTTCAGCTTCCTCGCCCTCAACATCCTTATCTGCAGCACCCGTATCTGCGGCCTCGACCACCACTGCCGGCGGGGGAGGCGGCGGTGCCTCATCTTCGCAACCGAGAATCAAGCCAAAAGCCAATACCAATCGACGCATGCGCATCCTCCACGGGTGAAGGTCTACCATAAGTTCGACTTACTTTGTCACCCGCGCGCGTCTTCCTCGCGCACGTGAGGCACTTTCTACAGACTCAGCGCACCACCAATGTCACTGACAGAGGCGCGCGCCATCCTTGAAGCAGGTGTAGGTTTTTGGTCCAGTCAGGACCGCCGACACAGCATCCATCACGCCGTTTCGGTATCCATCTACTCGGCAGGGTCCCTTTCCAGCACGCGCAATGTGCACCACTTCTCCCCCGTCAACAGTACCACCCTTGTGACAGGTCACAACAAGCCTATCGATACTCGGATCTCCAGACCTAAACGTCACCGCGAACTCTTCTGGCACTGGCGCATCCGCAGGCGGTGCAGCGCTGGCCTTCTTGGCTCGCTTTACCTGAGCAGGCGCCCGCACTGGAGCCCTCGTCGAGGGTGACTTAGCCGCTGAAGCATCAGACTCAGCGGTGACAGGAGCCTCCTGGTCGCCTCCTTCCGGGGACGCCTCTTCTTCCTCAGTTGCGCCCTTGTCGCCCTCAGCGCCCTCGGCATCTGGAGCATTGCCAGTATCTGCCTCATCAGCGAGCTCAGCCGCAGCCTTCTCAATCGATGCAGGCTGTGGTTCGGGTGCGGCCTGCACAGACGCAGGTGTCGTGGAATCAATGACAGGTTTAGCGGTAGCTGGCGGGTCCATGACCATGTGGTCCACTACAAAGACACCCACGCCCACGGCAACCACCATTCCGATCAACAGTCCAACCAGGAGCGGCCAGCCACCGAGACGGTCAGCATCCTCAGGCTGCTCCACCTCCCAAGTGTCTTCAACGCCACCGATCTCTACCGGTACAGCAGACACGGCACTCATCGTCCCGATTTGTGTCGACTGGAGACTCGCGACATCAGTCTCAGATGTCGGAATCGCATCCAGGGAGGAGGCAGACACAAAGGGCGTGGCTTCGTTTGGGTCCGCCTCGTAAGGGACCAACTCTCTCGGATCGACAGAGGGGCGCCCGACCATGGTCGGAACCTCTCGCGGCACCCGCTTTCGAACCGGGGGCGGAACAAAGCCGCCGGATTCATCGGCAGGCTCGATGTGACGCTTCATTCGCGCTGTGTCCGGATCTGGATAGCCCTGCTCTTGCTGACTCAGCAGCGTCGGGACTGTCGATGGACACCACGTCCGTAGACCGGCACTCCGCAGCTGCGTCGCAGCCTCACTGAGCACATCCTCGATATCCGTCAGCTCCGGGCGGCCATCTGGCTCAAAGGAGAGCGCATTACGAATCAACTCGGTCACAGCGTCGGGAACAGCCTCTCCAGGTCGTGCAAGAACCCGAATCATGGCCCGTCGAATCACCGCACCCTGGCGGCCCTCATCCTCTCCTGAGCTGGCGGGACGCTCTCCACCCAGCAGATGCACAAGCAGTGCACCAATCCCATAAGCAGCGTGCTGCTCTGGTGTACCCAGATTGGTCGGTGCATACCCAGTGGGCGCAGGATTCTCAGGGGCGTCTGGAATCGAGACCGAGAAACCCGCAACACGGATACCGCCTACAGCATCGACCAGAATCTCAGAAGGCGCCGGTCCGGGGTGGTAGACGGACCCAGGTGCACCTTGAATATTGCGTCCCTGGCTCAGCGCAGCGCGTATACCCTGAGTGGCACGCTCGACCGCCTCTACTGCAGCACGGGCTGGAAAGAACTCTCCCTGGACATTCGCAACATCCAGAGCGCGGGCAAGACTGACCGCCTGGAAGCCCTCGTAGACCCAGCCTGGCTGTCCCTCGAGACGTGTGACATGAAGCAGGCGGAGCACACTGGGATGATCAATGCGTGCCATCAAGCGCCCCTCTTGCTTGAGCGCTGCAAACTGGCTTGAATCCACTGTTAGGTCAGGTCGAGTCCGAATAAGGATCCAGACGGCCTGGCCGTCGGGCCTGATGAGTCGCCCCTGGCGCACAGGCTCTGCCCATGCAGGCCAGTCACCCAAAATTTTGATGCGGTCCTTTGCCACTGCGATCCATCCTCTCGGGTCTCTCCCGATCGTGCCGCTGCATATCCCGGTCCGAAAGCCGGTCGAGCGCCACTCGGTAACAACGATGTGAACCCTGAAGAGGACGTCAAGACGCCACACACAATGGTCACAGAATACCCTCAGACTTCTCGAAGAGATAATACCGTGGCACACTGCTGCAGGTCAGACACCCTCAGGACGGAGGAAGAGTCAGGGATGGGCGAAGAGAAGAAGGACAAGTCGCAAGCTGTACCGAAGGGTGCAAAGGGCCGCGCTGCACCTCGCTTTGACGACAACGCTACCGCTCCGGATACCGACAGACCCCTCGGAACATCCGCCGATCCCGAGGTCCTCGACTCCGACAGACAGCCCGCCGGACAGCCCAAAGCACTCGTTCGCTCTGGCTCTCTTCCGGGCAAGTCAGACCTCTTACAGGCCTACCTCACCGAGATCAGACAGCACCCGATCCTTGAGCGTGAGGAAGAGACAGAGCTGGCGAAGCTCTACCTCGAGACTCAAGACCAAGATGCAGCGAAGCGTCTGGTCACATCAAACCTCAGGCTGGTCGTCAAGCTCGCTTTTCAGTACCACCGCCAGTGGTCCAGCGTTCTCGACCTGATTCAGGAAGGAAATATGGGCCTGGTCGAGGCACTGTCTCGCTACGACCCATACCGTGGAATTCGATTCTCCAGCTACGCCCAGTACTGGATCCGAGCGATGATTCTGCGCTACCTGATGGACAATTACCGCATGGTTCGCCTCGGCTCCACACGGCACGGCCGGAAGCTCTTCTTCCAGCTCAACAAGGAGAAGAAGCGCTTAGAAGCAATGGGCATCAAGCCAACATCTCACGCGCTCTCGAAGGCCCTCGATATTCCCGAAGAGGAGATCGTTAACGTCGACCAACACATGCGGGCTCCGGCGATGTCCCTGCACGCTCCAGTCGGCAGCGAAGAGGGGCGACAGCTCTCAGAGATCATTCCTGACAAGGTCGAACTGGGACCTGAAGCTCACGCTGCACGCGGAGAGCTCGGCGCCCAAGTACAGCGCGAGCTCGATGAATTCGCGACGACACTGCGGGATGACAGAGAGCGGTCCATCTGGACCGAGCGTCTGGTGTCAGAAGACCCCGTCAGCCTCGCGGTTCTCGGTGAGCGCTATGGCGTCAGCAAGGAACGCATTCGACAGATCGAGGCAAGGATTCGGAAGCGCCTGAAGCTCCACCTCAAGCAAGGCCTCGGTGATGAACTCGACTTCGAGTTCGATGTCCCGGGCTCAAGCTAGCGCACCGGATCCCCTCTCGGTCAGACCAGTCGACCGTGAAAGCGACTCGCATTTCTGACGAGGATGGTCGAGGGCAAGTCATCAAGGAGGGTCATGAGGCTCTCCGCATAGAGCCGCTCTACACCCACACCAGGTGTGGCCATACCGATGAACACCAGGTCCGCATGACGTGAAGCCTCTCGAATGACCTCTCTGTGGGTCTTGTCCTCGGGCTTGATGATGACCTCAAGGCGGACATCCATCCGAAGATCTGGAAGCATCGACTCAAATGCTGCACGCACCTCGCTGGCCTGAGCATCATTGTCTGCCACAGACTTGAGAACAAGCTGATTGCTGCGCCAGCCAGGGGCCAGATTCAGCAGGTGACCCAGCAGCAACATCATGTCCCCGTTGTGCTGCTTACCCTTCCACCAGACCACGATCTCGCCATTGCCCTTGGCACGACTGCCCTTGATGGGCCGAACGATCATTGATGACTTCTCTAAGGCCGTCATCCTGCGAACAATGCCCATCAGTCGGCCCAGCCGCTCTGCATCGTCGCCCGGCCAGCCGAACATCACCATGTTTGAGGTCAGGCCCGCCATACCGTTGGCCTGAGCCACAGTGACCATTCCAGACTCTAGCTCGGGCACAGCCGCAGTCTCCGCAAAGGCCACAATACCGTTGGCATCCAGCAGATCGCGATTTTGCTCAGCGAGAATCTCTGTCTGCTCGTGGTCTTCGATGTCGCCAAGAAGCAGCGTACTGACCGTCACAATACCGCGCTCCTGGCTGAAGTGATTGGCCATTCGAACCATGCCGAGGTTTCGTCGCAGGTCGGCTACGAACACAAGAATGTGGGGCCGCCAATTCCGCGGGTCATGCTTGGAGTGGTTCAGCTTCAGCATCGCAAATCGCGCCAAGGTGAACCACATCCCGCTCCGAAGATCCCCCCACGTGGTCCTGAGCGCCCGGCGACTCAGCACCCACCAGATGATGGCCTCAACTGAGATGGCCACCAAGCAGGCGCCAGGATGTATCGAGAACATCGCGACAAAGCAGCCAAAGCCGCCCACCAGAGATATCCACCACGGCACCTTAATGCTGGGCCGAAATGCCGGATCAGCAACCAATGACTCCAGGCCTGCCGCCAGGTTGAGCATGCCGTAGGTGGTCAAGAAGAACATCGTGACAACCGCAGCGACTGCGTTGAGGTCACCGAGCGCCACAGCTACAAGCGCCACAGCACCTGAGGTCCACAAGGCAAACATCGGCTCGCCCTTTTTCTCATCCAGTCGACCGAATGCTGAGGGCACGAGGTTGTCGTCAGCCAAGGCCTGCAGTGTACGGGGTGCTGCCAGGATGGAGCCTATGGCGCTCGACAAAATCGCACCCCACAGCCCACCCATGACCAGTGGGGCTGGCGCAATCTCTGTCCAGATCATCGGATTGTTCAGCAGCTCCTCAGGCGTCGCAGCGTTGGCCAAGATCACAGGGACAATGAGGTAGACCACAAAGCCAATCAAGACCGAGAAGAACACTCCGCGCGGAATGGCCCGCTCGGGATCGCGCAGGTCGCCACTCAGCCCAAGACCAGCAAGAATGCCCGTCACCGCCGGGAAGAAGACCGCAAAGACCTCCCAGAAGTCCGCAGAGTCTGACTCGCCGAACATTGGCACCTGCGAGCCCGAAAACTCAGCACCGGAGAATAACGCCGCCAATGAGACGCCAATCAGCACCATGATCGGAAGCTGAAGCCGAAGCGCCCAGACTGTGCTCTTGACCGCCATCAAGACAACAAGAATCACGATCACAGCCGCGAGCAACTGTACCGGCGCACCTGGCCAGACGATGCGTATGCTCTCCGCTAATCCGAAGGAATACAGGGTCAGGCTGAGCGCCTGAGAGAGATACAGCGGTATGCCGAGCGCGCCGCCAAGCTCTAGGCCCATGCTCCGGGAGATGAGCCAGTATGCCCCGCCACCACCGACCCGCATGCTTGTGGCCAACGCAGACAATGAGAGTGCAGTTGTGACTGTGATGACATGCGCCATCACAACGATAATGAGGGTGCCAGCGATACCAGCATTGGCAACAACCCAGCCCACACGCAGGTAGAGGATGACGCCGAGAATGGTCAGCATCGTTGGGGTCACGACACCCAAGAAGGTGCCCAGACCTAAGCCGGTTCGTTCACTGGCCTCACCTTGACTCAAGCACCCTCCCAAGCACGCCGCATAACTCAGCGACCGGTGGCAGATTAGCGCATTGGATCGCGAAAGCCCGCCACCGGATATGATTTACAGATGAGAATCACTCGACGTCACCTGCTCGCCCTCTCCGCTGGAACCACCGCTGCAGCTGCGGTCTTGGCGGGCAGCGTGGCTACCCAGTGGTGGAATCAGGCCGCTGATGCCCCCTTCACTGTGCTCGAGAATGAAGAGGCTGCCTTTGTCCGTGCGTGGGCCGGAGCCGCCTTTCCTGCGACAACAACAATCCCGCTCGCGGGCCACCGAGCCGACCTTGATCGCTTCTTTGATCAGATGCTCTTCACCATGCCAGCGGAGACGGGAAAGCTACTGAGACTCTTGCTGCACGCACTCAATCACACCAGTGTTCCGACAGCAGGTGCCCGCTTCACATCACTTCCCGCTCCAGAGCAATCACGCCTGTTTGAAGCCTGGACCCATACCGATCTTGATCCGGCCCGCAGCGCTGCGCAGTCGCTCGTGCTCCTGCTTGGCATGGGTTGGTCCACACACCCAGAGGTGGCGCCACACATGAAGACACTCCACAGCTGTGGGTACGGACGATGAGCCTACCAAGCCCAGAGAACTTGATGTTTCCAGCTGCACCTGCGGATGGGCATGAGGCCGTCGGCAGCGGCAGAAAGCTCGAAGCCGATGTTGTGATCGTCGGAACCGGGCCTGGTGGCGCCAGCGTCGCCCGGGTCCTAGCAGAAGGTGGCCTCAGGGTTGTCCTCCTCGAAGAAGGACCGGCAAAGAGTCGCTTCAAGCCAAATCAAGCCCACACCATGCGATACCATATGCAAGAGGGCGGGATGATCATTGCCCAAGGCAGTGCATACCTCTCGATTGCCGCAGGCCGAGGTGTAGGCGGCGGTACGCTCATCAATTCAGCCCTCAGTTTTCAGCCGTCCGATGAGATCCTCGATGGCTGGGCAAGCCTCCTTGAGGACCCCTCTTGGGGTTCATCGTCCCTCACGCCAATCTATGATGAAGTGGCTGCACTGATCGGTGTGAGCGACACCCAGCCTTGGTTTGCCGGAGCCAACAACAGACTGATCGTCAAGGGCATTGAGGCTCTGGGTCTCGACGGTGGTCTCGCCCCGCGCAGCACCCCACGATGTGTCGGATGTGGAATCTGTAACTACGGCTGTCCCACCGATGGAAAAGCGAGCATGAATCTCACGCTGCTGCCCCGAGCAGTTCAGCACGGTGCACTGATTCAGGCCGACACGAAGGTCACGGAGATCTTGACCGAGGGCAACAGAGCCGTCGGCGTCAGGGGCATCGCTCGCCACCCAGACACCAATGAGACAGTGGGCCCCGTCGAGGTGAGAGCGCCGCGAGTGGTGCTCTCCGCGGGTGCACTCGGGACCCCGAGGCTTGTACACCAGGCCGGCCTCGCTGAGCGCCTCGGACCCATCGGCCAAGGCCTGCATGTCCACCCGGGTTCTGCGGTCTTTGGGATCTGTGAAGAGGAAATAAACCTCTGGCGAGGTGCGACTCAAGGAGCCTTCTTCCACCACCCTGATCTTCCAGGAGTCCTTCCACACGGCTTCTCAGCACCACCCGAGGTCTGCCTGATGGCCATGGACCGAGTCGGTAATCAACTCGAGGAAGGCATCGCCATGCTGCCGCACCTGGCGGGGATGGTGGTGATGATCTCAGACAAGGGTGAAGGCACCGTGAGCGCCACTGCAGATGGACGCGCAAAGGTCAGCTACAACTTTATAGACAGTGACATAGAGCGCATCAAGCTCGGCATGCGGGAGACAGCCCGCGTCTTGCTGGCGGGCGGTGCGAGAGAGGTCTTCGTCCCCGTACATGGGGTCGGCCGACATCAGACGCCCGAGGCTCTCTACGCTGCGCTAAAGCCAGCCCAGATCACCGACTTCACGCTGTATGCATCGCACCCAATGAGCACGGCCAGAATGGGTACAGATCCATCCAATAGTGTGGTGTCGACTACCGGTGAGACACACGGCCTTGATGGACTCTTCATCGCTGATGCAAGCGTCTTTCCGACGAGCCTGGGCGTGAACCCTCAGTTGACGACCATGGCCGTAAGCACCAGCATTGGAATGCGGATGCTGAAATCATGAGACCACTCGACCCAGGAACAAAGCTCAGAGCATACACACTCGAGCATCGCATCGGACGGGGTGGTGAGGGTGATGTCTGGTTTGCGAGAAACATCCGAGGGCAGGCCGTCGCGATAAAGGCCCGTCCAAACAGCGACGACAACGACGCCCGCCGCTTCCGTGCTGAATTCGCGCGGCTCAGAACGCTGCGCTTGCCAGGTGTTGTGCAGGTGCTCGATGCCGGGGCAGACCAGGGCTACCTCTTCTTCGCGATGGAAGTCGCTGAGGGCGTACCGTTCAATCAGTTCATGGAGCCCCTCACCGATACCCACCAGCGACTCATGGCCGTCTGTCGGGCTGGCGCACAAGTGGCACGCGCACTGGCCAGCATTCACCGAATCGGACTCGCACACCGAGACATCAAGCCCGCCAACATTCATGTGACGGGTCACCCTACCCAGCTGACAGCTGTTGTGCTCGACTTCGGTACTCACCACTTCGGACATGGTCGTGATGAGACAGGTGCAATGCGGGGCACACCCGCCTACATGTCGCCGGAGCAGCGCCTCGGGATGCCTCACGACCATCGTGTCGACCTATACAGCTTGGGCGCAGTAATCTATGAGGCCCTGATGGGAGCAGCGACCGGTCGCGTCCAGCCGGGCCAGCGCTGCCCATCCCTCGTCGGCGCCGGGCCACACATCTCGCTGCCCCTGGCCGACCTTGTCGACAGAATGCTCGACCTCGACCCTGCAGACCGCCCATCTGCAGAAAAAGTCGAGGCGATCCTGAGATCGGTAGCAGACGGTATTGAGCTGAAGAGCCCGAGCTGGCCCAAGCCCGTCTTTCCCGAGGAGAACACCGCTAATCTGATCAGCGGGAGCCGACTGGTTGTCGGTAGTCTCGGCGATGGCGTGAGTCGATACATCGCCTCAGCACGATGTGCCTGGTACCGCAAAGGCTACACATCCGTCATGGGACGCTGTAGCCCTGCCCGAGCATACGGGCCGTGGCGCACCATCCTCAGCCAGCTCTTCCAACAGCGTTCAGTGAAGCAACGGGCCGAGCTGGCAGCCTCGGACACCGCCGTTCTTCACGGTATCTGGCCTGAACTTCCTGTTCGATGTCAGCATCCACTGAGCAGCCCACCGGATGCTCAGGCGGCAGGTCTCGCCCTCGCCAATGTGCTCAATCGGTGCAGCCCCATCGCCGTCGTCCTGCATCACCTCGACGATGCCGATCCCGGAACCCAGTCTTCCCTACCAGCGCTGATGAAGCACCTGGATGACAAGAACCGACTCTGGATGACCGCAAGAGCACCCATCAATGGACTGACGATGGCTTCAGCGCCAGCCTGGAATGCTGATGCACACATAGCCAGCTGGACAGAGCTCATCGGCGCTCGTGCGCCCGTCCCCCCACCTACAGAGACTGGCCGAGAGTTTCTACGCTCAGCATGGGCAGCCCTCTCGCAAGAGCGACACCTTGCCCCGATCCCTCACCCAATACCGACCAGCTTGTGCAGACTGAGCGTGCTCAGAGAGCCCTTCCCTGAGGCCGTCGCCGTACAGGTCGCGCCAGATCTCAACACGTGGGTTGACCAAGGCCACCTCGTGGTCGTGTCACCATCTACTGAAGATGCATCCGCCAGACTACGCTTTGCCTCAGGGGCGACCCGTCTGCTTGCGGCATCAGACCTCAATGAAAAGGCCGAGGCACACCAACTCGCGGCCCTTGCATGGGGTCGCTTCCCAGAAGAAGATGAAGCCATTCGAGCCCGATGCATTCACCTGCTCTATGCAAAGTCTGCATCCCCCAAGGATATCGCCGCCGTCATTCAACTCGAGGTCAACCGAGAGCGACCCCACGAGATTCGACGCTGGCTCGACTTGCAGTGGCTACACCTCAGTGATGACCAAGCCGATGAGGTCAAGAACACGTTTGAGATGCGCTATGCACAGCTATATGCACAGCTGTATATCGCACCAAACACCATTGAACTAAGCGACGTCCGCGAGCTGACAGTAGAGGCGGACAGCGCCTTGCGTCGTGGACTTTCTGCACACTTCAAGCTCGCACATGCCATCCGATCAGGGCGCGGAAAGGTCGTCGCTGATGAAGCCAGACGGTGGGCCCGAAGCCTGTCTCAGAGTCACCCGATCCTCGCAGCCCGCATGTTCCGTGAGATAGCGATGGCTGACCTCGGCACCAGCCGAAACAGCGCGTCGATCTCGGCAAGTAGAAATGCACTCTTCTTGGCACGCAAGGGCGCGGCACTGCCAGCACAAGATGACACCACAGACATCGAGACCACCCTGCCCATCAATCCAAAGCGACTGACCCAGCCAGAGATCGATGCAGCTACCACCTATTCCGCAGCCCTGGTTTATGACGGAAGCCCGAGTGAAGCTCTCCAGCTCTGTGAGGCCATGTCCGCTCGCTGCTTACAGGCAGGCCACTCTCGCGGTGCCGCCGCATTCCTCATCAATGGTGCCATCGCCGCACTGCACAAGGGTCAGAGAGGGTCCGCGATCAACGCACTCGCTGAGGCGGCCACACTGCAGCACACACATGGAAATGTGAGCGTCTTCGCTAACCAAGCCGTCACCACCGCGCGCCTCGCTGTTGAGCGAGGCGATGGGGCAGCGTCGCGACTGCTCCTCGACGAAGCCATCACGGCAGCGCAGAGTGCGTCAGATCCAGACCTACTGGGGGAGGCATGGGCCTCTGCACTCGACCGAGCGACTCAGACCGGCAGTGTCATGGAAGCACGGCACGCACTGATGGCCTACGGCGAGAGTGATACCTGGTCGGCGCGAGATCACTGGCCAGCAGCCCTCGCACGGTGGCAGTGGGCAAGAGGAAAACTCAAGAATGCACTGCTCGCGACTGCCGAGCCGCGTCAGGGGTACGGAGGGGGCTGCGTTCAGGCTGAACATGCCCGATTGCTCCTGCTCAATGGCAACAGTAATGCAGCAGTCGCAGCCGCCGATAGCCTCTTGCGCACCGCCACCCGTCACGACTGGGCCGACTTGGTCCAGTTTGCTCACCTGGTCAATGGTGCCGCTCGCCGGGTAGAGGATGCGGCCTATCAGCCGCTGGTCACCAGCTCACGCGAGAGTCGCTGGGTGCACCTCTACCTGGGCGCCCTTCACCTTGATGCCATCCGTCGGCGAGGCCGAGGAGAGAATGTGATGCCCCAGCTTCGTCGCCTCAGAGCACGGGCTGTTGACTTGAATCACCAAATGTATGAAGCCCTCGCGAACCCCAAGGGGTGGTAGCCTTCCACCAGCAAAGAGGATGTCTTGAGCGACAGCGAGAACCAGACCAATTTCGGTAAGTACCAAATCATCGACCGCATCTCGGTCGGCGGCATGGCCGAAGTGTTCAAGGCGCGAGTCGAAGGGCTCGGTGGCTTCCAGCGCCTATTTGCCCTCAAGCGGGTCCACCCCGACCACATCGACAATCAAGAGTTCATCGACATGCTCGTCGAAGAGGCCAAGATCGCAGGTCTCTTGAGCCACGCCAATATCGTTCAGATAGTCGACCTCGGCGAGGCAGAGTCCAGCCCGTATATAGCCATGGAGTACGTCAACGGCCCAAACCTTGACGACGTCCTCAAGCGCCTCTCCGAGCGCGGCACAGCCCTGCCGATCCCACACTCAGTGTTCGTCTGCCTCGAGCTCCTGAAGGCGCTGGAGTATGCCCACAATCGACAAGTCATGCGCGGCGGACGTCCAGTCCCACTCGACATCATCCATCGTGATGTGTGCCCATCAAACATTCTCCTGAGCCTCAAGGGAGAGGTGAAGCTCACAGACTTTGGCATCGCGAAGGCGAGCGTCCGAAGTCTGGATACCGTGACGGGTATCGTCAAAGGGCGCTTCGATTATCTGAGTCCTGAGCAGTCTCGCGGCAACCCGGCAACACAGCGCTCGGACCTGTTCGCTGTCGGTATCCTCTTGTACCAGATGCTCACCGGACGCCACCCATTCGTTCAGTCCCAGGAAGCCAAGACCATTGAGGCCATCAAGAAAGCCTCCTATGTTCCTGCTGTGGCCTTCAATCCAGAGGTCCCGCCGGCGATAGACCGCCTGCTGAGCCAGACACTCACGGCTGACCCAGCAGATCGCTTCGCATCGGCTACCGCGCTCAAGGATGCGCTGGACCGTTTCTTCCATGAGGCCGGCTACATCTTCTCAAATGCCACGCTCGCCGCATACCTGCGCGGGCTGTTTCCCGACCTCAGCGACCTGCCCAAGGATGATGACACCGAGGCTGATGAGAACCAAGAGACACGTCCTTTCTACAGAGGAGAGCGCCCGGTTTCAGCTGTAGCGGGGCGGGTGGACACAATAGAGATGTCCACAGCAGAGAGACACATCGACCTCAAGCAGCTGGCCCGAGACCCGACCGGAGGCGACAAGCCCCTCACCTCTCTCGACACCAGCCTCAGCGGCGTCTTTGGGCCCGTCGACGACGAGAACACCATTGTCGGCCAGAAGCGTGGTGACAAACAAGACTGGACAGAGCTCGACACTGTGATTCGTCCAGTCATTGAGACCTCCTCAGAGGTGCCGACTCGGGCTGGAGTTGGAGAGACCAGGGTCTCCAACCAAGGCACGAACATTGGCGACAATCCAGTGATTCGGAAGCGCCGAAACAAGAAAAGACGGACAGGCAGTAAACCCAGGACTGACACCAGCCCACACATACGTAGAGCCCAGCTTCTCAGTCTGGCGATCGGCGTAGTCATCGTCGTCGTCGCGCTCTTGGTGGGCTTTATGCTCGGCAATCGGACCGCACGGCTGACTGTCCATACGGACACCCAAGTCTCTATACCTTCTGACCCACGCTTAGAGGTTCATCTCCCTGATGGCGCAACCCTCTCAATTGATGGTCGAGAAGTGGCAGGCACATCCCCCTACATCGTGACACTCACTCCAGAACAGAGTCACGTTGTCCGCATCTCGAGTGTCGGGTTCTTCCCCGTCGAGACCGTAGTCAAGCTCCGAAAGAATGATGTCCGTCTGCTCACTATCGACAACGCACTGCAGCACAAGAAGTAGCGGTAACGGGCCGTCTCAGGCGTGACAGGATAGCCAGCGGGGATGAACTCGACGGACCATACCGACTCTCCACAGAAACCCACTGACCTTGTACTCGCGGCCCTCCAAGCCCTGCGGATGAAGCAATGGATCAAGAACCTTCTGCTGTTTGCCGCACTCATCTTCGCGCTGAAATTCAATGATGCAGGCCTCGCCATCAAGGCGTTCTTGGGCTTCATGTCATTCTGCTTAATCTCGAGTGCGGGCTATCTGTACAACGACTCCAGAGATCGGGAGGCTGACGCTCAGCATCCTAGAAAATGTAAGCGCCCCATCGCCAGCGGGCGGCTTCCACTTCGAGCCGCCTATGTCGAGATGGTCATCATTTTAGTGATCGGTTTCGCCATCGCCTGGAGCATCTCCCCGATGTTCTGCCTCGTGGCTGCGCTCTACCTCTGCAATACCCTCTCTTACACCTTCTTCTTTAAGCACCACGTCATCCTGGACGTCATGTTCATCTCTGCAGGCTTTCTCTGGAGAGCAGCTGCAGGAGCGGTAGCCATCGATGTGAGCATCAGCCCATGGCTGCTGACATGCACGGCGTTCTTGACCCTCTTCATTGGCTTCAACAAGCGACGCTCGGAGCTTGGTGTGATGGCAGGAAAGGGCAATGTCACCCGCAAGAACCTGATGCACTACACCCCAGAGCTGCTGGTTGAATTCCAAGCCATCACCACCTCAGGCACGGTCATCAGCTACGCGCTGTACACGGTCCTCGGCTCTCCCTCACCGATGCTGCTCCTGACCCTGCCCCACGTGCTGTATGGAATCTTCCGCTACATCTTCTTGGTGAACAACCTTGAAGAAGGCGAGGAACCTGCAGACACCCTGCTTCGAGACATGCCCCTGCTGGCCACCGTCGTGCTCTACGGCATTACTGTCGTCGGGATCCTTCTCGTTACTCGAATTGGAGTCTGAGTCGCGGTTGAGCCGAGCATGACGCCCAGCTACTCCTTGAGTGCATCCAGCGCCTGAACCAGTGACGCAGTATCAGGGCCAGCGGCTATAGCCAGCTCGAGACGCTCGGTAGCGACTCCCTCCCAAGCACCCGGAACATGAATCCAGGGCGGATCGGTCTGCTCCAACTCCGCGAGGTCTCGCACCGGCTGGTGAACGACAAAGGGAACTCTGAGCGTAGAGGCCACCAGCCCCCAGCCCCTGTGCGCCCACACGGCTACTGCGCTGTGTTGCGCTTCCGCTACACCCACAGCACCCGCCAGTGAGTCGACCATGACAGTCCCCTCTCCCACAGACTGAGTCCAGGCGGACTCGTCATAGGATGCCCCCGGAGGCAGCGCTGTAGACACCGCACAGGTCCGCCAGCCGGCGGCCTGGAGAGTGCCTAAGTCGGCTGCCCCAAGGGTCAACAGGACGGGCCCATCGCCCTCACAGGACACCCTCGGTGCCCATCCAAGCTTAGGCCTTGGCGTCCAGGTCATTGGCTTCACTACAGGCAGATCCGCGATGCTCAGATAAGGCTGCACTGGGGTTCCCGTGGAGAGGTCAATGTTTGGCACCGTCTCCTGGAAGTCGCCAGCGGGCAGGCCCAGCTCATCGGAGAACCAAGCGAGCGTCCGCACCTGCATGGCACGAGTAAAGGAGTGCGGTCCCTCCAGAACCTCGAAGCGAGCCTCCCGAGGTAGGCCCTCAGGCCTCTCCTGCTGTACATCAGAGAGCCACAAGCTCGGTGAAGTCCACTGCCCGAGCACACCCGGATCCGGACCTGGGTGACCGGGGATGTGGTCACAGGCACAGCCACTCGCCGCCGCCTCTCTCGGTATCGGAGGAAAAGATGCCATCACTGCAGTACTGACTCTGTCGTCGAGCCAGCCCAAGTAGAATGCCTGAACCGCACCACCCGACGCTCCAGTAGCCCCAATACGGGTGGCACCCAGCTCCACCAAGACATCGACTCCACGCCGTAAAATATCAAGCTGCAGCGCCAGCGCGCTACCACCCCGTGAAGCCAAGATGGCACGATTGTGGGCCCCAGCTTCAAAGTGAATCTGGCGTCCTGGCACAGCCCACTCCTCGACGCCGGGGGTATCTACAGCCAACACCCAAGCTCCTCGAGACGCCAACCTGTGCGCTATCTCTTGCGCCTCGGCACCAGATTTGCCCTGGCCATAGTGACCCTGAGCCACCACAACTCCCACCCCACTGGGACGCTCCGGGGTCCAAAGCGCAGCGCTGACTTCAAAGCCAGGTCTCAGAGAAAAGCGAACGGGCTGCACAGTCGAGTTCACACCCGCGTGTGACTCACCCAAACGGACCATAGCTGCGGTTCCGGAACGAAAGTTTCCTGTCAGAGATTGAGCCACAGCCGCTCGTTCTGGAACCGCCACTTCCTCATGGAACAACGTACCGCAGGCAATGAGGGCCAACAAAATCATCAACAGAGCCTAACTGGCTCACCCTCATACGCCGCAAGACCCGTTGACATCGCTGTATCTGGGCACTACCACTGTCACCTGAGAACCGTCTTACGGGAGTCAAATTATGCGTGTTGTATGCGAGAACTGCGGCGCCACATACAAGATCCCAGAATCTAAACTGGCAAAAGAGGTCAACAAGGCCACTTGTCGTAAGTGTGGGTTCCGGATGATGATCCGTCGACCTGTAGCCGCGACAGCCGCCAGTGCGGCTGCGCCTGTATCCTCGGGAGATGCGGCCACACAGGTCACTTCAAACCCTCTGAACAAGAAGGCAGATGAGCGCGAGCTGCTTGAGGCCAACACACGCATACAGAAGGACGCTGTCACAGAGTGGTCTGACGAAGCACCAACGCAAGTTCAAGTTGACCCTCTGGCGAGCGCACCCGCAAAGGCTCCCGTCAAGACGAGAGCAGCAGCACAGCCTTCAGGCGATGCCGGCCGTGCACCCAGCGACATGTTGCTGGCCCTCTTCGGCACTTTCGCAGCAGCCGCAGGCCCGATGTTGCTCGCGACCAACACCGCTGATGCTGCATCACAGCGTATGATCGGCCTGTTTGTGGCCCTCTGGGGGGCCCTGACCTGCCTCTTCTTGCTGGTCACCGGAAACCTGTGGCGACAGAAAGGCAACATTCCAATCTCAATCGCCTTGGCAACGGTGCTCAGTGTGGGTGGAACCGCATTTGTTGAGCTGGCCATGCACGATGGCGAGACTCCTCCCATGGCCGAGAAGTCCGACGCCGCTGCGCCCTCAGAGGCTCCAGCCAAAGATGACAGCGCTCCAGATGCACTCGCTGATAATGCGCCTGCAGAGGCCCCAGAGGCCACTGAAGCTGTAGAAGAGGTCGTCGCAGACGCTGTGGAAGACACACCGCCCCCAGCAGCACGTCCGTCTGCCCCGCCAACGCCCGAGCCCGCACGACAGGCGCGCCCAGATCCAGTTGTTGATGATGAGGAGTCACTCGACGACGCAGACTTCGACGACATTCCAGTATCAGCCACCCAGTCAGATGCTGAAGAACGGCGACGACGCGAGATGGAAGACGCTGCAGCCAGAGCCCGAGCAGAGCGCGAAGCAAGGCAAGCGGAGAAAGCCCGCCGGGCACGAGAGACTCAAAAGGCTCGGCCAGCAGCACCACCTGCGAGCACCGGCACTCCGAAGATGAAGAGCCTACCCCTCACAGTGGTAGACACCATGATCCGCTCAAATATGAGCGTAAAGCGATGCTTTTTTGCTGAAAAGCAAGAAGCAGGTTCTCTACCCAGTCGGGTCAACGTTCGGTTCACTGTAATGCCGACCGGGCGAGTGAGTTCTGCGCGAGTGACAACCGACCAGTACAAGGGAAGCACGCTCGATTCTTGTCTGGGACGTTCCTTCAAGGCCATCAAGTTTCCAGCCTTTGAGGGCGACCCGCTCAGCATGACCTACCCGTTCATTCTCTGATCTGAAGCAAGGATGTCACACGGTGGTCGCCTAAGCGAGGTGGCCGCAGCCCCCCCTTAGCGGTTAGCCGGTGGCGCGCCCGAGGGGGGACCATGTCTGAAGCTCAGATCCGAAACATCGCAATCATCGCCCACGTTGACCACGGAAAGACCACACTGGTCGACCATATGCTGCGTCAGGGTGGCTCATTCAAGGCACACGAGACAGTATCCGACCGGGTCATGGACTCGATGGATCTCGAGCGTGAGCGGGGAATCACGATCCTCTCCAAGCCAACTGGCGTGAAGTGGGGAGAGACAAAGATCAACATTGTGGACACACCCGGACACGCCGACTTCGGAGCTGAAGTAGAGCGCGTCTTGCGGATGGTTGAGGGCGTACTCTTGCTGGTCGATGCTGCAGAGGGTCCGCTCCCACAGACACGCTTTGTCCTCGGAAAGGCACTTGAAGCCAACCTCGAGGTCATGGTCTGCATCAATAAGATTGACCGACCCGATGCACGAAGCCAAGAGGTCCTGGACGAAATCTACGCACTGTTCATCGACCTCGATGCCGATGACGAGCAGATCGAATTCCCCGTCTTCTACGCCTGTGCGAAAGAAGGCTACGCTCACACTGAAGACAAGCAAGAGCCAGGAGACCTCTCCTGTCTCTTTGATGCCATCATTGAGCACATCCCCGCGCCTTCCGGAGATGTCGATGCCACTCCGCAAGTATTGATCACTCAGCTTGGTCACGATCCGTACCTCGGGCGTCTCGCCATCGGTCGTGTGGTCAATGGCACCTTGAACCGAAACACCGAGTACGCGCTTGCGCAGGAAGACGGGACCAGGAAAATTAAGGTCGTCCAGCTCTCTACATTCGAAGGACTCGAGCGGGTACAGACCGAGTCAGCGTCTGTCGGTGAGATTATCGCCATCGCAGGAATCGCAGAGCTCGAGATTGGCGATACAGTCACTGATCTCGCCAACCCTGTAGCGCTGCCGAGACCGTCCGTGGATGAGCCCACCATCGGCATCACATTCCACGCAAACAACGGACCTTACTCAGCCCTGGATGGAAAGAAGGTCACCGCACGCGAGATTCGTGAGCGCCTCGAGCATGAGGCACTCCACAATGTCGCCATCCGTCTTGAAGAAGGCGGCGCTTCGGATGCAGTCCGCGTACTCGGCCGCGGTGAGCTCCAGATGGCAGTCCTGATGGAGCAGATGCGGCGTGAAGGCTACGAGATGTGCGTGTCTAAGCCTGAGGTTCGCATCATCGAGAAGGACGGCAAGAAGCACGAGCCCTTCGAGCTGGCCACACTGGACTTCCCAGAGGTCGCCATGGGCGCAGTCTCTGAGAAGATGAATCAACGCAAGGGCCGCATGATCAACATGCGCCAAGGCGGCTCCGGCAGAACTGTTGTTGAGTACAGAATCCCAACACGCGGCCTCATTGGCTTCCGCGGCGAGTATCTGACTGAGACGCGTGGAGAGGGAATCCTCAACACCATCTTTGATGGTTTTGATGAGTACGCCGGCCACATCGAGTACCGCAAGCGTGGCTCACTCGTCGCCGATCGCAAGGGTGTCACCACTGCCTACGCTCTCTTCAGCCTCCAGCAACGCGGCCAGATGTTTATCGGCATTCAGGTCAATGTCTACGAGGGCATGATCATCGGAGCCTCATCTCGTGAGAACGACATGAACATCAACCCCTGCAAGCCAAAGCAGCTCAACAACATTCGCTCTGCGGGTGCCGACGAGAAGCTCATCCTGGCACCGCCGATACTCATCACCCTCGAGAAGGCCCTCGAGTACATCTCTGAGGATGAGCTTGTGGAGATCACGCCAAACCACATCCGACTCCGCAAGAAGGTACTCGCCTCAAACATGCGCAGCGTGGTCCGCGGTGAGAAGAAGAAGAAGGAAAAACCAGCACGCGGCTGAACCCGCTACTCAGCGCGCGGACTAACCGCACTGCCCCCTGTGGCGCAGTGCGTGGTCCAGCAGCACGAGCGCAGCCATCGCCTCCACAATCGGCACAGCACGCGGCACCACACAAGGGTCGTGGCGGCCCTTGGGTTTTATGGTCGTGCTGCGTCCCTGACTATCGACCGTGTCTTGCTCCATGAAGATGGTCGCAATGGGCTTGAAGGCAACACGCATCGTTATCGGCATGCCATTGGAAATTCCACCCTGGATACCTCCAGAGTGATTCGTCGCAGTCCTGACCTCGCCGGGCTCCCGACCAGGGACAAAGACATCGTTGTGCGCTGAGCCGATCATGGTGGCTCCTGCAAATCCAGATCCGACCTCGAAGCCCTTGGATGCGGGTAAGGACATCATGGCTTTTGCCAGGTCCGCCTCCAGCTTATCGACAACGGGAGCACCCAGACCAACCGGTACGCCGATGGCTACGGCCTGAATGACGCCACCAATGGTGTCCCCTGCCTTTCGTACAGCCCTCACCCGAGCCTCCATCGCAGCGGCGACCTCTGGGTCGGGGCATCGCATGGGGTTGGCCTCCACAGCCTCCAAGGTGACTGTGAGCGGGTCAATCTCTGCAGTGATCTCACCGACTGACTGAACCCAGGCCTGAACCTCAATACCAAACTGAGCCTTCAATACCTGCTTTGCAATGGCTCCTGCAGCAACCCTCGCCACCGTCTCTCTCGCACTCGCGCGTCCCCCACCAGCCCAGTTCCTGAGCCCATACTTGGTCTCTGTTGTGAAGTCGGCGTGCGAAGGCCTGAACTTGTCCTTGAACGGTGCATACGCTGATGCATCTGCGTCCGTATTGCGCACCATGAGACCGATAGCGGTCCCGAGTGTGCGCCCCTCAAAGACGCCGCTCAGGATCTCAACCCTATCTGACTCCTTTCGAGCAGAGACAAGCGCAGACTGGCCAGGACGTCTTCGGTCCAGCTCTCGCTGAATTGCATCCAGATCAAGCACCACACCCGGTGGGCAGCCCTCTATGACGGCGCCCAACCCACCTCCGTGGCTCTCGCCGAAGGTCGTCACGCGGAACAGTTGACCGAACCCGGATCCCATGCTGCCTCTCAGGCTCACAGCCTATTACACTTTGGGTCTGGAGGCCGCGATGCAGAAATGCGATGTCTTGATCGTGACCCACCACGCAGGCGACCTACTCGCCGAGTGTCTGGTGGCTGTTCATGCGCAGACCTGCCCTCCGGAGCGAATCGTTGTCGTGGTGTCATCTCTTGTTGAAGTGCGCCCGATTCAAGGCGTAGAGATCATCCAGAGCCCGTCTGCCGAGGACTTCGCACCGGCCGCTAACCGTGGGCTCCGTGCGCTGGGTGGACGTCCAATAGTCCTCCTCAACGACGACACCAGCCCAGCACCAGACTTCCTCCAGGAACTCCTGAGCCACATCGATGGTCCTGGCATCTACCAGCCTCGAATCACACTCGAGGACGGCCGTACTGACAACACTGGGCACCTGCTGTTCTGGGATGGATTTAATGTGGCCAGAGACCGCGGAATGATGGAGCCCCAGAGTCCACCGGACTGCGGCGCATTCTCCGGCGCAGCTGTCATGTTTACACCCGAGGTGCTCATCAGGGTCGGCGTATTTGATGAAGACTTTGGTGCCTATGGAGAGGATCTGGACCTCTCGCTTCGGGCAGTCCGCCTCGGCTTCGGCATCCACTACGTCCCGACCGCACTCGTCACCCACAAGCTGGGTGCGACCTATGGACGTGTGACTGCCAGAAAAATCTTCTTGGTCGAGCGCAACCGCACAGCGGCTGCCATTCGAAGCCTACCCAAAGGTGCCATCGCAGCTCTACCTGCTACATCCGCTTTACGGATCTCAGTGATGGGCGCTGCCGCACTCCGCGGGCGTGGGCTCGGTCGCGGCGCAGGCTGGCAGGGTGCGGCCGCGGCGCTCGCCGGGATCATCGCGGGAGTCACCGTCGCTCCCAGCGCATGGGCAAAGCGGCGACGTGACCGTGAGTCTTGGACCACAACCAGTACTGGGATGTGGTCACACCTCAACAAGCAGCGCGCACCCCTCAGTAAACTCGCAGGAGAGACGATCAGCGAGCGCTGACTGCCCCTCGCCACTGCCCAGCAAGCTCGGCCAGCTGATTGAGAAGCTCCGATGGCCCACATGCCAATGCGGGGCGCACCACACCAGGTAGAGCGGCGACAGCTGAAGCGAAGGTCGGGACGGCTGCAGGCCGCCCCATCTCAACCAGCTGCTGATGAATCGCTCGATTTCGAGCAAAGAGCGCTCCGGCCTCACGAGCGTGAGAATGAAGCACTGGCGCCATCGGAACATACGCAATCCGCCGGTCGCGGGACCACCAAGCATCCTCAGCGATAGGACGATCCGGAATCGGAAAACGCTGCAAGGTCTCCGTCCTGTACATGGTGGCGACGTGGTCCGTCTGAAGCATCGACACCACCTGATGTCCTGGAGGTGTCCAGCGGCGGAGTCGTGCAGCTGTCACAGAGTCGGCATCTGGCCACGGCACCTGCCGCGCCACCGCTGCCTCCCATCCACCCGAATCGAGTGCCTCCGCCAGTGTGCGTAGGCACCCTGACCCGAGGGGTATGGCATCATCCACAGTGAAGAACACCAGGTCAGTCTCTACATACTCCAGCGCCTTTGCGCGCGTCCTGCCGTGACCTTCCCAGTCGACCTGAACGACCCGCGCACCCTCAACTACTTGCGGTCCATCACCATTTGAGAGCACCAGGATGTCTGTCTCCATGTCCTGCGCTTGTAGCGAAGCAATACCGATGGGTGTGGCCCGGCTGCACGGGATGACGACCGTCACTTTCTCTGCCCTGCCTGGCTCTGCACGTGGCGCCTCGAAGGTTCGCCCCACATCTCTCAGCGATTGATCCTCAAATGAGACGGAGTCACAAAGGGGTACGATCTCATCGAGTCTGATGTTCCGCTGAGCCCTCTGACCCCGACCAGAGTCTGACCCCACGTGCAGATCTATACGCTCCCCTCGGCGCAGCATTGCCGAGAGTTCTGCGCGCTCTGATTTGGTCCAAGAGGTGATCTGCACCGGGCTCCCTCGAGTCACTGTATCGCACCCCTTGAGCACAGGACCACATATAGGCTGTTGCAATGTCAAGAGATATGCTAAAGTAAATGCGAGATAAAATCCCTCAAGACGGCGCTTGCGCGTCCGTTCGGAGAGATGAGGCAACAAAGGACACCAACCATGGCGGGTTCACGGCGAACCATCACCCCGCTCATCGCTACACAGGCAGCCTGCCTTGTGTTGGCCACCGGTGCATCCATCGCCTGGACAGTGACGGAACTCAGTAACTGGCACAGCCAAGTCGAGGTCCCCCAGCAGACAATCCGCGACATCGAGAGCCAGGTACAAGCCGCGATCATTGCGCCGTATGACTTCCTCGGCACCGGAAGCCAAGATGCAACACTCGCAGCAAGTCGCTCAAGTGCTGAGGCGAGAGCAAGTCTGAGGGTCCTCGGAAACTTAGTTCCCGTACTTCGTCCAGAGATCGAGGCGACCACCTCGTCCTTGTTCGTGCTGGACAATGCGAGCGCCAGCCTCTGGGATGGTCACGCCGCAGTCGCGGATGCAGACAACCCCAAGGCGACCCCCCCATCTGTAGTGCTGCTCGACCAAGCAACCAAGGGGCTGCGTGAAGACATGGATGCGCTGGCAGACAAGGTCTCCAGCCACACGAGCGCACATCAGATCACCAATCGCATCGGAATACTGGGCCTGTGGGGCGCGGCCATCGGCGTCTACCTGCTGACTGGATTCACCGCGAGACGTCGATTCCTCACCAATGAAGCCGAACGATCGGAAGCACTCACGAGCGCTATTGATGGTGCCGTTGAAGCACTCAGTGCAGCCCATAGCGGTCAACCAGTGCCCCAGATTCCGGACCATCCGCTGGTCAGCAGCTTCAAGGACACCATCCACCAGGTCGCCGAGAGGCTGACAGACCTCCAGCAAACCAACAGAAGAATACGGCGACAGTTCACGTTCCGACATGAGCTTGTCGATGCCCTCGACCTCGCAGAGAGTGAGGAAGAAGTGGTCCGCACTGCGCACCGTGCTGCACGTGTGGCCTTCCCTGAGAAGATCTTCCAGCTGCTGGTCGCAAAGCCTGAAGAAGGAACCATCGAGCCCATCGATGATGCCGCTCCAGTTGCGTGTACCGTCAGCTGTATCGAGAGTTGTCCCGCCGCACGCAAGGGCGATGTCCTCTACCACCACCCCGATATGGGCCTGAGCCGATGCCCCCGTATCCGAGATGAGGACACCATTGTCACCTGCTCACCCATCAGTGTAAATGGTCAGGCTGTGGGCGTTGTCCAGCTGATGGGCACACCCCTCGATGACGGTCAGAGTGAGCTGCTCGAGGCCTTATCGACCGCAGTAGGCGTCCGGACTGGCGTGGTCAGAAACCTCGCAGAGCGCGAGCTCGCTGCCGGAACGGATCCGCTGACCGAGCTCGCCAACCGCAGAGCTATGGACGAACACCTGCGTCGCCTCGATGGTGCCGCCGTCCCCTACACAGTCATCGTTGCTGATCTGGACCACTTCAAGTCCATCAACGACACGCATGGACACGATGTAGGAGACAAGTGCCTCCAGATATTTGCGGACATCTTGAAGGAAGCATGCCGTGACACGGACATCGCTTGCCGACCCGGTGGAGAGGAATTCAGCCTCATACTCTCAGGTGCAGGCACCGACGCCGGTATGGCCGTCGCATCTCGAATTCAGGCCATGCTCGCACAAGAGACCCGACGTCAAGGACCGGTCTTCACCGCATCAATCGGTATCTCCGCGCGCCCAACACACGGTGACCGCGCAGAAGAAGTTCTCCGCTCCGCCGACGTCGCGCTCTACGATGCGAAGGACCAAGGACGCAACCGAGTCGTCGTGGCTGCGATGCCGATGAGCCTCGAAGTCGTAGGCTAAGACTGGTGCAGCGTCTGGGCGGCCCAGTACTGCCCGCCGCCGCTACTCTTGGCCCGCTGCAGTGCTTGCTCTGTTCTGGCGTAGAGGCTCTCCGAGGACTCCTTTCCGTCCCATGTCGCCAATCCTATCGAGACGCTGACCTGGAAGGTCTGCTGCTGATGAGTGAAGATCATCTTGGACACCTTTCGACCCAGACGCTTGGCTGCCCCTGTCGCCTCACGGGTCCCCGCTTCGGGCAGCAGGGCCGCAAAGTCATCACTGCCGAGCCGCGCAACAAAGTCTTCCTGGCGGAGCTGCTGAACGATGGTGAGGGCCACCATTCGCAGCACATCATCGCCTGAAGACTGGTGATAGTCCTCATTGATTCTCTTCATTCCATCGATGTTCACCCGCATGCAGGTCAGCATGCCACCGGCATGCCTGGCCTCGATGAGGGCAAGGGGCAGAGCATCCAAGAAGGCGTTCCGATCAGCCACCTGAGTCAAGCCGTCTATCGAGACCCTGACTGCGGTCAGACCGGACTCACCGCTCTGTGTTCGAAAGTGGTGATTGAGCTCTCGCGTTCGGGCGACACCCTGGTCGACCCGCGCCCGAGCGATAGCGGTACCATCATCAATACGCTTGAGCGCCACCATGATTGCATCCTTGCTCTGCGCAAAGGTCGCTGGATCTGACAGGCCCTCCATCAGGACACGTATCTCACCCAACTCTCGATCCAGCCCGACATTGGCCTCAAGCGCCTTGCCGAGAGTACCCTCCAGCGTGTTTATCAGGGTGTACACTGCCTCATTGGCCTGGGTCTCACGAAAGCGTGCTGCCTGAGCAGACTTGCCTATCTCCTTGGCACTCACTTCGAGCAGTCTGGCATCCCCATTACGAACACGCAGCGGAATGGACTTCTCGAGCTTGGCGATTGCAGTGGTCAGCTCCTTGTCGTGGATGCTGACCCGCTGCATACCCTCGACCAGCGCGCGTGCTGCATCTGCAAAATCAGCAGAGCCAGCGCCAACGGCCGTCCCCCTCATTGCCGTGATCATCGCTTGAGTCTGCCGACCCACACCCGTAGGCACAGGAAAGCTATCGAGGCGCTCGATCAGCTCTCGGACGCGCTTGGACTCTGATCGCGGAAGCTCGCCCTCGATGTGCGTGAGGAGGTGGACGAATGCATCTCGAAGCCCTGCCGCATCAGCGGGGCTACCCGTGCCATCAGATGTCTTGGAAAACCAACCCATTCCCCAAACCTCAACCAAAGGATACGGATCGCAGGTCCTTCGATCAAAGGCTTGATTAAAAGCCGCCAGGATCTATGCGTATTTTTCTTCCCTTCGTGATTGCCTGCAAGCCTATGGCACCACTGGCTCCACCTCACTGCGAGCGTGCCTCAACCGCGCTCATCGACACCGAAGACGGTGCGCAGATAGCGCTTCACCACCACAGCGGAGCCGGACCACCCGTGATCTTGGTCCACGGGATCTCATCCAACCATCACTTCTGGGATCTCACAGAGCAGCACTCAATGCCGGAACTGCTGGTCGACGCTGGCTTTGATACCTGGGCCGTTGACCTCAGAGGACACGGCGACGCCATGAAGACTGAGGCCGGGATCCGGCAGCGACATGGTTGGACCATAGACGACTACGGCAAGCACGATCTGCACGCAGCGATCACTCACGTCCAGACGGTGACCGGGCACGCCAAGGTCGCTGTAGTTGGCCACTCGATGGGTGGAATGGTTGCCGCCGCATACAACGGGCACCACGGAGACGACGCCATCTCCGCGCTCGTGGTGGTCGGGTCCCCCATTTCATTTGAGCACCAAGACTTTCTGACCCTCCTCGGCAGAACCGGTCTGGGTATCGGCTCGCTGTGGACGAGCTTTGGCACACAGCGATGGGCAGCCATGGCGTCTCGAATGTCCGGCCCACTACCGATACACGGCGAGGGGGTCTTGTACAACGCCAAGAACATGAAACCAGAGATGCGTCGGTACATGCTCGATCACATCGTGAGTCCGGTCTCGAGAGAAGAGCTGCGCCACTTTCAGGTCATTTTTAAGCAGAGACGCTTCACATCTGTCGATGGACAACTTGACTACCCAGCACAGTTGCGCGATCTCGACGCTCCGCTCCTTGTGGTGGCAGGAAGCGGGGATCAGATAGCGCCCATCGAGACAGTCGAGGCATGGATTGAGCACAGCGGGAGCGATGATGAGACATTCATGGCCGCAGGCGAGGCAAACGGCTTTGCGTTCGACTACGGCCATCTTGATCTGGTTCTCGGCGATCATGCCCGAGAGGAGGTGCTCAACCCCATCGCCAGCTGGCTCGAGAGCCGACTTCTCAAGGCCCCTTAGAGCTCCGTCGACTTCTCCATCCGACCTCGAGCCTTCTCTACGGGGTACTTCTCCGCATTGATCTTGAGCTTCTCCGTCACCGCGAGACCCAGATCTACATCGAGCTTATTGGCCAAGTTGATCAGGCAGATGGCGACATCGGCCAACTCGTGCCGGGCGCGCTCATCTCGACCAGCTACGGGCGGCTGTGGACCGTCATCCTTGCTCCACAAAAAGAGCTCCAAGAGCTCGCCGACCTCTACACTCAGGGCCATCGCCAGATTACGTGGGCAGTGGTACTGGTCCCAGTCCCGCTCAGCATTGAAGGCCTTTGTAAGCTCACTGAGCTCAGATAGGGTGAACGAATGATCTGCCACAACACACCTCAGACTGGTTAGAGGACTCCTCCTACCTATTGACGGAACCCACCGGGAGTCCAGCGTGCTGACTGTTTTCTCTGCTGTTCTTGCATTCTCTTTCTCAACTGAGGCTGCTGCAGGCGCCATGAGACCCACCACATTTGTGGTCGATACCCGCCTGACAGAAGGCCCCGTCGAGAACTTCTCCGAGCTGGCTGTAAACCCCAACAAGCTGGCCATGCATCTCAAGCCCCTTGATACTGCAGATGGACTGGTTCCCAAGGCTACAGTTACCGACGAGCAGATCGCCATCAACGACCGCATCTTCTTTGCACCTGGCGTGGGTGGCATTCGGCCATCGAGCTTTCCGATCCTCGATCGGGTTGCTGCCAAGTTGATTGAGCGGCCAGACATCGAGGAAGTCTCGATTCAGGGACACACTGCGCGGAACCCAAGCGGCGACATCAATCTTGCACTCAGCGTCCAGCGCTCGAAGGCAGTGGTCGACTATCTGGTATCTAAGGGTGTCAAACGGGAGCGCATCTCCTCAATCGGCTTCGGCCAGACTCGCTCCGAGGGAGACGACGGCAACCGTGTTGAGTTTGTGATCGAGAAGTGGAGCAAGAACCGTATGGCCACTGCCGCACAGACCGTTCTGGACACGAGCCAGGGTGACAGCACAGGCAGCCTACTCATCGCGAACGAGCACTCCTACGAGGCCACAGTGGCGGTCAACGGCACAGTCGTTGGTAAGGTCGGCCCATACACCGATGCGGCCATACACGGGCTCAAGACAGGCCTGTACGATGTTCGCTTCAGTCACACCTCTGGCTACAGCTACTTCAAGGCCGTTCGTACAAGCATCGTAGAGAGCCCAATCGTCCCTGGCGGTGCGCCGGCGGCTGTGGTCCTCAAGAATGGTGGCCTTCCAGCAGACGAAGCTGCAGAGTAATCGGACTTGCGACGCCTCAGCCTTGGCCTGGCCCTGCTCGCCCAGGGTTGTGAGCAAGACTGCGTAGGTGCAGGATGTCTCGAGAACTTCGGTGCGGCGTCAGCGCTCCTCCACTCAGGTGCTGACCTACCGGATGCTGGCCAGGCCGAGCCATCCCAGGCCACCCTCTCTATCAGAGGCACCACACTCTTGGGCCCCACATGGGACATCTCGATCCGTCGAGACACGCTGCTCGTCGGCAGCAGCACGGACAGTACCGTGCGGAGCTACGCTCCCGTAATCGGAGACCAGTTGGTTGAAGCTGAGTCTACAGGCACCCTTGAGGGCGAGCACAGCAGCGATGACTTTGGACACCTTATACGGCCGATAGCCGGGTCAGATGGGACCATGAATCTCCTCGTCACAGCACCCAAGGTCTCCATCACTCCAGACACCCGCCACAACGGCGCGGTATACCTCTTTACCGGTATCGGCGATGGCTGGACCGGGGAACTCACTGCCAGTGAGGCCACAACCCGGATGACCGGTGAGAGCCCCGGTGGTCGTCTTGGATCAGCGCTCGCAGTCTGCCCTGATATTGACGGCGATGGTCTTGAAGAGTGGATGACCGCCGCGACTCGTGACTCCAGCGCCGAGGCCATGTCTGGACAGATTGTCTTGGCGCTCAGTACAGACCTCGCAGAACAGCCAAACCAGCTGGGTATTGGCGCTCTTCAGACCCGCTGGACAGGCAGTGACCTGGCCGAGCTCGCCGGGCACAGCCTCAGCTGCAGCCACGATCTCGACGGAGATGCCACACCAGACCTCCTCATCGGTACACCGTACGCGGATGGCAGTGCCGACGAGGATGCTGTGGGCGCTGTTCACCTCATCTCTGGGGCCGCACTCCCCGAGCAAGGCGCCCTCAACTCTTTATCATCCCCAAGAATCCAGCTTGGCGAGGCCAATGACTGGTTTGGCTGGTCCATCGCGACCGGAGACATCGACGGGGACGGCAAGAACGACCTCGCCATCAGTGCACCAGGTACAGCCGCCGCAACAGGTGTCGTCTACCTCTGGTCAGGACAACAAATTCAAGATGGCGAGCTTGGCAGCCCAGTACGTACACTCTCAGGTGTCGAGGAAGGCGGCCGCTTTGGCTGGTCAACTCACATCGCGGACGTAAACGGAGATGGGATGGATGATCTCATCATCGGTGCGCCCTACGTCAACCCAACCGGTGACATCGACGCCTTCGATGCTGGCCGCATCAGTGTGTACTTCGGCGGACTCGACCTCCAGTCCTGGCCGGAGGCTCAGACTGCGCTGGATGCACCGTTGATCTACAGCGAACCCCAGCAATACCTCCGAACCGGGCGACGGATTTTTTCAGGCGACTTCGATGGTGATGCGGCCGCCGACATGGTCTTTCTTCACCTCGCTGAGGGCAACTAAAGTCCAAAGCGGCACACGAAGGCTGGGCAGGATAGCTAATCATGCATTTCAGGAGACCTTATGCTGGAGCATGCACTTGGACTGGCCCGTGAGGCTGCAATAGAGGCCGGCGCCGCTATTCGGGGCTTCTATAAAGACGAATACACAGTACGTGACAAGGGCGAAGACAACCCTGTGACTGACGCTGATCTCGCGGCTGATAAAATACTCGAGACTCGTCTGCGTGGTGCTTTTCCTGACTACGGCTGGCTGAGTGAAGAGACTGCAGACACACCCGCACGTCTGGAAAAGTCGCACGTATGGATCATTGATCCACTGGATGGCACCCGTGAATTCACAATGGGTATTCCGGAATTTGTTGTGAGTGTTGGGCTCGTCATCGACGGCCGAGCCGTGCTCGGCGTGCTCTACAATCCCATCAAAGAGCAACTCTTTACTGGCGCCCAAGGGCTCGGGGCTCACCTCAACGGCAAGCCCATCAAGGTCACCGACCACACCGCCCTTCAAGGCAGCACCGTTGTCTGCTCGCGCACTGAGATGAAGAAGGGCTGGTTCGATGAGTTCAGCGACGTACTCACCCCCGTTCCCGTCGGCTCTGTCGCCTACAAGTTCGGCTTAGTCGCTGCCGGTGAGGCTGAGTCTACATTCACACCCCGACCACGGAGTGAGTGGGACATCTGCGGCGGCGTGGCGATTGTCGAGGCTGCAGGTGGACGCTGCACAGATAAAACAGGTGCTGACTATGTCTTCAACCGTCCCAAACCTCTCGTTGATGGTGTGGCCGTGTCCAACGGACATGTGCACGACGCTATCTTGGAGATCATGAACCGATGAACGATCTCGAGTGGTGTCGCAGCATGCTTCCAAGGGTCTCTCGGACCTTTGCTCTCGGTATACAGATGCTCCCAGAGCCCTTCGAGCCCTGGGTGACTGTCGGCTATCTCCTCTGTCGTGTAGTCGACACGGTGGAGGACACCGAGGACATCGACTGGCCCACAAGGCGCAGACTCTTCACCGCCTTTGAGGATGCACTCGCAAACGGCAACTGTGCTGGCTTTGAGACCGACGCACACGTCTTTGCCGATGATGCAGACGGGGAGCTCAGCCGAGGCCTCGCCCGCATTATTCGTCCAATGATGACCTTCCCTGAGCCCATCCAAGCAGCGATGCGAAAGTGGATCGGAGAGATGAGCGGCGGCATGGCGCTGTATGCTCGCCGGCATGCCCTTGGCGGCCCGCGAACGACCCTGCACGACATGGCTGATCTGGAGCGCTACTGCTACTTTGTGGCAGGCACAGTGGGCCATCTCCTCACCGACTTCTTCCTCGTGGGCGCTCCCAAGACTCAGGCGAATGCAGCGCGTCTTCGGGCGCACGCGGAGGGCTTCGGCCTCCTCCTTCAGATGACGAACATCGTGAAGGATGTGACCGATGACTGGCCGCGCGGCTGGTGCTTCATTCCTGAGACCATCTGTGCGGCAGAGGGAACATCAAGTGACCACATCATCGACCCAGCCCACTCAATGGCAGGTATTCGGTCCGTCGATCGGGTGAACACCCACGCCCGTCGCTTCTATGCTGAGGCCGTGTCATATATCGTCGCGATTCCACCGACTGAGCAGGCACTGCGACGCTTCTGCCTCTTCCCCATGCTCTTGGCAGGAAAGACCCTCGACCTGGCACTCTCGAATCCAGCTGTGGTCGACACCGAGACCAAGGTAAAGGTCGGCCGCACTGTGGTCGCTGAGACCGCTGTGCAGGTCGAAGCACTCCTCATGGACGACATGGCCATTGCGGCCCTCACCGTCATGGAGCCGGCAGAAGCATAATGAAGTTACTCATCCCCGTATTGCTCGCTGTTGTGCTGGACCTGGTTGGATTCGGGATTGTGATCCCGCTGCTCACCTTCTACGCAGAGGAGTATGGCGCAGGGCCTGTAGCCGTCACTCTGCTGATGGCAGTCTACTCACTGGCACAGTTTCTCATGGCACCAGTCTGGGGGGCACTCAGCGATCGGTATGGGCGTCGCCCCATCATGCTCTTCAGCATCGCAATGGCCACTGTATGCCTGGCCGGCTTCGCTTGGGCTGAGAGCCTGGTGATGCTGTTCGTCTTCAGGACACTGCACGGCGCTGCCGCGGCCAACATCTCAACCGCACAGGCCTGCGTCGCTGATGCCACTACACCCGAGAACCGTGCCAAAGGAATGGGCATGATCGGTGCCGCCTTTGGGCTGGGCTTCACCATCGGACCCTTCATCGGTGGTGAACTCTCAGTACATGGCCTCGCCGCCCCCATCTGGTTTGCTGCAGCCTTGTCGGCGCTCAACCTCATCTTGGCTGTGGTGTGGCTCCGAGAGACTCGTCAGCCCGACACCCAGCGTCCGACCCGCTCAATTCACCCAGCAGCCTTCCTGCGTGTAGCCAAGCACCCAGTCGTCGGTCTCTGCATCGTCCTGACCTTCGTCATGACCGTCGCATTCGCCATCATGGAGAGCAGCTTCACCCTCTTTGCTGAGCATGTCCGTGAGCTCGATGCCCGCATGGTCGGTCGTATGTTTGGTGTCGCTGGACTCACCATGATCTTTGTTCAAGGTGGCATCATTGGTCGCTTAGTGAAGCGATTCGGAGAAGGCCCTCTGATTCCAGTCGGAATTGGCCTGCTCGCCATTGGCCTCTTTGCCCTGCCGCTCGCACCACCAATTGGTGCAATGACTGCAGTCTTTATGCTCATGGCCATCGGTCAAGGACTCGCGAGCCCGAGTCTTCACAGCCTCATCTCTCGTGGGACCAGTGAGGACGAGCAAGGGTTCGTCCTTGGCACCAATCAGTCTATGAGTGCGCTGGCACGTGCGGTCGGCCCGACTCTCGCCGGATGGATCTACATCGGAGGGCCCAGCTGGCCGTTCTATACCAGCGGAACCATACTCGCCTTGAGCGTGTTCCTCGGTGTCGCTGCAGTGAAGCAGCGGAGGACAAACGCATAAGCCTGTTGTAGAATGGGCAAGAGCCGGGGTTCAACATGTATATTCGCTATTCGCTTGGCACCGCCTTGTTGTTGATGGGCTGCACATCAAAGACGACCGAAGGTGGGAGTGATGCTGAGTCCAGCGGATCCGCCCCGGCAGCCCAGATCACCGCACCAGTTCCAGGAGAAACCATTCGAGATGGCGCGCTCTTCATCGCACGCGGTCTCGCTACGGATGAGGACGAAGACTCAGAGACTCTGACTGCGCTCTGGTTTATTGGTGATGAGGAGGTCCCACGTGAGTGCCCACAGGGACCGACTCCCGACAGCGCGGGCCTGACCCAGTGCGATGTCTCGTTCTCCTTCGACAAGCCGAGCATACGTCTCCAGGTCACCGATACTGATGGAAACATCAGCGTGGATGAAGTCACCATCGACCTCGAAGAGGCAGAAGCACCTGTGGTCTCAATCACCGCTCCAGAGGACGACAGCGAGTTTCGAACCAACGACCTCATCACCTTCGTCGGGAACGTCTCCGATGGAGAAGACAACCCTGAAGGCCTCGGTGTCTGGTGGGACTCAGACCTCCAAGGTCTGCTTGACCTCAGCCACACGGTAGCCAGCGACGGAACCGTCTCAGGATCAGGCTACTTAGAGCCTGGACAGCACACCGTTCGTCTCTGGGCCCAGGACACCTCGGGGCGAGAGAGCAGCGATGAAGTCGTCGTCAAAGTCTACGAGCCTGCCACTGCACCGCTGATCGCCATCGTCGAGCCTGCCGATGATGCCAACCTGTCATTGGGAGATGTCGTTGTCTTTCGTGCAAACGTCACGGATGAGCGTGACGCACCCGAGACCATCGGCATCTCATGGACATCCAGTCTTGACGGCACGCTTGGCACAGACTCTGCCACCTCAGATGGCGCCGCCCTGCTGCCCATCTCGACCCTCAGTGAGGGCAGCCATGCCATCACAGTCCTGGCGACCGACTCCGACGGGCTGACAGCATCAGACATTGTCGTTGTTCATGTCTCGGAAGATCCAATCGAGGACACTGGGACGCCCTAAAGTGTGCCGTCTGTCACTGCTGTGATCGCTGCAGGATCCGCGCCACCATGCTGTAAAACACTCAGCACCTGTGCTCTGATCTGCTCTCGGCCTGAGGGTGTAGCGGATGAGAGGGCCTCCCGCAGCGGACCGACATCACCGAGCGCTGTAGATGCCGATATGCGGGCAAGCTGAGCCTTTCCTGTGGGGTCTTGATTCACTGAGCTCGCACGGCGATGAGCCTCCTCCCACTGCCCCGCTAAGCCGTGAGCAAGAGCCAGCGGAGCAATGAGCTCAGGCGTAGGCTCACAGCCCATCTCAAGCGCCTCCAGGCCGTTTATTATTGCTGCCTCAGCATCTCCCCGCTTGAGGTGAATCCTGGTGATATTAAAGCAGCTGTGCTCGAACGGACGCGGCTCCTGTATGACAGCCTCTCGATACCAGAAGGCTGCGTCATCGTTCAAGCCCTCGTCCTCGAGCCAGCGGGCAAGAGCACCCTTTGCATACCCAGACGGGGCACGCTCGATGCACGCCTGCCAGAGCGTGGCGTCGCTCTCCCAGACCGGAACCTGGCGTATCGAGAGAAATGTCAGACCGCTCACAGCCACGAGAACACACTTTCTGCCTATCGGCCGACGTGCAATCGCTCCCGCCGCCCAGGCGATACCAACCATGGGTAGGTAGAGATACCTGTCGACCACAGCACCAACATGAGCGACGGCCACCCAGGCGGGAAGCAAGCCCAGAAAAGCGAAGCCCAGGCCCGCCTGAGCCAATGGCCCGCCCGCGATGGCCAAGGCCACCAGCAAGACTATGGCTAGGGCTACGGCCAGCCAAGGAAGCGCTGGAGACCATGCAAGATGAATGACTGGTGCAACATCAAGAGGCCAGATGAGCTTCTCGAGGTAGAACGCGAGCGCTGGACCGCCCACTATAGCCAGCTGTTCTGGATCGGCCTGATCGGGCCAGGCCACTCCGGCCGCGAGTCTACAGCTAAGGGCCCCAGCAAATCCCACGAAGACAGCTATGTGAGCACCACGTGTACCCCAGCCGCCCCAGCGAGCCCGAGATGCAAATGCCAGGAGTAGCGTTCCAAAGACCACACTCTCCTTGGACAGCATTGCAGCGAAACAGGCCACAGCACCCGCCACCAAGGCGGCGCGTGAGGGCGCCTTAGTGCTCAGCAAGAGCAGAGCCAAGAGCAACCAAGACACAGCCATTGGATCATTACGGGCAGAGACAAAGCCCACCACCTCGAGCTGAACCGGATGGAGAGCAAACACGGCTGCTCCCATTACAGCGGCCAGTGAGTCCTTGAGTAGGTGGCCGAGGAGGTTCATCAGCAGCAGCACAGCAACACCATGCCAGACCAAGTTGTGGAGGTGATGCGCATGAGGACTGAAGTCGGCAATAAGGCGTGTGATTGCCAGGTCAACCAGCATCAACGGCCGGTAGTATCCTGCTCCATTGTCTGGCAGCGGTGTCGTGCTCCACAGATCAGTCATGAACATCGCAGGAATGTTCGAGAGAGACTCCGTGAGTGTATTCTCGACAATGAGTAAGTGGTCATCCCACACAAATGCGCCACCAACGAGCGGCATGTAGACCGCCAAGATGGCAACAAGCAGCAGTATTCGCACTGAGCGTGGTTCCAGCAAACTCATAAGCACAGCTTAGATGAAGTGAGCGCTCCAGACTAATGCGGACAATAGCTGTCCGCCTGTTGGATTGTCCCGAAGCGACAGCCACAGTATACTGAACATATGTTCAGGTATCTTGTCGCATATGCACCCTCCTTCCGTCTTGACCGCTGCGGCTGGAACCCCAGTCAGCCAGCGATCCTGGTGGCTGAAGAAAAGAATGCACTGCGCGTCCAGTCAGCAACACAGTCAGCCATCAAGGCGGGCATTCACTCGGGGATGAGTGTCGCAGGTGCACGGGCGCTGATCCCTCAGATCGAGACTGAGCTGCTTGATGCCCACGCAGAGGCTGCCGATCTTGAGGCACTCGCTACACAGCTACTGAGAGTCTCCCCGTCTATCGCAGCCCTTCCGCCAGATGCTGTCGTGGCTGAGATCGCTCACGTCCCTGGTGGTCTCGCGGGCCAAGAGCGGGCCACCCTTGAGCGCGTTCGTATTCGAATGCGCCAGCTGGGACACGATGCGCATGTTGTCATTGCTGATGATCCAACAACAGCGCTGTGTGTTGCCAAGTGGCAGCGAACATCTACGATTATCCCCAGCGGCGAGAGCACCGAGGCACTCGCACCACTCCCCCTACACGCGCTGGGCCTTCCTCCACGCGACCACAGGCTGCTTGAGGGACTGGGAATCCAGACCATCGGCGCTTTTGCAACTCTCCCTCCAGCCACAGTCACAGGGCGCTTCAGCGCATCTGTTGTGGCTGCTCACACCCTGGCTTGCGGTCGTTCACCTCAGCCAGGCCTCACTCCCTGGACTGAGGATAATCCCCTCACCCTCACCCAGGATCTCCCCACTCCAGTCACTGAATTGGAGGCCCTATTCTTTGTGATGGGCGCCCTTATTCGTGACCTCTCTGCGCGCCTGACTGCCCGGAGCCAGGCCATCACTCAAGTCAATATTAGATTCCACCTCGATGGTGGGCGACATCAGTCACTGACATTGCGCTTGGGCTCACCCACCCGACACCCATCGACCATCCTCGACAAGATCCGCCATCGGCTGGAGCGGTTCAAGCTGGGAGGTCCTGCTGTCGCCCTCGCGCTCTCAACCAGCCAACCCACAGCCTTCAGTGGCCGACAGATCGCTCTGCAAGATCCCCGCCGCAGAGACGAAGCCATTGAGGCTGTGAGTGCCCGACTTCAGGACGCCCTCGGCAGTCGGAGCGTACTGGGGGCGCGCACCACGCCCCGACATCGGCCGGAGGGGGCGTGGCGTCCCGTCCCCTTCGGCACTCCTGTCCCCCGTGATGGTGGGTCAGCTGCCGCCGCACTCTCAACCTCCCACGCAGACGATCCTGTCGCAGCATGGCTGGGCCATCCGACAACAATGGCTCCAGATCGACCACCAATCCTGCTCACGCCTCCAATCGCGGTTGAGGTCGATGCTCAGCCCCGCAAGCCACCAACGGCAATCCATGTGGATGGCCGCTGGCACGCAATCTCTCAGATCCTAGGACCAGAACAGCTGACAGGAGAGTGGTGGGCACGCCCATTTCAGCGCACCTACTGGCGCGCCACACTCGAAGACGGCCGAACAGCATGGCTGTACAGGGAGCATGGTCGCTGGGCCCTGCACGGCTGGTGGGACCGGTGATCCAGACCGTCGAGCTCGTCTGCCGAACGGCCTTCTCCTTTCACGAAGGGACAAGCACACCAGAGGAGGTGGTTGAGCAAGCCGCGGCCCTGGGCCTGAGTGCTGTCGCCATCACCGATAGGGATGGCGTATATGGGCTGCCGCGTGCACATAAAGCCGCGAAAGCTTTCGGTATTCGTATCATCCCAGGGGCCCTACTCACCCTTGTAGATGGACCCGGCGTGGCACTACTGGCTCGAGACATGGGAGGCTGGTCTCAGCTCACTCGGCTTATCACTGAGGCCCGAAGCAACACCCAGAAGGGCTGGGGTCGAATTCCTCTACCCTCACTGCTCTCTCGTTCTGATGGACTCGAGGCGGTTCTCCTCGGCGACTGGGATGTTGAGCGGGCCATCCAGATGAGAGATGCCTTTGGTGAGCATGTCTCTCTTGCTCTCACGCGACAATTAGACAGTCATGACCATGCGCGCTGGGATCGTATCGCACTGCTCTCTGCACACTCACAGATACCCTTAGTCGCCACCTGTGACGCCCACATGCACGTGCCCAGTCGTCTACCTCTTCAAGATGTACTGACCTGTATTCGACGAAAGTGTACCGTCGACCAAGCTGGCAGCACCCTGAGCCCCAATGCCAGCCGTCACCTGCGCAGCCCTGAACACATGACCCGAATGTTTGCTGCAGCACCCCAAGCACTGGCTAGAGGAGTAGAGATCGCAGAACGCTGCAATTTCTCGCTGGACCACCTGCGCTATCTGTACCCAAGGGAGATTGTTCCTGAGGGCTGGTCTCCCATGAATTGGCTGAGACAGCAGACCTCAGAGGGCTTGATCTGGCGCTATCCAGAGGGTGTTCCGGAGAAGGTCGAGCAGCAGGTTGAGTACGAGCTGAAGCTGATCGACCACATGGACTTTCCTGCCTACTTTCTGACCGTCTACGATGTCGTCCGGTTCGCGCGGTCTCGCGGCATCCTCTGCCAAGGGAGAGGCAGTGCGGCAAACTCAGCTGTGTGCTTTGCGCTGGGTATCACCGCCGTTGACCCCGCCTACCACAGCCTACTCTTCGAACGCTTCATCTCCGAGGAGCGCGGCGAGCCTCCGGACATTGATGTCGACTTTGAGCACGAACGACGCGAAGAGGTGCTTCAGTATGTATACACACGCTATGGGCGACACCGAGCCGCCATGGTGAATGAAGTGATCTCTTATCGGAGACGGTCCGCACTCCGTGATGCAGGCAAGGCACTCGGTCTCGATCCTGACCAGATAGACCGCCTCGCCAAAGGACTCCACTGGTTCGATAGATCCAAAGTCGATGACGCGAAGCTTCGTAGTGCAGGTCTCGACCCACGAGACCCCCGAGTTCAGCACACCATCACCATCGCAGAATCCATGCGAGGAATGCCACGCCACGTGGGAATCCACAGCGGAGGATTCACAATCTCAGATGGGCCGCTCATCGACCTATGCCCTATCGAGCCCTCAACCATGAAGAACAGGACAGTGATTCAGTGGGACAAGGATGACATCGACACTGTGGGATTCATCAAGGTAGATCTGCTCTCGCTCGGTATGCTCACAGCCATTCGAAAGTGCTTTGAGCTGGTCAACTCACACTGGGGCCGCACTCTGAGTCTGGCGACCACACCGTCCGAAGATCCTGATGTCTACGAGATGCTCTGTAAGGCTGACACCATAGGAGTCTTCCAGATCGAGAGCCGAGCACAGATGTCCATGCTCCCCCGCCTCAAGCCTCGGTGCTTTTATGATCTGGTCATTCAGGTCTCCATCGTTCGACCAGGCCCCATACAAGGCGGAATGGTTCACCCCTACCTGCGTCGGCGGCGGGGTGATGAGCCGGTGACCTATGCACATCCCAAGCTCGAGCCCATACTCTCAAGAACGCTTGGTGTTCCGATATTCCAAGAACAGGTGATGGCCATGGCCGTGGCCGTGGGAGGCTTCACTCCAGGTGAGGCCGATGAGCTCCGGCGAGCCATGGGGGCTTGGCGCAAGAAAGGTACGCTCGGACCGCTGGCTGAGAAGCTCGTCCAGGGCATGAAAGACAACGGGATTTCCGATGTCTACGCAGATCAAATCTGCGATCAAATCAGAGGCTTCGGAGAGTATGGCTTTCCAGAGTCTCACGCTGCCAGCTTTGCTCGACTGGTGTATGTCTCTGCGTGGCTCAAGTGTCACTACCCTGCAGCATTCTGTGCTTCTCTACTCAACAGTCAGCCCATGGGTTTCTACTCCGCGCGCTCACTCATCGATGATGCTCGCAGACACGATGTCTCCGTACAGCCCGTCGACATTCAGCACAGTAAATACGACAACATCCTCGAGCCTGATGGTGCCGGGAGCTGGGCCGTCCGCATGGGCTTCAGGCAGATCCGCGGACTCAAGAAAGAGAAGGTACGTCACATACACATCGCACGCGCTGACGGTCAGTTCACGTCTATTGCAGATCTCCAGCAACGGACTGGTCTTGATCGGGTCGACCTGGGGCTCTTGGCACGGGCCGATGCGCTCAGATCCATCTCTACAAATCGGAGGCAAGCACTCTGGATGGTACAGGGCCTGTATGAGTTGCCCCTCTTCCGTGGCCTACAGCGCACCGACAATGTCGAGCTTCCAGCACCCAGCACTGTCGACAATATGCGAGAAGACTATCGCGGCCTCGGCCTCAGCCTGGACCACAATCCGATTGGTATGGTTCGCGACAGGCTCAGTAAGGAGGGCTTTGTCTCTGCCGCCCAGGTCCAAGACATTCCCGGTGGCCGAACCATTCGCGTCGCGGGAATGGTGGCCCATCGCCAACGTCCATCCACAGCCAAGGGGGTCATATTTATGACCTTAGAGGACGAGACTGGGCTCTTAAATGTCGTGGTCAAGCCACACACTTTTGAGCAACAGCGTGAGCTAATCATCCAGCACAACCTGCTCGAGATCACAGCCAAAGTACAGCGGGATGGAAGCTCTGTCAGTCTACTGGCGACACGCTTCGCTGACCTAAAAGCACCGCAACCAGAGAAATTGATCAGCAGAGACTTCCGCTGACTTGCTAACATCCACCCATCATGAACAAATACACCCTCTTATTTGCTTCCTTCTTAATCACTGGCTGCGGCTCAAAGATGTCCTCCAGTGGCGGCGCAAGCCCTGAAGACACCAGCCAACCGACTGACCACACAGGTGACCCTCCCCCCCCAGAGGAGACGGGAGAACCGCCACCGGTCGTCATCGACATCTCAGAGGACCACCCCCGACTCTTCTTCTCTCCACCAGACTTCCCGAGACTGCAGGGCCAGATCTACGACTATGAGCGGGTAGAGGTTGTGGGAACCTGGGATACCTATGTCGCCGCACGACGAGATCCATCCACCCTACCCCTCGGTGAGGGCGCTGCACCACCAAGCACCGATGAAGAGTGGGCTGCACTCACAGCACCGCTCCCCAACCTTGCGCTGTATGCAATCTTTACCGATGACGAAGAGGTCTACAGCCAGGCGATAGAGTGGATGCGTAGAGTGGCCGCAATCGAAGCCTGGGGCACTGGCGACACGCCGGAGATATCCAGAGGCACCACCGCGACACTACAGGCCTTTGTCACCGCCTTCGACCTCCTCCATGACCAGTTCGAACCAGCAGACAGGACCACCTTTCGGAATAAAATCATCGCTACAGCGAGCCCCCTTCACTCAGCCCTCACGACGCCCGCCACGCCGGCTTGGGTAAAGCAGTGGAGCGGTACCGATGGTCAGGCAGCACATGCAGCACTCCTGATGGCTGGCCTGGCATTGGAACACAACCACGAGCGGGCACCACAGTGGATCGAGCACGCCGAGCGCTTTGTGAACGAGTCGCTCTCGGGACTCTCGCAGATCGGTGACGGAAGCTGGCCGGAGGGCCCAAGCCTTGGAAGTGA
>Ga0315315_10000234_pt1 | contig 44324 bp, 38 predicted proteins | sample M140m3416metaG_FD_203699 | JGI IMG/M metagenome (GOLD analysis project Ga0315315, IMG submission 203699) | Ammonia-oxidizing marine archaeal communities from Monterey Bay, California, United States - M1 40m 3416 | ecosystem: Environmental > Aquatic > Marine > Intertidal zone | place: USA...
TCAAGCCAGGCTTCGCCAGTTTCATCGAACACATGAATCTGAAACTGTCGCGCCAGTTCAATATCAATCCAGTCAGCTCCCACAGGAATAACTGTTGATGCCAGAGTGATCCCAAGACGCGAAATACTGACTTCCGAAGTTTCTGCTCCGATGACCACGGAAATCCCGCTAAATGATGTCTCGTTGCCTTCGGCCAACATCACAACATCGGCCGCGGAAACAACCAGTGGTTCATAGCCTCGCATTCGAATAAGGCGTGAGAGGAATTCCTGGCTGACATCACGACGTTCACTGCCTGGAACTGTGAAAGCGCACAGATTCAGGCCTGCGCCCGGCGATGGAAGTATCGCGCTGCAGATCAGGTCCAGTATCTGCCTTGCCGGCGGATCGTCTGACGGAACCATTCCACCGTTGAAGATGCTGGCCGACGGCATACGGCTCAACCATCTCGTTTGAGTCACCTGGTTTCCATAGATCGCCAGTGTGTCTTCACACACAGCATGAGGAACTTCGTGCGCTTCCAGCAACTGCTGGTAACGTTCGATATTTGGCAGAACAACGTACTCTGATTTTTCAGAGTACATTGTCACCGGGACACCAGAAATGCCTTCACGGAATGTTGAACGGATGGCGTAGCAGCCAAAGTCGATTGCTGTAATCATTCGTGGCCCCGTTGATGCAGGTAATTCAATGCGCGATCAAGCGATGCCGTTTCGGACGCGTCCTGCTGCCGCACCGTGGCGGTTGTTGTTGATTTTTGAGAGGACGTTTGATCAGATTGACTGTCCATCGCAAACTTCGGCGGAGCGACCTGAGTATGAGCTGCGTCAATTCTGAGTCGACGTGGTCCTGCTGGACGTCCAAAAAGTGTAACTCGTAACGGCAGCTCGGCCTGTTTAACTTCCAACGGCAGGCGGTTCTGTATCAGATCTTCCAGAGCATCAGAAGTCTCCACTGGCGAAACCTGATCGACCGGCAACGATTCAGTAGGTGGTTCCGGGGTGTGTTCATTTTTGCTTTTGCCGATGTCCGCCATCCTGGAAACCAACTTTGTTTCCGCCGCCGATTCGGTTGTGCCGAATGGAGCCATCGGTACGGCATTCATCAAACTGTTTGCTTGCCAGTTACCACCAAACCATTCCTGTTCATCGATAAATTGATTAGATTTTGATGCTTGGGAAGAATCACTCATGAGAGCTGACTGCTCAATCGAAATTGCTGTGTCTGTCGGAAGAGCAGCCGGTAGTGGTACTTCAGCAGTGATTGAAACTTCTGATAAGAATGATGCGGATTGTATCTGTTCATTGAGAATCGGTGTCTGGCCCACTGAAGTTGCGTATACCGGAACTTCCCCAGCAACCCGTTCGGTATATTGAGAGGCGGCAGTTTGCTCTTTCAGAGTTAAGCTTTCACGCCGAGTTCTTAGCCAGCCGGTTACGAGGAGCGTAACAGCTCCCAGCAGGCCGAAAATGAACACAAGATTCCACAGTAGCGAAGATGGTCCTTCTGCAAGTGTGGCACCAACGGTAACAGGTTCGTTGTCGAGGATGACTGAGGGCGCTGCTACGGATGGTTCTGCAACGGCACCAGGAATAACGGGTTCAACTGCTGCTGCAATCACAGGAAAGCGGAGGTTACCGGTCTCGCAGTCATCCGAGACAGAATCAGAATTGACGCTCGGCAGCATGTGTCCGCCATGTCCGGTGGAGTCAGCAGCGGCTTCAATCGTTCGCTGGTTGGCAACGGTGTGGATGAACGAGGGACTTGGCGTAACGGGAAATTCCGGAGACATTTGGCCCAAGAACTGGCTGATTTGAGCTGGATCAACTGAAGTGATCGAGTTCAGCAATACAACATCACCGTGAACAAGTGGTCCGTTCGGTGGAATTTGGCGGAGTGCCGGACCTCCCTTATAAGTGCGCATGACGGGAACGGTTTGTTGTGACGGGAACGGCAAATGAAGGAATGCCAGAAGATCTCTCATCTGGTTGCCCACTTCGTCCAGCAGGACGACGTGCGGAATTGAATGCGCAATTAGCAGAATGTTATTTTTGCCGGACTGAGTTGCGGCTGTTTGGTGGAAAACGACGATGTCACCGTTTTGCAACTGCGAGCCTCGACCGGCCATTTGTGCCGATACAAATTCAGTAACTCCGTTTTGCAGTGAAGACCCCCGCAGAATGACGGCACTGCCATCGCCCATCGCTCCGGCCTTTTCCAGCACATCACGCAGGTACACGGAATCACCATGGGCGATCTCTGTGTCTACCCATGTGTTGGGGTTGTGAACGTCACCCGCGACCGTGAACTGGAATGTCTGGCCGTCTGCAGTGCCTGAAAGGATCAGCAGAAGAGTGAGAGTCAGAAGACATGTCAGCCGTTCCATGGCATCGACTCCAGTTGTGAAGCATTGGCGTTCGTTCGAGCGGTAGCGATCGGCAGACTCTGCGCATAAAAGTAGAGTTACCGATCGAGGCGACATCATCAGCATCGGCAATCGATTCGTTGGAATTCATTGTTTCCGCATAAGAAGCATTGCCTGTCCTGTTTGCCTGTCTTCACATTGCGCGTGTTGACGACTTTGTTGCCGCCGTCAACGATCTCTGCGAGATCGTCTGAATAATCAGGCATGTCAGCCATATTTGGAAACGATGTTACATTCCTGACGTCTTCGATGCGCAAAACCTGAGGCGAACAAATTCTACAGGTGCTGATTCTGCCGACAGACGCAGATTTAGAATTGCCTCTTGTCGTTGACTGAGGCAACTTCTTGCCTTCGCATCGTACCGTGGTTCGTTCAACCAGAATGGAACCGTCGCGGTTTCTTTTCCACTCGGACCGTAAGAGTACTCGTCGGACTTCATTCAAAAAATCTGCGTGCTATTCTGTTGCCATAGAAGTTACCAGTGCACCGAACTGATCAGGTGAAATGATATGACGAACGCGGAAAACGGATTAGCCGTCCTTGAACGGAAGGGACGCTGGCTGGTGCTCATGGCCGCGTTTCTGGGTTGGATGTTTGCCGGATGGGAGATGTCTATCCTGCCGCTTTCGGCTCGGTCCGCCACCATTGGTCTGCTGCAGGAAGATCCCGAAACTAAAGCATGGGTGACATCTGCACGTTCTTCCCAGGACACATCGGCTTCTGCTGAAGCTGAAGCAAATCGTCAGCGTTTAAAAGCGGCGGTTGGTAAATGGTTTTTTCGGTACATCGCTGCTTTCCTCTTGGGTGCTGCACTGGGTGGCTGGGTCTTTGGCTGGCTGGGGGATTACGCCGGACGTGTCAGGGCGATTGCGGTCAGCATTGTCTGGTATTCGGCGTTTACAGGATTGAGTTATTTCGTCGAAACCCCGATGCAAATGTGCGTGATACGATTCATTGCCTGTATGGGAATCGGTGGAATGTGGCCATCCGGCGTCGCTCTGGTGACAGAAGCGTGGCCCAATGTTTCACGACCTACGCTGGCAGGACTCATCGGAACATCGGCTAATGTCGGTATCGCAATGTTGAGCATAGTCGTGAAGCAAATCGGTGTCATGTTTCCCGATTATCAGCTCACACCGGATTCCTGGCGATGGATGATGCTCTTAGGAGCCTGCCCGATTGTTCTTGGCATTTGGGTTTATCTGTTTGTTCCTGAATCACCTCGCTGGCTGGCTGGTCGCAAGACACCGACTAAGTCAACGCCGTTAGCAGAGGTCCTGCGGCCTCCTTTGCTGCGATACACCCTGGCCGGAATTGCGTTGGGAGCGATCCCGTTGCTTGGGTCGTGGGTCTGCCAAAAATGGATTCTCCCGTGGGCAGACCAGGTTGGAGCACAAATCGGCCAGGAATCTCTGAAAGCAGATACACAGACGATCTGGGCGATTGGAGCTGCCATCGGAAGTTTATGCGGTGGCTGGCTGGCAACGTATTGTGGACGGCGGACGACTTACTTTGGCGTGAGTTTTGGTTCGTTAATTTTGGCTCAGTTGATCTTTACCAAACTGGATCCGTCTCAGAGCTGGAGATTCATGGTCCCGGTGTTTCTGCTGGGCGTTGTAGGGACCGTCTACTTTGGCTGGCTGCCGTTGTTTCTGCCGGAGATGTTTCCGACACGGGTGAGAGCAACAGGCAGCGGCGTGTCTTTCAATTCAGGACGAATCGTTTCGGCCATTGTGGTTCTTGCGACATCCGGACTCGTTGTTTCAGATTACGCAGCAATTGGATCCATGACGAGTTGGGTTTATGCCGGAGGTATGATCGTGATTTTGCTGGTCCCGAAACTGCCGGGAGCTGCTGAAAACCTGGGAGCAACCGATTCGTCATCGTCTGCAGAAAATCAAGAGTGTTGAATGTCGGACGCGACAAACAGAACACAAACAGTGGGCCTGATCGGCATTGGCCTTTTGGGATCAGCAATCGCTCATCGGTTGCTTGGTGCCGGATTCACAACATGGGGGCATGATCCATCACCGCAGGCATTGTCTGCCTTTACTGCCATTGGCGGTCAACCGATCGTGCAACTTAACGATGTACCGCCTGCTTCGCATCTGATTATTTTGTGCCTGCCGAACACCGACGTAGTCGAAGAAGTTCTGGATGCGCTAACTTCTCGCCTTCGGCCGGGCTCAATCGTGATTGATACGACAACCGGTGACCCGAAGCGCACGCGACGTCTGGCTGATCTTCTGGCTGACGAAGATGTTTCACTGATCGACGTATCGGTATTGGCATCCAGCGTGATGACTCGTGAAGGTAATGCGCTACTCATGGCTGGATCATCTTCAACCGTACTGCTGAAAGTGAGGCCTGTGCTTGAGGCGATCTCTAAGCACATTCATCGTGTGGGTCCTGTGGGAGCCGGCCAGGAGATGAAGCTGATTGCGAACCTTGTTCTTGGCCTGAATCGAGCAGTCCTCGCAGAAGGCCTGCACTTTGCCCGTACGTTTTCACTCGATCGGGAAGCGGTTCTTCAGATCCTGACGTCAAGTGTTGCCTATTCAAAAGTCATGGATACCAAAGGACGCAAAATGCTGGATAAGGATTTTGTGCCGCAGGCACGTCTGAGTCAGCATCTCAAAGACGTACGTCTGATTTTAGAACATGCAAAGGACGCTCAAGCCACATTGCCTTTATCCAATGTCCATCGTGATTTGCTGGAGAAGGCCGAAGCCGCCGGCAACGGAAACCTCGACAACAGCTCTATCATTCAAGCCTGGCAGTAAGGAATTATCCTGAGTGCTGCGGGCGTTGTCCGACACAGGAAAGCAACTGTCAGCGACCACTCAGCTTGAGATCATCCAGTTCCAGGGTGCCGGGGGCTCCATTAAGCCCAATCCGAATAATCATTTCGCGTGCCTGTTTTGGAATACGGACCTGGCGACGGATCCTGTGCCAGCTGAAGGAGCCATCCCAACGCGCCACAATCTGAACAGCCAGCTCATGCCGTTTGCTGTCGTAAAAATGAATGGCAATTCCAGCGCGTTCGCCTTTAAGACCATGGCGAATGTTTTTTGCCTGAGCCCAACAGGAAAAATCGATCACACTGAGCGTGCGTCCACTGACTGCCATGCCCTGGAGAGCCTGAGCAACCTCACCATCCTCTTCTGCGGTGAAGCGAATGAAATGGTTTCCCTGCACGGGGCTGTCACCAATTAATTCAGCATGCCGCTGGTAATGCCAGCCGTCAGCGTTGTCGTCATCGTTTGCATCGATTTCGAATCCACCATTCGCCAATTCCGGATGATTGGCGTCGGGAAGAATACGGCGCTGCTCTTCAGATTCACCCGTCATGGGGACAAAAAGTGTCGAAACCAGTCGTTCATGCAGCAGCTTGCCATTTTCCTTACGATACAAATAAAACGTCTGCTGATAACGCTCACCGATGGGGACAATCATCGTTCCACCTTCTCTGAGTTGTTCAACCAATGGCTGCGGAACACTCTCCGGAGAACAGGTCACGATAATGCGATCGAATGGACTATGTTCAGACCACCCTTCGTAGCCATCACCCGCTCGGACATGGACATTGTCATAGCCAAGCCTCTTAAGTCGACGTTCGGCCGACCTTGCCAGACTCTTCACAATCTCCACTGAATAGACTTCGTCGACGATTTCAGCCAGTACCGCCGCCTGATAACCACTTCCAGTGCCAACCTCCAGCACTGTGTCGGTCGGTTGAGGATCCAGCGATTCTGTCATGTATGCCACAATGAACGGAGGAGAAATCGTTTGTCCGGCACCAATTGGCAGGGCTTCGTCTCGGTAGGATCTCGCTTCAACCCGCGGCAAGACGAATTCGTGGCGTGGCACGGTTCTCATCGCCTGTAACACCGATTCGTTTGTAATGCCCTCTCCTTCTATTGCTCTTTCGACCAAACGATGGCGAGCGACTGTTGCTCGATCTTCAAGTGACTGCCCGGAAACAGGGACTGCCGGAGTCAGCAACAACAGGCTGATGGTGAACATGTGTCGCAGAGTGGACGACGCCTTGTCCCTTCGGTTTCGTGAGATGTTCTGACAGGCAACAGGCAATCCATTTTTGCTCGTCATCAGTTTTTCCTTTGAACAGCCGCCGTAAAAATCTGTTCCAGTTTACGAATGACAACCTGTTGGGAAAACACCGATTCTACGTACGTTTTAGCCTTTGCTGCACGTTCATGAGTAATCACGGGATGATGTATGACACTCTGAACTGCATCCACGAGCGAAGCCACCGAATTTGTGTCACACAGTATTCCATATCGGCCGTCCTCCAGAATCTCATGCGGGCCATGAGGACAACGGCTTGAGAGAACCGGGGTTCCACATGCCATGGCTTCCAAGAGAACGTTTGGCATCCCTTCAACCAATGAAGACAATACAAAAGCGTCCGCTGATGCGTACCACGCCGGCGCGTTGTTCTGAAAACCAGGCATGCGCACCTGTTCTGTGAGTCCCGCTGCATCAATTTGGTTTTGAAGCTGTGAGCGATAGTCTCCTTCTCCGAGGAGTGCCAATCGAAACTGAATTTCTGAATTCGTGCTCTGCAGTTCTGCTACAGCATCGATGAGTAAATGGAACCCCTTTTCGTAGTTGAGTCGACCAGCGGAAACGAGACGAACAAGCGTTTTTCCATTCACTGAATTCGCATTCCACCACGGCGAATCAACCGCATTCCTGGCTCCAGATCGTATAGCTGCGATGTCGACTCCATTGTATTGACTCTCAACACTGTTTGGGGCGAGACCATAGAAGTGTTCGGCACTGCGAGCAGCACCGGTTGATACCGCAAGAACATTAGTTGAACGTCCATACAATCTTCGCAGTGATCTTTTCTTGAACCATTGAAATCGGCCGGCAACCGGCTCAAAACCAGTGGCCGGGTCTGTTACGACTGTCGATACATTCGCAATACCGACTTGTTGCGCGGCTTCGGCAGAAACCAATGTCATCAAAAATGTCCGGTCGTACGAAAGGTCTGCCTCGACCTCACGAAGATAACGTCGCATGTCATCAACACGGCGGCTATGCATCCCGCCAGGCATTCGAGTCGGCGGCCGCCGATCACGTTCTTCGAATGCTGCGATTTTCACGTCGTCCGGGACAAGTGACAGTAATGGGCCGCTTCGGTACACGATATAAAGGTGCGGTTCAAACAGATCACGATTAAGATGTCTGAGCGCACTGACGATCTGGCGTTCTGATCCGCCGCCGTGAAGCGCTCCAATCGAAAAAACAACACGAATACGTGACACGGTTCAACAACTTGCGAAGTGGGGGGGGGGCGGAGGGGGGTGACGCCAACGGTAGTAGCGTCTGGATTATATCGATATACCAAGGATGGAGGGTATTATTTCGACCGTTGGAGTACCATCGGTGACCAATCCAGACCACGTGCAGATCCTCATCCGAAATCAAGCGAACATCACCTGTCAAATCACAATTTCGTCTCATTATACGGGACGATTTTCTTCCTTTGTTTTCGTGAACAATAATTGAACCAGCGAGGTTTACAGTTGAGAATCCGTAGGTAACATCGCGGCTGTTGAGTGAGTAAGCCTTCGTAACGATCATTCTGCACGTTCGTTACGAGTCCCATAGCATAACAGCCTCCCTCGTATCCTGCTGTCCCCTGATGTCAGTGATGTCGTGTCGCGTCACGATCCTGCTTTAAGGTTCAAGGTTGCGCGGAGGTTCCGACGGAGGGGTCGCATGACGCAACCCGCGGATCACGGAGAGAGTCATTTGCGCCGAAATTCTTTTCGGCGTCGGAACACCAGCAACCATTTGGATGTCCAACAGCCTTCTGCGTCGGTGCCATCCGATAACGCACTTGCTGAAGCAGTCCGTCTTGCCATTGGCGATCAAAATTTTTGCCATTGGTTTGACAATCGGTCGCGTTTTGAAGCCACAGGCAATCAACTGGTCGTGCATGTTGCCAATCCGTTTATCTGTTCCTGGATCATGAAACGATTCCGGCAGCAGTTGACAACAGCCGCTGTGGACCTTCTGGGGCAGTCTGCGGGGTTCACTGTCCACGTCGACGGAAGTCTCGTTGGAAAAACGGACGCTTCAAAGAAGACAGAATTACATAGTCCTGAGATGCCTCCGACAAAGACGTCTGCAACATCCAGGAGCAATTTGCAGGCGAGAGCTTCGGTTTCAGCAGAATTGCAGCGAACGGACGATCCCCCACGGCTCGCGACACGTCAGCCAGTCCGTCGTCGGTTTCGATCCTTCCAGTCCTTTGTGCCGGGGCCCTGTAATGAGCTTTCAGTAATGGCCGCGCGGCAGATCAGTGAAGCGCCGGGGGAACGATTTAATCCGTTGTATCTGCACGGCTCCACGGGTGTTGGAAAATCACACCTGTTGGAGTCCATCTATGGCGAGATTCGTAAAACGCGCCCTGAACTCAATGTGTTGTTTTTGTCGAGCGAATCGTTTACCAATTATTTCACCAGTGCTTTGGCTAATCGATCTGTCCCGTCATTTCGGCAGCGTTTTCGCAACGTCGATGTTTTGTTGGTCGATAACATCGAATTCCTTGGTAACAAAAATGCCACTCAGGAAGAATTTCTGCATACGATCGACCAGGTGATTGATCAAGGCGGTCAATTGGTGCTAACAAGTGATCGACACCCACGATTGCTCACTAAACACCGCGAAGAACTGACAGCTCGCTTTGTTGGCGGTCTGGTATGCAAAATTGAAAAACCAGCTGAATGCACTCGCAGGAAGCTGGTGGAATCCCTCGCGTTGCCACACCGAGACCAGTTGAGCAACGGGGCGTTGAGCTACATTTCCAGTCATGGTGGCCGAAACGCCAGGGAACTTCAGGGATCAATCAACAGTCTGGTCTGCCACGCGGCTTTGCAACAAGGTCGAATCACGACAGCTCAGGCCCGTAGTCTGCTTGGTAACCTTAAGGAAGAGTGTCGTCATTTGATTCGAATCAACGACGTGGAACGCGTTGTATGCGAAGCGTTTGGAGTGTCTGCGGAGGACATGAGATCCAAAACTCGGCGTAAAGCCATCAGTTGTCCTCGCTCGGTGGCAATGTATGTAGCTCGCAACCTGACCAGGGTTGCCTGGCGTGAAATCGGTCAATACTTCGGCGGACGTGACCATAGTACTGTCGTGGCCGCTGCGAAGCGGGTTGACAGCTGGGTGAATGAAAATGCTACGGTCCAGCTTCCAAATTCCTGCCGAGGCAACACATGGAGTGAAATTGTCCAGGAAATTGAAGAGCGTCTGCTGGCCATGGCTTCCTGAAGACTCTGGCAAACGTGGAATGGTATAGGTCTGGTTAACAGAGTTCGCAATGACCGCCCTGATATACTGCTTGTGATTTGCGCCGCAGTGTCGAGCGTTGGCAGATCTCAACAAGCTGTTGGTTTGGAGCGTAAATTGCTACTCTCCCGACTTTCCAGAACTCCATGTCCGTTTCATCGGTGATCTCCAGTGCCTGCCACGTTTCTACCCGTCGAAGAACAACTCCACGTCATGCGGCGAGGAATTGAACAAATCGTTCCTGAAGAGGAGCTAAAAAAGAAACTGCAATACAGTTTCGATACGGGAACGCCGTTACGAGTCAAATACGGGATCGACCCAACCGGAATCGATGTGCATCTTGGGCATACAGTGCCCCTGCGAAAACTGCGACAGTTCCAGGAACTGGGGCATCGGGCGGTGATCATCATTGGCAATGCGACTGCGATGGTTGGTGATCCCAGTGGACGGGATGAAGCTCGCAGCAAACGTCTGACAGAAGACGAAGTCGAATCCAACGCACAAGACTACCTCGCACAGGTTGGCAAAGTCGTCGATCTGGACTCAGCAGAGGTGCATCGCAATGGCAGTTGGTTCGGCAGAATGGGCTTGGCAGAGATCCTGCAGTTGTGTGGACGTGTGACCATCGCCCAATTACTCAACCGCGACGACTTCGCAAAACGCTACAAAGCTGAAAAGCCAATCTTCCTGCATGAATGTCTGTATCCGGTAATGCAGGCGTGGGACTCCGTTGAAATCAAAGCCGATATTGAACTCGGTGGCACTGAACAGCTTTACAGTTTTATGTTGGCTCGCGACTTTCAGGCTCAGGCTGCACTCCCTCAGCAGATCGGCATGATGTCCCCGATTTTAGTTGGGCTGGATGGAGTCCGTCGAATGGGCAAGAGTCTGGGCAACTACATCGGAATCAGTGATCCGCCATATGAGATGATGAAAAAATTCATGCAGCTGCCTGACCCGGTGATGTCGATGTACTTCGAACTACTGACAGAACTACCAATGAACGAAGTGGAAACGGTACTCGCTGGTCACCCAAGAGACGCAAAAATTCGTCTGGCAACGATCGTGATGAGCCAATATCACTCCAGCCAGGATGCCGATGCTGCCGCTCAACGCTGGCAAAAAGAAATTGGTGGCGGCGGATTGCCGGCGGATATCCCGGAAGTCGCGTTACCCGCAATTGATCTCGAAGACGGTACCCTACCCGCTTTTCTACTACTCACGAAACTGGGGCTGCAGAAGTCCAATGGTGAAGCTCGCCGTCTGATTGCCCAGGGTGGAGCTAAGCTCGGGGAAGACAAAATCGTGATTAAAGATGCCGTCCAGAAGATCACCGTGGAAGACGGGTTGCTCGTGTGGGCTGGCAGGAAAAAGTTCTGTAGAGTGAACCTGGTTTGACTTCACACCTCAGCATGCATGTACGCGATTATCACTGTTCTTCCCTAAGGATTACTTATGGCTACCGGATTTGCCATCATTGGCACGGGCATGATTTCACACTTTCATGCGAAAGCAATCGCCGCGCTTCGCGGGGCAAAACTGGTGGCCTGTTTTAATCACCACCCTAAATCCGCTCACGCATTTGCTGACGAATACGGCTGCAAAGCCTATGAATCTCTACCGAAACTCATGGATGACCCTGATGTAGAAATCGTCAACATCTGCACGCCAAGTGGATCACATATGGACCCGGCAATTGCTGCCGCTAATGCTGGTAAGCACGTTGCCGTCGAAAAGCCACTTGAAATTACATTGAAACGCTGTGACAAAATCATTAACGCATGCAGCAAGAACAAAGTGCAGCTCTGTGCAATTCTACCGTCACGATTCAGCCCGGTGAATCAGGAACTCAAGTCTGCAATTGACTCGGGTCGTTTTGGCACACTGACACTCGGTGACACCTATGTGAAATGGTGGAGAACTCAGGATTACTACGACAGTGGCGGATGGCGTGGCACCTGGGAAATAGACGGCGGAGGCGCCTATATGAACCAGGCAATTCATCAGGTCGATTTGCTAAACTGGATGATGGGTGATGTTGTCGAAGTCACTGGAATGACGACAACGATCGCGCACAAACGTATCGAAGTCGAAGACGTAGGTGTAGCGACACTACGCTTTAAGAACGGTGCCATCGGAGTCATCGAAGCGACGACCAGTGTCTGGCCTGGTTTACAGAAGAAGACCGAAATCCATGGAACCCAGGGAACTGTCATTGTCGAGCAGGACAGCTTGCTGCAGTGGGAGTTCGAAAAGAAGCATCGCCGGGACGCTGCGATTCGCCGGAAGTATGCCGCAGACTCTGCAACATCCGGCGGAGCGGCGGATCCCAAAGCAATCTCGTTTCAGGGCCACAAAGATCAACTAGAAGATTTCATGAACGCGATCAAGAACAACACGTCACCCAAGGTCGATGGTGTTGATGGTCGTCGCAGCGTGGAAATTATTCTGGCGATCTACAAGGCTGCATGGAGTGGTAAGACGATTAAATTGCCGCTTAAGAGCGATCCCAAACCGCCACGTGCGAAGTAAGAAAAAATTTCCGCCAATACTGAACAGGCTGCACGTTACTGTGTAACCTGTTTCGTTGTGGTGATGCAATCAGTCGCCGCATCAATACGAGCCACCAGGAACACTGGCCGCCGAACGCCTGTTCGCAATCGGCAGTCTCGCATGGGACCTTATCGGCTTCGGGCTGCAGCGGTGATTCTATTCAGGTGTCTCAGAAGTTGGCGGACTATCTCAGGTCGATGCTCGTACAGATTGTGCAATTCGGAAAGGTCATCAGCGAGATTGTATAACTGTCCAGCAGGATCATCGGGCTTTCGTGTGACCTGCTCTTCTCGCGACGAAAAGCCTCCTGATCCGATGTCCGTGATGAGTTTCCAGTCCCCCATGCGTATGCTCATTATGGACGGGACAAGGCCTGCCTGCATAATCAGCGTATCACGTTTTAGACCATCTTGGGCGGACTGTCCGGTCAGCGCTGGCAGAAAGCTGAGACTGTCGGGACCGGCACCCTGCGGCAAATCACTTTTCAGCAGATCAGCAAATGTGGCCAGTAAATCAGTGAAGCAGATCAACTGACTGCTGGACGATCGCGCGGGGACCCTGCCGGGCCACCGGACGAGAAACGGTACGCGGTGTCCGCCTTCCCAGACATCGGCTTTCATACCTCGCAGCCCGCCTGACGAATCATGGCCAAACCTGACACAATCCTGTTCAAACCACATTGGACCGTTATCCGAAGTGAAAATCAGCAGTGTGTTGTCGGTCATTTGAGCATCGTCAAGCGCCTGCAGGACACGTCCAGTCTCTGTATCCACCATCATCATAAAGTCACCATATGTGCCGGCGTGACTCTTCCCGTGGAACTCCGTCGACGGGAGCCACGGGCTGTGAGGCGCAGGATATGCCAGGTACAGCATCAGCGGCTTCTCTATCCGCTCAGCGGCGTGGTTTCGAATCACCTGAATCGCCTCATCTGTGAATCGTGGGAGAACATCTTCCAGATTTAGATCGGGAGCAATCCGGCCGCCTCTCCAGAATGGGCCCTGCAGCGGAACCAGCCCAGTTCCTAGGCGTTGTTCGATATAGTTGACGGGAAGTTGTACAACTCGATCCTGATGGATGTAGAAATACGGCGGTATATCGGTGGAAGCGCGGATGCCAAAGTAACTGTGAAATCCACGGTCAACAGGACCTCCTCGCAGAGGTTTCTCATATCCGTCCTCAGCAAACCCCAGATGCCACTTACCAACCATCGAAGTATGGTACCCGCATCGCCTTGCCAAAGAGGCAATCGTCATCCGACCCTTGCGAATCAACGGCCGGGTGCGCCATGGCTGCACATCGATACGAAACGGGTATTCGCCGGTCAGCAGCCCGTACCGTGACATGTGGCACAGCGGGCCCGGTGCATGTGCATCTGTGAACTTCATCCCCTTTTGAGCAAGTGAGTCGATGACCGGAGTATCGATTCCTGACGCCGAGTTGTAACAGGCGGCGTCACCGTACCCCATGTCATCCACGAGTATGATGACGATATGGGGCCGTACTTCGGTCGCGAATCCCGTCTCCTGCAATAATGGTGTAACAAACAGGACGAGCCAGGCTGGAATGAGCCGAAAGTCACACAATGATTACGTTCCTCTTTCGCAAGGCAGGTCAATTCGATGTTCTTTCTGAACATCACACTATAAATATTCTGCTGCGGCATTGTGTTCTTGACGACAGAATTATCGCCAACAAAGTGTAAGAGGTGAGTCGAGGTGATTGAATCAAAATCTCTTCTGCCCCCGGTTGTACCAACCGAGGCAGATTCAGATTCGCGTGTGGCAGTTCGTCAAGGATGACCGGAGCGGCAGGACAGTGATTCCATGCCGATGATTCCCCAGCTACAGAAATTTATGCCTGGTTTATTTGGACAGAATGCCCGAAGACCTCCAATGTCTCTACATGGATAATGATGGACACCTAAAAGAAGGTGGCAGACTCATTGACGATAAAAAGACTCGTGATAAAGCCAATCGTCTAGGAGAACTAATGAAGAAAGTTCTCAAAGGCACTCGTTTTAAGCTGGTAGCAGGATTCCATATCCACAGGCACACTCTCAACACGATGCTGGCAATGACACAAAACTGGTGATGGACATAATTGGTCACAAGACCAAGAGAATTTCTCTTGGATATCAGCATCGAGACCGAATCAAAAAGATGAAACGAAATAGAAAAGTGCTTACGGAAATCTTCCGTTGAAAAGTGTACGGAGAGTGTACAGCCGCCCTGGATTTCACACTTTTGACAGTACATAAAAAAAGCTAGGCTAAAAACCCAGCTTTTTTTTATTGGTGACTTAAAGGGTGGCTAACGGGGGTCGAACCCGCGACCTCTGGTACCACAAACCAGCGCTCTAACCAACTGAGCTATAGCCACCATCAGGTATCTGTCCGCCGGCTGACGAACGGGGTTGAGAATGATATCTGTGCCCCCCCCCATATTCAAGTTGCTGCGATTTCATTCGTTACGAAATCATAGTTGAATTTCCCGCCACCGAAAAAACCGCTGCGATTCCTTCATTACTGCCTGGTATCACCAGGTTGTGTTTTCAATGACTCTTGTCAGTCAGGCTTTCCCAGTTGCCGGATGACGCCCGTCAGAAACCGATCCAGTCGTCCACTGACTGTGGTGGCTCGCGTGGTCCAGGCTTTCATCTCTGGCGATTTTCGAAGCCCGGAGATCCAGGAACTCACCGGATGACCTCGAGTAGAGCCTGCAGGCTCAAACAGACTGGCGATGACTGCTGACGGTAATTCTTCCTCGGCATCGTCAAGTATTGCTCGGATTGATATAAACCTAGTCTCGAATTCCGCACAGACCTGTGCCACGGCCAGACTGGCCGTATCGACAGCCCCGGCATCGTGAGCTGCAGCGAGTTGTCGTTTTTCGTCTGCTGTTTGAGGATGGCTGTCAGTGACCAAATGAGTTTTCAGGGTACTATGCTTGGACTCCGGAATTGGACATTCCACCTTTAGCTGTTGGCCATGAGTGTCGCAGATTGCCGTTGCCAGGCTGAGGTCACCGGCACGAACGCCTTCTGTAAGCGAAGAGCTGAAACCCGCAGAAATCACCCAGGTTGGTTTGTGTTCTTCGATGAGTACCGTCGTGGCCCGTCGGTGCGCCGCAAAACCTGACCCGGCTTCCACTGCAGCGACTCGAATGGACTCGTCGAAAAATCCTCCCGTGAATCGCAGTTCACCGTCTGAGTAGCGGCGGCGGCGATCAAGTCGACCCATGAGTATTTTAAGTTCTGCGGCATGAGTAAACACAAGTGCCACATGCGCGGTTGCTCGATCGGTTTTCGGTTCATCATCAGAACCGGAATCTGTTTGATGTGGTGAATGTTGAGAAGACATACGCGATGCGTTAAAACTGCAAGACTGGGACAGCTGCAAGCTCATTGGCTGTCAGGTTTGGATTATGACTAGGTAGTGTATTCAGAATTGAGGCGAACGTATTCCTGAGTCAAATCCGATGTCCAAAATCGAACGGATTGACTTCCGGACCGAGGGCCACCGGACAACTCAAGGAGGAGATGGACATCTTTTTGCTGCATTGTCTCAGACAACAGGGCTTCGTCGAAGAGCACAGGACTGCCGGAGCGGTAGACGACCATGCCGTTAATCGTCAGTGACAAATACGCCGGATCGAATTCAACACCTGCGTATCCGGCTGCGGAAGTGATGCGCCCCCAATTGGGATCATTCCCGGTGATTGCCGTTTTCACGAGTGCGCTTTCAGCAATTTCTTTGGCAATCCGAAACGCTGTTTCACGGAGATCAAATCCGGAGACGTCAATAGTGACGAAGTGCGCCGCTCCTTCGGCATCTCGAATAATATCTGTGGCCAGCTTTTGACAGACGTTTGTCACAGCCTGCTGAATTATTTCTTCGTCTGCCTTGCTGGTTACTGGTTGGCCGCTCGCTCCGTTCGCCAGCAACAGGACTGTGTCGCTGGTACTCATATGGCCATCGACACTGATGCAGTTGAATGTGCGGTCTGTTGCGAATCGCAGTATTGCATCGCATTGTTCAGGAGTGAGTGTGGCGTCGGTCATGATCACGGCCAGCATGGTTGCCATATTCGGAGCAATCATGGCGGCTCCTTTTGCTGCGCCTGAAACTCTTACCTTTTCGCTTGCCGTGGTGACCTGCTCAGTTGCCAGCTTGGCAAACGTGTCGGTCGTCATCATCGCTGTGGCCGCATCTTTGAAGCCGTCTTTCGTTGACTCACAAGCGGCCACTGCGTTAGGGATTCCTGCGGCAATTACATCCCGCGGGAGAGGCACTCCAATGATCCCGGTCGAACACACAAGAACCTGTTCGGGTTGGCAGCCCAGTTCGCCGGCGACTTGAGATGTCATGGCTAATGCAGCCTCATGACCTTTTTCACCGGTGCACGCGTTGGCGTTACCGGAGTTAATCACAATGGCTCGTACATTTTTGGACGGCACACGGCTTCGTGAGACCTCCACAGGTGCACCGACTACTCGGTTTGTTGTGAATACTCCAGCGGCCGCAGCTGAACGGTCAGAAATAAAAACGGCCAAATCAGCTCGACCGCTGTCCTTGATGCCACACGTTGTGCCGGATGTTCGGAATTGTTTTGGAAGGAGATACGAAGTGTCCACGGAGTTGCCTGAATGCTGACAGGGATAAATAAGCGAGATTCAATCCTGGATTGCTCGAGCAACCAATCTACCTATGGAGCGAGATCAGGGAAAGGTGGTTCGGAAAACTGATCCCGTTTCAGGATCTTTCATTCGGTAGAAATACAGATGATTCTCATGGCAACCAGCTGGGGTGGTCGTGACGATTACGGGTTCCCAATCCTATGCTGTCTGTCCTGTTTTTTGAGTCAGTATTCCTGCCACATTGTTATTCTCTGTTGAGTGATCGACCCGCATGCGATTTCTTAGTCTCTCATTTGTTCTGCTGAGTTCTCTGACGGTTGGTGCGTTGCCAGCACCTGCTGAGCAATCAGTCACCGAACAACAGCGCAGCGAAGCAATGGCGCAAAGTGTGACAATTCGCCGCGATGAGTGGGGTGTTCCACACATCGATGGTCGCACCGATGCTTCTGTTGCGTTTGGGATGGCCTATGTGCTCGGCAGAATTCCTGTGTAGAGCCTTACAGCAACCCGGTCTGCTGATCCAGTCCCAGCATCAGGTTGTAGTTCTGGATAGCGACTCCGCTTGCACCTTTGATGAGATTGTCTGTGGCTGAGAACACGACGAGCTGATTGCGGTTCATTCGTACGCTGATGTCGCAGAAGTTTGTGTGAGCAACGTGCTTAGTCGCCGGGATATGTTCTACCACTCGCACAAACGGTTGGTTGGCATAAAAATCTCGACAGACGGTGAAAAGGTCTTCGACAGACGTCTCGGATTTTAATCGAGGGTACATAGTACAGAGAATTCCCCGGTCCATTGGCATCAAGTGGGGATTGAAGGCCACGCTGACTGTTGCACCTGCTACGTCGCTGAGGACCTGTTCAATTTCCGGGGTATGGCGATGAGTGCCGATGCCGTAAGCGGTAACGGATTCATTACATTCTGCATAAAGGGTTCCAAGCTTTGGCGACCGCCCTGCTCCGCTAACTCCACTCTTGGCATCAATGATGATTCCATCGGGTTTAATCAGCCCGGCTGACAACAGTGGCGCCAGTCCCAGAATCGATGTGCTGGTGTAGCAGCCGGGATTAGCCACCAGTTTAGCTTGAGGAATCTGATCCTGATACAGCTCGGGCAGCCCATAGACGGTTGTGCTCAGTCGTGTGGGGTCCGTATGCACGTGTCCATACCACTGTTCATATGCTCCGGGATCGTTGAGCCGATAATCGGCACTCAGATCAACAATCCGGCAGCCGGCGTCCAGCAGTTGAGGAATCGCTTCCATGCTGGCAGTGTGAGGAAGAGCGCAGAATACAACGTCTGCACGCTGACCAACTTCTTCATGGCTGAGATTTTCACAGGGCAAATCAAACAACCCCGTCAGCGAGGGATGAATTTCAGCAATCCGTGGATTACCGGTCTGACGCGTCGTCAGGGCGACGACATCCGTTTGTGGATGTCGTGCCAGAATCTTGAGTAGTTCCAGAGCCGTGTAGCCAGTGGCTCCCAGAATCGCGACTTTGGTCATGGGATTAACGTTCGCTGAGTATTGTCACAAAGACAAAATGGAAAACAGAAACCAGCATTCTACGGCTCGGTCACCTAGTCGCAAGCTGTCCGGGAATAGAGAAAATACTGCGGGGACCCGATCACCTGTAACGAATATTCCCGTGGACTTTTCAAATCTGATCTTCTCTGCCAAAATGGCCGACCTTGTTCAGACACCATGGATGGGCAAAAGTTCTCAGTGTGTCTCAGCCTATATCTTTGCCATCGGCTGAAGAAGAGGCAACTCGAGAGCGGTTTATTGGGTAAGGACACCTGTGTGATTCAATCCATCGTCCGAAACCCTGCGAATTCTAAAGTCCCGCTATGTCGAATGTTGCACAACTCGCTGCTGATGCGCTCACCGTAGGAAACGGTATTCTCAGACTCGCTCCCACATGGGTTCCCCGCTCCTTTCTGCAGCCAGGCCGGCGGCTCAAGCTGCATCCGGATGATTATTACGCCTTGGGAATGCATCGTGGTGGAATTGACGAACGCTGGTTTGGATCGACCACAGAAGCGGCCAACGACAACCGCAACGAAGATGAGGGTCTGTCCTACTGTGTTCACAATGGCGAACGGTTCCTGCTGCGAGATGTCGTTGCAGAACTGAAAGATCAGGTCATCGGATCGCACATTTGGGACACCTTCAATAAGTGGCCGGTGTATTCCAAGTTCTTCGATAACATGGGTCCGATTCCTCATCACATGCACCAAAACGCCGAACAGGCGGCACTGGTGGGACAGGAAGGCAAACCGGAGAGCTATTACTTCCCTCCTCAAATGAATCAGATCGGAAACAATTTCCCGTACACCTTCATGGGGCTGGAACCCGGCACAAGCAAACAGGACGTCATTGACTGTCTGAATCGCTGGAGTGAATGTGAAAACGGCCTGTTGGATCTTTCCAAGGCCTACCGGCTGAAACCAGGCACAGGCTGGCTCATTCCGCCGTGTGTGCTGCACGCTCCGGGTTCTCTTGTGACCTATGAACCTCAATGGGGCAGTGACGTCTTTGCGATGTATCAGAACCTGGTAGAAGGTCGCGAAGTGCCTCGCGCTCTGCTCACAAAAGACTTCCCACCGGAACACCACAACGATAACACGTATCTCGTCGAAGCACTGGACTGGAGCAAAAACGTTGATCCTGATTTCAAGGCTAACAACTACCTGGAACCAATCATCAGTGAAGAAGGCGAAGGCTGGTGTGACAAATGGGTTGTTTATGGACGAGTAGATAACGAGCAGTTGTTTACTGCCAAAGAACTTACGTTGCAGCCCGGAGCGAAATGCACCGTTAGTGATTCAGGAGCGTATTGCTGGATCACAGTCCAGGGCATGGGAAAAATCGGTGAAATGCATTTGCAGTCACCCGTGATGATTCGCTTCGGTGAAATGACAGAAGATGAAGTCTTTGTTGTGGCCAGTCGAGCCGCAGAAGGCGTCACCTTTGAAAACACAGGAACAGAACCTCTTGTCGGACTAAGGTACTTCGGACCGGATGCTCAACCGCAGGCTCCTGCACAAGGTGCGTGGAGATCGTAGCAACGGAATTGTCGCCGTACGGTAAACAGGAAACACAGATCTGTCAGTGGCCGGTAGATCTCATTCACAGAAACGCTCGACAGCAAACTGTCAGTTCAGGAGAACAGAACGAATGGCACTTAAACTGCACAACGCGATGTGGCCCGGTCTGGTCGGTAAAGGTGACGAAGAAGGTCAGGAACCACCGATCAGCCTGCAACGCATGCTGGAATTGACTGCCGCTGCCGACGTGCACGGTCAAAAGTTTGACGGCATCGACTACTTCCTGTTCCTGCCTCACACGGATCCTGAAGCCAGTGATGATGACTTGCGAGCGATTGCAGACCAGATTGCCGGCCACGGATTCAGTGTTGGTTCACTGGTCGCTCCAATTTGGCCAGGCACAATTGGCGATTCAGCCATGGGCAATCGGGAACAGATTGATAAGTTTCTAAGTGCAGTGAAAATGGCGTGCCGCGTTGCCAGGGTATTCAACGAACATGGTGTGCGGCAGTATGGCTGCATTCGCATCGATTCGGCGGAATTTGGAGTTGAAACCTGGCGTCAGGATCCACAGGCGAATACATCGAAAATCGCAGCCACGTTTAAAGAAGCAGCAAAGATTGCGGCAGACAACGGTGAACGATTGGCAGCGGAAGGTGAAATCTGCTGGGCCGGTATGCATAGCTGGAAGGATATGCTTGATCTGCTGGAAGAAGTCGGAATGCCAGAGTCTCTCGGATTCCAGGCAGATCTGGCTCACACTTATCTCTACCTTCTGGGCTACAACGCGCCTGAGCATGCACTTGTAAAGCCAGGTTACAGTGATGAAGAATTTTACGCAGCGTACAAGACGATGACTGACAAACTGCGTCCGTGGACAATCGACTTCCATGTCGCGCAGAATGACGGTGAGGTTCATGGAGCTGGTTCACACGACAAAACCGGCAAACACTGTCCTGCCGATGATGCCAACGGCAAACTGGACATCACAAAGTGTGCGAGTTATTGGCTGGAAGGTGCAGAAGGCCGAGGCATCAAGCACATCTGTTGGGACGGTTGTATGTTCCCGAACGCAATGCTGGAAAATCAGCAAACGTGGAACACAATCCTGGACGCCATGCTCAAAGTTCGCGACGCACATACATTCTCGTGATGTGCCGGCTTGGTTGCACCAGCTGAGCTGGTTGTTCCAGACTGGACATTTGCTGATTTTACGAAAGACAATTATTCAATGGCCAATCAGAAACCAGTCAACATCGGACTTGTTGGTTACGGCTTTATGGGCCGGACCCACACAAATGGCTACAAGCGAGTTAACGACTTCTTTCCGAACCTGACCCACCGTCCTGTTTTAAAAGCAGTGTGTGGACGCAGCGACGACAAAGTCAAAGCGTTTGCTGAACAGTGGCAGTATGAATCCACTGAAACCGACTGGTCAGCACTCATCGCACGTGATGATATCGACGCCATTGATATCTGCACTCCGAACAACTCCCACGCGGAAATTGCGATTGCCGCTGCTGAAGCCGGTAAAATGATCCTCTGCGAAAAACCTCTGGCGTTGAATCCCGCCGAAGGTGAGAAGATGATTGCTGCCGTGCAAAAAGCGGGTGTGGCAAATACCGTGTGGTACAACTATCGTCGAGTTCCCGCTGTGACCCTGGCGAAGCAATTGATCGACGAAGGTCGATTGGGTCGCATCTTCCACTACCGAGCCAACTTTCTGCAGGACTGGACAATTGCTGATGACATTCCACAAGGTGGCGAGGCTCTTTGGAGACTGGATATCGACGCAGCTGGCTCTGGCGTGACTGGTGATCTGTTGGCTCACTGCATTGACACGGCTGTCTGGCTCAACGGTTCCGTCACAGACGTGAGTGCGATGACCGAAACCTTCGTTAAAGAACGAATGCACAACCTCACAGGAAAAGTCGAGCCTGTTGGGATTGATGATGCGTGTGCATTTTTGTGTCACTTTGAGAATGGTTCACTGGGGCTGTTCGAATCAACCCGTTACGCTCGAGGGCACAAGGCACTCTACACTCTGGAGATCAACGGTGAAAAAGCATCTATCCGCTGGGATCTTCACGATCTGCATCGGTTGGAGTATTTTGATCACGGTGATGATTCACTTGTGCGCGGTTGGCATTCTATTCATGTCACCGACGGCGACATGCCGTACATGGACAAGTGGTGGGTGCCTGGCCTGCAGATTGGTTACGAACACACGTTCGTTCATCAGGTTGCCGATTTTCTGCAAAGCCTAGAATCCGGTGAACCGTGTCGTCCGACATTCGAGGATGCTCAGGCAACTCAGCAAATCTGCGACGCTGTTTTGAAGAGCGCTAAGTCTCGTGAGTGGGTTACCATTTAGCATCTGATGAAGGTGATATCGAGTGTCTTGTGAGTCGTTGATGAGCGGCTGTGGAGAGGTGTTCTGGCGGTATTACTTGCTAGTTCCCTGTCCTTTTTAGAAATTCACGACTACACTCGTCTGATGATTTAGCGAATAGTTGGCGGCTGAGACTCTTGTCATCTCAGTCGCCTTTGCTGTTAAGGTTGTCGCAATACCCCAGTGACGTGTTACGTCTGTTGATTTGCGACTGTTATTGAATTTCTGTTTCTATTGATCCCGAGCGACACTATGGATCCGAATCCTATCTCCCGTGCTGGCTACGACAAAATTCGTGAAGAGATTCGTGAGCTGGAAGAGGAACAGTTACCTGCTGTTACAGAACGCATCAAGCTGGCTCGAGATGAAGGTGACCTCAAAGAAAATGCCGAATACCACGCTGCACGTGAGCAGCAGGGATTCACACAGGCCAAGATCAATCAGCTCAAAACCAAGCTGGCCAGTTGTCGAATTGTCGACAAGTCGAAAATGCCGAAGGGCGTCATCGCATTTGGTGCACTCGTCACAGTCAAAGATCTGTCTGACGGAATGGAAGAGCAGTACGAGCTCGTCGGACCGGGAGAAGAAGATTACGACGGCGATGTTATGAAGATTCTTACGTCCAGTCCGATCGCTCAGGCGATGCTGGGCAAGAAAGTTGGCGACAGATTCGAAACAGAAGTCCCCGTTGGTATGCTGAAATTTGAGATCACAGAAATCAGTGACTCTGACGAATAATCTGTTGGTGGCCGCACCCTACTGCCAGGTCGTTATGGATTCAGCGAAGAGAACACTGGACACCTCTTTGCATAACCTTAGCTAACGGTAAGGCTGTCGCCGCTGGGTTGGGTTATGCGAAAACACTGTTCAATGCCACAGATGCTGCGCGATCCCCATGTCAGTTGCGAAGGTTTTGGTAGATCTGTGCGAGTATGTCTTCGACTGATTTGTACTTCTTCTTCGATTCCCGAACAGTGTCAATACGGCTACGGGCGTCCTGCGGAGTGTGGCCAACACTGATTAATGCTTCGTAGGCTTCCATGTACATATCTCGATCGCCGCTGTCCGGAAGATCGGTAGCGACCATCAATGCAAACTTAGCCATCTTGCGCCGCAGCTTGGCAATAATACGTTCAGCGACCGCTGGCCCGACTCCTGGTAACGTACTCAACTGTTTGATGTCCCGTTCTTCAATTGCTTCAGCGACTTCCCGGACGGGACGGATCATCGCTCGCAGAGCTTTACGCACGCCGACTCCGTCAACCGAGCAAAACAGTTCAAAGAACTCTTTCTCAGCATCACTGGCAAAGCCAACCATACGAGGCACCAGACGTCCCTGCTGCGGATTTCCTTCAAGGTATTCAATGGTGCGGAGGCTGATTTCCTCATCGAGTTTTTGCTGCAGCTGGCGACGGACCAGATCCGGCAGCAGAACTTCGTGTTCCGTCCCACCAATCCGCAGCGTGGCACATGATTCATTCAGACCAACCAAAACTCCCGTGATGCGGGTAATCAATGCAGCGTTCCTTCGAGTCCAAAGTTATAGACGAGTGACAGGCGGTCACCAATCGCGGCTTGAGTGCTCCGTGTTTCAAACTCAGTTCGCATCTTATGCAGCGAACCGCACAGAATGATACAGACACAACGCAATGGCGGAAGCGTCGGCAACGTCGTTTGGTTCGGGAATCACTGCCAGTTTAAGTTCTGCTTTGACCGCGTGCTGAATCTGTTCTTTGGGTGCCCGTCCACTTCCGGTCAGCAGACGTTTGACCTGCGTCGGCGAATAATGGACCACTGAAATCGAAGATTCAGCTAATGTGGCGAGAATTGCACCTCGCACATGAGCCAGCTGCAAAGCCGTCTTGAGATTCTGACCGTGCGAGAAGATCTGTTCCATGGCCACAATTCCCGGCGTCAGTTCCTCAACGACCTCGCGAATTCCGGTGGCAATTTCATGCACGCGATGCTGTAGTGATTCTTTCCCTGACGAACGAACAATCCCGCCTTCCACTAAAACAGGACCGCTGTCTCGACGTTCAAGCAGGGCGTAGCCGGTGCGATTAAGGCCCGGATCGATACCCAGGTACCTTGAATGCTGTTCTGCATGGTCGTGTGAGCTGTCGGCAAACGACATGGATCCGGTCCATCATGATTCAGTGGATTACCCTGACTTCTTCGGCAATTCCCGACAAATCAAAACAACAACATCAGCAGCAATCGCCTCACCGCGACCAATTGGTCCAACAAGTTCACCCGACTTCGCTTTGACATTCACTGCCGACACATGGATATTCAGCAGTTCCGACATTCGCTGGCGGATTGCTTCTTTCCAATTTGATAATCTGGGACGTTCGGCAGAAATCGTACAGTCCAGGTTCTGAATCTGCCATGTGCCGGTGATGACCGATTCGAGCACATGCCGCAACAGGTCACTTGAATCTGCTCCTCTCCAGCGTTCGTCTGTATTAGGAAACCAGTCTCCGATATCACCCTGCCCCGTTGCTCCCAAAAGGGCATCAATCACCGCATGAACGAGGACGTCTGCGTCGCTGTGTCCATCCAGCCCAAAAGGTGCGTCAACGGTAACACCTCCAAGAATCAGAGGTCGCCCCTCCGCGGTTCGATGGATATCGTGGCCTTCGCCAACGCGGTATATCGGCAGATTTTGCATATCTCTGGACGAGTCTTGAAAAAATGGTCGGTGAGTCAGTCAGACTGCTGAGAAACTGATGAATTGCTGATGAATTGTTCAGTACCAACCGGTGTCTGCCGTTGACTGATAAAACGACTCACCCGTAGCCTGCGGCCCTGTCAATGAGCAGTAATCTACCTTCTGTGCCATGATTCGTTGCTGGCGTATCCGGCATCGTGCCACATCCGCTGAAATCCGTCCATGCGTTTTCGAACTGAACTTTGCGTTTTGCTGTTGTTCACGTCAGTGAGCGGTTGCGCGCTGTTCCAAGAAAATGCATCCGATAAGCTGCAGGCAAAGATTGACCAGGAACGCTCTCGGCTTAGGGAAGCCGGTCCGACAGGACATCCGATTAAACGAATTGTTCGCCTGACATCGTCGGTAATCGCTCAGCCAGTGTCTGAAAATCGCATTCGTCAGGCTGTATGGCGGCAGATGTGCGAGGCCTGCCTTGAAAAACCTCAGGCTCGGCGGTCTCTAAACCAAAACGGCTTTCGAGTGGGCATTTCGCAACGTCCATACCCGTGGGCTCTTGAGAGCCTCTTAAGCACTTCAAGAAAGCAGGTTAATGCCGGATCCGGCAAGGATTCCAGTAAAAGTCCGATGTTCTTCTCGGCGTCAGGCAGAGGCTCAGGACTACCAATCGTAATACCAGACGGTGGCGAGTCACAGATTGAAGTCCGCCGTGGTACGGCTGCTGAAATTCCGGCAGAGGCTTCGATTCCCAGTATGACAGGATTGAAAGCGGGGGAAGAAATTCGTTGTGTGTTGCGATTGAAGACCATTGAATCTCAAGATGGCTGGACGTTGGTTCGGTTTCAGCCAGAACTGCACTTTGGTGCCGAAGCGATGCGTCTGACGGTTTCAGCCGATCGGGATCTACTGCCTATGCGACAAAAGATCGTACCGCTGTTTGAACAGCAATTCGAAATCAAACTTCACCGTGATGACGTCGTGGTTCTGGGCTATCACCCGAACAGCGAGTGGAGTTTTGGCCAGTTCTTCTTCCAGACTGATTCACTAAACAGCTCAATGGAACATTTGCTGGTGCTGAAAATGTCGGGCGTAGAGACCATTGAAGGTCGTCCGTCGTTGCAAGTGAACTACCGGAAGAACTGATTGCTTGTTTCTCAGTCGGCGGCGCTGGTACGAGAAATCAGAGGCAAATTAATGTTCCTCCGGGAAGAGGCGTTTGAGCCGATCGGCAAGCTCCTGTCGAGCTCGAAAAATACGACTGCGAACTGTACCAACAGGAATCTCTAACGCTGTTGCGATTTCATCGTACGACATCTCATCGATTTCTCTTAACACCAGGGGCTGCCGAAACTCTTCAGCAATTGAATGCAGGGCGTTTTGTATCTGCCACGCTTTTTCGTTTGAGGTGATGTTGTGATCCGGATTTGCCGTTGGGCTTGGATCGGAAGCCTGTTGGCTGCCACCCCTAAGCCGTTCCAGTGATATTGTTTCGACTCGTCGCCGACGTTTGGCTGTCCTGGCGGCATTCACTGCGATGCGATACAGCCACGAGTAGAATGCCGCATCACGGCGGAAGCCGGAAAGATTCTTCCAGGCAGATACGAATGCCTGTTGAGCTGCTTCCAACGCATCTTCTCTTGATCCGAGTGCGTGTTCGAGGCTGTGAACGAGGCGATCCTGATAACGGCAGATCAGCGCATTAAAGGCTTCCGTCTGGCCTGCCAGCGTCTGGTCAATGAGTTCGTGATCGGTTGATTCAGACAAGGCAAGTCAGGATCAAAACAAGGAGATGAGACTCAGGTTCGTGGAGTCCAATGTTTGGTCAGTCAGCTTGCCCGGTGTGTTAGCGAACGACCATTCTTTTTCGACAGCCAGACAAGCATGGTAGTACCAGAGACGAACAACACGATGCTGATGAGTTGAGAAATTGTCAGCATCGTACCGAGCTGGCCTTTTTCATCTTTGCGGATAAGTTCCAGAATAAAACGAGTGATTGGATATAGCGTAAACATCAGGCCAACAACGAACCCTTCAAAGGGACGTTTCCTAAAACACCACACCAAAATTCCTGCCACCAGAAAGGCCAGAAATGAACTGTAAATTTGGGCCGGGTGCAACGGTGTTGTGGCGGCTGCACCCGCTTTGATGACACCAGCCTGAAGTTGTGCCTGATACGTAAGACTGTCCGGTGGAAACTGGACTGCCCAGGACAGATCGCATGCTCCGCCATAGCAGCAGCCATACAGAAAGCAGCCTATGCGTCCAAAGCCAAGCCCAAGGAGCAGAGACGGAGCAACGATATCGCCCAGTTGCAGCGGGCGAATTTGGCGACGGCGGCAATAGATCCAGCCTCCTAGTGTTCCTCCAATGACAGACCCATAAAAGACCAGTCCACCGTCCGACAACGCGATGAGGGAAACCAGTGGATTTTGATTCTGTCCAGGCGCACCACCGAAAATCCGATCTGGATATTGAAATACGTAGAACAAGCGGGCTCCGATGAGCCCCGGAATGAGCAGCCACAGCATCAAATCCCAAATCACATTCGGGTCCAGACCAATGCGTTTCGCGTGGTAGACCGCCAGGAGCGTTCCTGTCGAAAAGCCGACGAACATCATAAATCCGTAGCCAAATACGGGGATGCCCGATTGAGCTACCGATAACGAAGTGAAGGGGACCATAAGTAACGCAAGCGGCACGATGGCCCAAAATCCCAGGGAGATCGCCGCTTCTTTGGTATTTTTTGTACTGCACCACAACAGCGCGACATTGCCACAGGCAATTGCAATCCAGACCGAAATGAGCCAACCCACACCAACGTGGAGTTCATTTCCAGCTGCCTGGCAGCCCCAGAACTGATCAAAAACAAACCGCAGCAGAACTTTTCGCATGGTTGGAACAAAATTGAAGGCGACAGAACCAATAACATCCAGGGCCAAAAGCCGGGCAGGACTGTAACGGATTCTGCTCAGTCAGCGAATGTCAGCACTCGATTGTCGATCAGGCGTGTGCTACCGACGCGAGCGGCAAGCAGGCCGATTGCAGTTTGAGCCTGCTTTTTGACAGGTTGCAGGGTTTCAGTATCAACCACGACAGCATAGTCCGGATCCACACCCTCAGCGACCTGCAGCTGCCTGAGCATATCAGCCTGGACGTCTTCGGGGCTCTGTCCGGATGCTGCCTGCTGATGAGCTCGGTTCAGAACTTGATTGAGACTGAGGGCATGTACCCGTTGTTGGGAGCTCAAATACCGATTTCGACTACTCATCGCCAGGCCGTCTGATTCACGTACAATCGGACGCGTTACCACTTCGACGGGCCAGTTCAGGTCGCGAACCATCTGGCGGATAATCAGCTGCTGTTGATAGTCTTTCTGGCCGAAGTAGGCGCGGTCCGGCAGCGTGATGTTGAGCAGTTTGGCGACAACCGTTGTTACACCATCAAAGTGGTTTGGGCGAGAGACGCCTTCCAGCATGCTACGGATGCCAGACACCGCTACAGTTGTCTGGCTGCCGGGGGAGTACATATTTTCCGCGGATGGCGTAAAAACCAGGTCACAGCCTGCGGATCGACAGAGATCGAGATCGGCTTCGAGGGGCCGTGGATAATCATTCAAATCTTCCGCTGGACTGAATTGAGTCGGGTTCACGAAGATTGTGATCACAATAAAATCGCATTCCGCACGAGCCGCTTCAATGAGACTCAGATGCCCTTCATGTAACGCTCCCATCGTTGGGACGACGCCGATCGATTGGCTGGAGGTTCGTTGGCTGCGAACTCGAGCTTGGATCTCGACAGGATGCTGCAGAACGTCCATGAGGCAATTGGATGACGATAGTAAGGATGCTGGCTGCCAGCGGCATGCATGGCGGAATTCAAATACCTTACTGCACAACCTGCATAAGAGCCAACTCTAAAATCCGCTGGGGCTGTCGTTCCCTGCTCCAGTTTGCTCAACTGAGGCACAGCTTTAATGCAGAATACCGCGTTCAGAATCAATGGAAAACTGCGGTGGATTGCCTGCAGATACGACCGAGTTCAGAAGAGCACGTGCTGGTTCGGGCGGTGCCGTTTGGAGCTCGTTGTCTGCCAGCACTGAGATGCGAACCATCCCTGGAGTACTCGTCACGCCGAGTTTCCGAACTGCATTGGCTCGGTGTTTTTCAATTGTCTTGACGCTGATTTCCAATTCACGTGCGATACTTTTATTTGGCAACCCTGCAGACACATGAGATACGACCTCTGTTTCGCGAGGTGAGAGTCGTTGCATTCTCGAGCGTGCTTCGTCTCGGCGCTGAAGCCAGGATTGGAATTCTGTGTCTTCGACATCGGAAGGTTGTGTGCCTGATGCGGATGAGTATGAGTATGAGTATGAACCAGAGTCCGAAGCGTGCTCATTCGGCGAATCGTTGGTAACTTCGGCAATATGTGCAGTAGCACCGTAAACTGTTCCGGAGGCCTGACGCAACAGACTGCCAAGAATCGCAAATGATCGCCGTTCCACAGGAACAATAGTAGAAATACCTGCCCGACCAACGATCGATTCGTCAACGATTTTACAGGCAGCAGCATAGACGAGCTGCCAGGTTCGGTCGGATGACTGAGACTGCTGCTCAGAAGTCAGGCGAGCCGCCAACGCGGAATTTCGAAAGATCGGCTGGCCCTCCAGGTCGAAGATTGCAACCGGATGCTGGTACTCGTTAGCAGCAATACGAGTCTCTGAGATGTAGTCCGCAATGGAACGCGTCGATTGAGACGATCCACGGCTGGGAGTGTGCGTCGGAGATCCCTGAATTCCGTCAAGTCGATATGCTACCATTACTTTTGTTCCAGTCGAATTCGTTACGTCACCCGCTGATTCACAAACATCTGTATGTAAGGTTGGTGAGAGAGTGGTTCTGATCTGCAGAACGTCATCAGATGTGATCACTCTGATGAAGCTCCCCAGTGCAGGAAGTTCAGGCGGAAAATAACCGACTGGCAATCCCTACCTCTCTGCTTATATCTTCGGGATTTTACCAGTGACATGTAGAGTGATTAGGGGTGGATTCATGGTAATCCTGTGTATGTTGGGTTGATTCCCTGTGGGTTTTTCCTTTGCACTTGCATGAAATCATACATCGCCGGAATGATTGACTGTCTGGAACATTGCTCTTGTGATTCCAAATGTCTGGACTGTGTCTTTTGCGATCGCACGCATCTCCACACTGGCATCTCAGGACAGCTACTTTGACTCCTGGTGCAGGTTGAATTCATGGCTGAAATCATCAAAGCGATTGAGGGTCTGTTGTCTGAGCACTGGATCAGGGTGCTCACAGTTGCCGGATTGACCCTGGTTGGCTGGGTGGGTGGCCCACTGGCGAGCCAGCCGAGCCTGGTAACGCCGAGAAGTTTTCGAACGAATTAACTTTTCGCTCAATTCCATCACAGATGGCACCTTGCGCATTCGTAGTCTTTGTGAGAAAAAGTGTTCGGATGTATTTCTGAATGAATTTGCAGTCCGACGTCTTGAAAAGGTGCTTATCAGGACCACTCCGACGGCCCCTGTCGTTCCTCTTCCACGGGAAGACTGTTGGTACTTACTGAATGCGGTGTTGAATGCACTTTCGGAACAGTTTGCAGGTGGTTTGCTGGCGCGAGAAGCGGGAATGGATGTTCGCTCAACTCAATACCTGATTTGCCTGACCAATGAATGCGACGGTGATTTGAGCACCCGGAAGCGTCGAGCCATGGTAATTCGCCGGGAGTTGTTGTTGAATCTGCCGGAAGAAATGCCTCAGTTTGAAAGTCCGCACCACAAAGTCCGATGGGAAACGCTCCAACATCTGCAGTGGCGGCATGCCCAAAGAGTTCTGGCGATTCCTGGAAGTTGAACTCGTCTCCTGAACAAGATGGAATGCGGCAGCATGTCGTGTTTGGTGGTGCTGAACGCTCGACCTCATGCCGAGGACAGCTATAGTTCCGCTTCGGCCTCTGGGAGTAACATAATTTTCAGCGGTCAGACGGGCATATCGGACTTTTAATACTCAGCCGTTCCGTGAGATCACCGAATGAAGATTCATGAATATCAGGCTAAGGCACTATTTGGGCCAGCCAATATCGCGGTCCCTCGTGGAATCGTGGCGACCACCGCTGCAGAAGCGGAAGCAGCCTTCACTGAGCTGGGCGGCGACCTCGCCGTTGTTAAGTCTCAAATTCACGCTGGGGGGCGTGGAAAAGGACGGTTCAAAGAACACCCCGAACAACCAGGTGTCGTTCTTGTGCGTTCTGCTGCAGAAGCCAAAGAGCATGCCGAGCGCATGCTGGGTAGTACTCTGGTCACGATTCAGACTGGGGAGGAAGGCAAACAGGTCAATACGCTGTTCGTTGAGCAGGGTCTGAAGATCGCTCGCGAGCTTTATCTGGGAATAGTGGTCGATCGGACTGTCGGTGGGCCAGTACTCATTATGTCCTCCGAAGGTGGTATGGAAATCGAAAAGGTTGCAGCAGAGTCTCCGGAAAAGATTCTCTCCGAACCGTTTGACGCTGCTCAGGGACTCTTCCCGTATCAGGCTCGCAAGCTGGCCTACGCTCTTGGTTTCAGCACTAAGGCGGTACGAAGTGCTGAGAAACTCTTGCCTCGATTGTGTCGATTCTTCGTTGATCACGACTGCAGCATGACAGAAATCAATCCTTTGGTGCTGACAGACGACGATGAATTGTTGGCTCTGGATGCCAAAGTATCGTTCGACGACAACGCCATGTTCCGTCACAAGTCATTACTTGAGCTGCGTGACCTCACTGAAGAAGACCCGGCTGAAGTGAAAGCTGGTGATGCGGGTTTGAGCTACGTTAATCTGGATGGCAGTATTGGTTGCCTGGTCAATGGAGCTGGTCTGGCCATGAGCACCATGGATCTGATCAAAATCCACGGGGCTGAACCAGCCAACTTTTTAGATGTTGGAGGTGGAGCTGACGTCGATCAGGTGACCGAAGCGTTTCGTATTATTCTGAGCGATGACGCCGTTAAAGCCGTTCTGGTGAATATTTTTGGTGGGATCATGCGGTGTGACGTGATTGTCGAAGCCTTGCTGGGTGCCTACGAAAAAGTAGGCTTCTCAGTTCCGCTGGTTGTCCGCCTGGAAGGCACCAATGTCGAACGTGCCCGCGAAATGCTTAAAGAAAGTGGTCGTGATATTATCTCGGCAGAAGATCTGACTGATGCGGCTCAACAAGTCGTCGCTTCGCTCAATACCTAACCTCGCCGGCTTTCGCCCTTGACTGCCCTGCTCCACCCTTGATTCCAATCGAATTCCAGCGATGGGATTTTCATACAGCTTAAGGAACTGTTCCCCATGAGCATCCTTGTTACCAAACAAACGCGAGTCGTCTGCCAGGGAATTACAGGCAAATCCGGTCTCTTTCATAGCCAAAAATGCCGTGAATACGGCTACGAGTGCCAGCCAGGTGTCGACGTTTTTGTCGGAGGTGTTACTCCGGGCAAAGGTGACTCTGACGTTGATGGATTTCCGGTTTTCAATTCAGTGGGCGAAGCCCGCGAGAAAACCGGAGCAAACACATCAATGGTCTTTGTGCCGCCCCCATTTTGTGCAGATGCCATTCTGGAAGCCGTTGATGCTGAAATGGATTTGGTTGTTGCCATTACTGAGGGTATTCCGGTGATGGATATGATTCGAGTACGTTCGGCGATGAAAGAGTCGTCCACACGACTTGTTGGTCCAAATTGCCCGGGAGTCATCACTCCAGGCGTTGCCAAAATTGGCATCATGCCGGGATACATCCATACGCCAGGCAACATTGGCATCATCAGTAAGAGCGGCACACTAACTTACGAAGCTGCATGGCAACTGGGACGGGTCGGCATGGGGCAAAGTACGGCTGTTGGTATCGGTGGCGATCCGATTGCCGGGACCAGTTTTATTGATCTGCTGGAGTTGTTCCAGAACGACCCGGATACCGAAGGCATCCTGATGATTGGAGAAATCGGCGGTACGGCAGAGCAGGAAGCAGCCGAGTACATTAAGTCGAATGTGACGAAGCCTGTTTCTGGATTCATCGCCGGCCAGACGGCCCCTCCCGGAAAACGAATGGGGCATGCTGGGGCAATTATTTCAGGCGGCGGTGGAACAGCTGCAGAAAAGATGAGTGCGATGCGAGCAGCAGGTGTTGTTGTTTCTGACAGTCCGGCCGGCATGGGCGATGCGATGAAAGAAGCAATGGCTTAGGAAATATAATCGTCAAGCAACGTGCACAATTGGCCCTTGTTCGCTTGCCGACGTGGGCCCTTTTTTCATGACACTTCGTTGGGGCTTGGTAAAGACCGTGGTGCAGTATGACATCGCCACTACGTAGCTAATTCCCCAGTGATAACTGTGACGCGATCTGTCCTGAAACACAGGAAGCGACGCAGTAGGCGAATTCCGATTAAGTTCCTGAGACCGACGCCCCAAATACCAACTTAGTGGTGACGGCAATGGTCAACCCGCTCTATCGCCAGGACCACATCGTCAAAGCGTCCAGATCACGAACAAACACCTGCTCATCAGAAACCGCCAGGTGAGCCCATGTTTCCGATTCACTGACCGTGCGAGTTGACAATTCTCGGTATTTGTCAGGTGTGGCATGAATCAGGTGCAGTTCGCCGCGTTGGTCAAGTGCCAGCAGGCGATTGCCATTTGCCACAGTGCTCCAGTACTTTCCAAACGGGCGCGTTGTCCAGTATGTTTCGCCAGTGGCCGGGTCGATGCAAGTAAATCGCTGGTTCCGCAAATGAAGGAAGACTCTGCCATCAACGACGACGGGAGACGACATGTAACCCTGTTTGTTTGTATTCCAGCGTTCGGTGACATCGAATCCCCTGCCCGATTTCGTTACGTCATAGAAAAATGTGCCGCCACCGTAGGTGCTTGTAAAAACCGAATTACCGATCACTGTTGGTGTCAATATATTCATACCGCGATAGGCCTCAACGTCAATTGCCCAAAGTCTCTCGCCAGTATCCAGATCAACCCCGAATAGAGACTTGCGACTCTGAACGATTAATTGACGTACTCCTTCGATGGTCGCCATAACGGGAGATGAAAACGCGCTGGCTCCCATTCCTGCCCCAAAGAGTCCTCCCGATTCGGGTTTGGACCGCCAAATAACAGAACCACTGTTCGCGCTGATCTTCACGACTGATGCCGCCGCCTGCAAATAGAGGTGCTCTGCATCAGCCAGGGGAGAGCACACCGTCCCGAATCCAGGCAGTGCGGCGTCGAACGTTTTCACCAGGTCCACCCGCCACTTTTCATCACCGGTTTCAACATCCAGGCTTACGAGGACATCACGTATCCCGGCGACGTACAGACTTTGCCCATCCGTGGCAGGCGTCGAACGAATCCAACTGCCATTTTCACGCGCAAAGAAGGCCACCTTTAACGCTCCAGGCCATTCGGTTTTCCAGATTAATTCTCCGGTGCCTCGATCCAGTGCGCGCACAATTTCGTTCGTCTCTGCTTGTGTCTCGGTCACGAATACCTTGTTTCCGCTGACAATTGGCCCGGAATAGCTCGGACCCAGTGGGATCTGCCAGGATTGCGTGAGGTGTTCGCCTTCCAGTGACTCTGGCCATTCCCGCTGTTTCGCCAGGTTACAGTCGCGTGTGGGCCCTCGCCATTGCGGCCAATCGGCAGCGTACAGAGTAGCGGGTGTCATGAGTAATAAACTGATGGCCAATGAACGGAACATGACTAAAACGTCTCAAGGTGAGGTAGCGACCAGGAAAAAGCGGACTGCTTACAATTCGCCGCATTAGAATCTGCCGGGTCGGTTTTAGACATGCATTCCCGAACCGAACAGTGAATTTCACTCAAAATCCATGTGAGTAGCCTCCGGAGTCTCTGATAGCTGATTAAAAAGATGATTGAAGTACGTCCAGCCACTACCCAACCCGGCCGCAGGGTCCGTATTGCCTATGGGCGAACACTCACACTTTTGAACCGAATCTGAATAAGATCTTTGCCCATCGTCAGCAATCTCTTGCAAAACGACTTACACGATCCACTCAGGCAACTGCCAGATAATTGAGGAATACCATTGGTACCCAGCGTCCCTGCTCTTCGCATTCACACCGCCAATGATGCTCCTGTGCGGGCAGATGGTGACTACGTTCTGTACTGGATGATCGCTAACCGCCGGTCTCAGTGGAATTACAGTCTGGACCGTGCCGTGCAATGGTCTGAAGAACTCAAAAAACCATTGCTCATTCTGGAAGCTGTCCGCTGCGACTATCCCTGGGCAAGTGATCGGCTCCATGCATTCATCCTGCAGGGCATGGCTGATAATCGTCATCACTTAAGCGGGAAGTCTGTGCGATACTATCCGTACGTTGAAACGGAAGCCGCAGCCGGAAAAGGGCTCGTCGAAGCGTTTGCCGCGCAAGCGTCGGTTGTCGTCACTGACGACTTCCCGTGCTTCTTCCTGCCTCGCATGGTCCGCAAAGTTGCCAATCGATTGTCTGTGAAATGCGAATCGATCGATTCAAACGGTTTGCTTCCGCTGCAGGCGGCCGACCGCGTGTTCACGCGTGCGTACGACTTTCGACGCTGGCTGCATAAGAACCTTGCACCATTTCTTGAGGACGCCCCACAGGAGGACCCTCTCGTTGACTTTGCGTTTCCAGTCGCTGAAATCTCTGCCGACATCCGGGACCGTTGGCCGGAAGCATCAGACGAACTGTTGACGGCAACTCCAAAGGTTCTCAGCAAACTGCCAATTGATCATCAGGTCTGCCCTGCAGGCCTTAATGGCGGGACGTCAGCTGGATCGCAAATGATTCATTGCTTTTTGACTGACCGTCTGGCTCGATATGCTGACGAGCGCAACGATGCCGAAAATGAGGCGGTAAGTGGTTTCTCACCCTACCTTCATTTCGGGCATCTATCGGCTCACGAAGTGTTTGCGCGTATCGTACAACGTGAACAGTGGACGCCTGCAGAACTCGCAGAAAAAGGTAACGGATCTCGCGAAGGCTGGTGGGGAATGAGTCGGGAAGCAGAAAGCTTCCTGGATCAGCTCATCACGTGGCGCGAGCTGGGTTACAACATGTCGTGGCAGAATGACAACTACCTGCAATTTGAGTCGCTGCCCGAGTGGGCTCAGATAACACTGGCGAAGCATTCTTCTGATCCTCGCGAGTATCTGTATGATTTGTCTGAATTTGAAGCGGCGGTCACGCACGATGAAGTATGGAATGCGGCCCAGCGGCAGCTTGTTCGTAATGGTCGGATACACAACTATCTGCGAATGTTGTGGGGAAAGAAGATCGTCGAATGGTCACCAACACCGCGCGATGCCCTGTCAGTCATGATTGAGCTCAACAACAAATACGCTGTTGACGGTCGCAATCCCAATTCGTATTCCGGAATCTTCTGGGTGCTGGGGCGTTATGATCGAGCGTGGGGACCCGAACGTCCGGTTTTCGGCAAGATTCGATATATGAGTAGCCTGAATACAGTTCGGAAATTGAAGTTAAAAGGCTACTTGAAAGAGTATAGCGGTTAGTCGTGATGATCACGGTCGTTTTCCTCTGCTCATGTGCAAGCAACACAGACACGCGCTCATTGACAGCTATCATCGAAAAATGGCTGATGGGCTTTAATGAGAAGCCCATCAACCACTCTCGCTTTTATCCACTGGCCGCCAAGGCTACGGCAGCAAGACACTGTCAATCACGTGGATCACTCCATTTGACGTTTCGATATCTGTCGCCACAACGGTCGCCCCGTTGACCCGTACATTGCCATCTGCCGCGCTGATTGCGACATCTTTGCCCAACACACTGGTTGCCCGCTTCAGCTGGACAACATCTGCGGCCATGACCTTGCCAGGAACGACGTGGTATGTGAGTATGGCAGCAAGCTGCTCTTTATTTTCAGGGTCGAGCAGACTTTCGATCGTTCCCTGGGGCAGTTTTGCGACAGCGTCATCCGAAGGAGCAAAGACTGTAAACGGGCCTTCACCTTTCAATGTCTCAACCAGTCCGGCAGCCTGAATCCCGGCGACGAGCGAATTAAACGAACCAGCGGCAGCGGCTGTTTCCACAATGTCTTTGTCGGCCGGCAGCAGTACCGTGTCAATAACATGAATCACGCCATTGGAAGTGTGAATATCTGCTTTCACAATATTTGCACCGTCCACCGTGACACCTTCATCATGAACTGCGATGTCAATCTCCTGGCCCTGAAGCGTCTCCGCTGATGACAACTTCACAACGTCTGCTGCGGTTACACTACCAGCCACGACATGATAGGCCAGAATGCCTTGCAGCTTCGTCTTGTTTTCCGGCTTCAGCAGTTCTGCAATCGTTCCCTCTGGCAGCTTGGCAAATGCTTCGTCTGTTGGTGCAAACACAGTGAGCGGCCCGTGCCCCTTGAGTGTGTCGACGAGACCGGCCGCCTTTACAGCCGCTACGAGGGTCTGAAAGGAACCTGCCGAAACGGCTGTGTCAACAATGTCCATTCGTTCGGTGGCTCGTGCCGCTGCCACGGTTTTACAGATTTTTCCTTTGCCCTTGCATTTTTTGCCGGCATGAACAGAAGTCGTCATGGCGCAAATCGCCAGAAAGGTGATCAGTTGTTTCATGAATATTGTCCTTAAGTGTTACTTGTTATTAGTTTTCGCATAAACCGTCATCGCAGCGGTTATAGACGTACCTCAGCAATCGACGAGTACTATTTTGTCACAGATTCCGATACGCCAAAAATCGGTGCGTATCTTCGGTTGCGCCGAGCGAGCTACTTCACGGCATCCGCACTGGCAGACCGCGGTGGCCCGGGAAAAAATGCATTGGTGCGGGCGATGTAGTCAGCATATTGAGGCTTCGTTTTCGTCAGTGACTTTTCCAGCAGAGTGACCCCGGAGACTCGCATCAAGAAAACGGACATCACTATCGGTCCGATCACGGTCCACCATGCTCCACTGTGTGCCATTGCAACAAAATACAACCCCCACCAGACAGCGAAGTCTCCAAAGTAGTTGGGGTGTCGCGTGTAACGCCACAGGCCTGAATCCAAAACTGCGCCCGAATTGTTTCGATTGGCTTTGAATCTCGCTAATTGCCAATCGCCCAGTGTTTCAAAACACAGTCCGATCGCCCACAAAACGACTCCTGGAATCAGTAACCATTTCCATACGTAGTTTGTTGCAATCGCTCCTGCCTGAAGCGGCAGTGACACAATCCACATGATGAGCCCCTGCAATCCGAACACCGTTACAATGCTGACCAGCGGGAATGACTTCCCATGATGGTCTCTCATCGCTCGATATCTGTAGTCTTCCGATTGCCCATAGTTGCGCCAAGCGAGGTAGCCACTCAGTCGCAGGCCCCAGACCGTCGTTAGAAGTGGCAAAATCCAGTTGTTGGATTGCGTCGTCAGGACGGAAGTCCAGGCGACAAGAACAAAACCAAGGCCCCAGATGAGATCCACAACACTGGCATCTTTCAGGATCAAACTGATGAGCCAAATCGTGAGCATCAACCCGCTGATAACAGTTGCAGAATTTATTAAGACATAGGTCAATTGTTCGGGCATCGTTCAAACAGATAGTGGGAGACAAACCATTCATTGCCTTCATTGAAAGCAAACAGTTCTTCGCAGGCCATGAAGAACAGCCGCCAGCGATGATGCCAGCGGGCCGCTTGGTTGGCCCCGTAACTTTCTTCAAGTATTGATTGCAGGCGACTGTATGCTGCATCTTGGTTCTGCAACCATGCTCGAGAGGTTTTCGCATAGTGTTTTCCACTCCACTTCCATTGGTCAATGAGCATGAGTGGCCCTCCGCAACTCGGCAGCAAATCGACGCTTGGCATCATGCCTCCGGTAAAGAAGTAACGCCCCATCCAATTGTCGTCGCCATCCGTTTCAAACAGATACGGTGTCTGACGATGACAGAAGATGTGAACCAACATGCGGCCGCCCGGACGTAGCCAGTCATGAATGCGGTGCAACAGTTTGTTATGATTCCGCATGTGCTCAAACATCTCCACGGAGACGACCCGATCAAAACTCTGATCTGGAATGAAGTCGTTCATGTCGGCTTTGATGATCTTCAGATTGGCTAGCCCACGTGCTTCAGCCTGCTGCTGAATGAACTGTCGTTGCGACTGCGAATTCGAGACCGACGTAATCGAACTGTTTGGGTATTTTTCGGCCATCCAAAGTGAGAGTGATCCCCATCCGCAGCCAAGCTCCAGAATGTCCATACCATCGCAGAGTCCGGCGTTGCTGCAGGTCCGTTGCAGAGATTCTGCTTCCGCGTCGTCCAAAACGTCCACGCCGTCCGGCCAATAGCAACAACTGTATTTGAGCTGTGAGCCAAGGACCTCCTGGAAGAAATCCGCCGAAACTTCATAGTGCTGATCGTTCGCTTTTTCCGGCACAACGGCGATTGGCGATTGCGACGCAGATTCCAGAAATTCAGCCAACCAAAATTCGCCCGATCGTCGTTCCAGCTGCTGCCGTCGGTTGCGCAGCAGACGACGTATGCCGAAACGAATCAGTGAATCAGGAACCAAACCGTTTTCAGCAGCGCGCAGCAGGACGCCGATCAGAGACCCGCCGCGAGGCGACGTCACTACGGGTCGATCAGAGGAAACTGAGGCTTGTCCCAGACAATCTGGACAACTCTCACGGCTTTCTCGAGAAACGCAGCTTCGCAGTAACATAAATAGTACTCCCACATCCGAATGAACCGTTCATCGAATCCGAGTGATCGGACGTTATCGATGTGCTCAAAGAACTGATGCCGCCACGCCTCCAACGTGCGGGCGTAATGTTCAGAACAATCTTCCAGTGACTCCATTCGCAGATTCGATGTCCGTCCGACAGACTCCTGCATCCCAGAAACCGATGGCAGAAACCCACCGGGAAAAATATACTGCTGAATGAAATCAACTGATCGCCGATAGCTGGCACAGCGGCTTTCGGGCATCACAATGGCCTGAATCACAAGGCGGCCACCCGGTTTCAACAGCCTCGCACACTGTCGAAAGTAGGTGTCGAGGTACTGCTCGCCGACTGCTTCGACCATCTCAATCGAGACCACCTTGTCATACTGGCCTTCGAGATCACGATAGTCACGATTCAATAACTCAACACGATCATTGAGTCCGGCTCGATTGATGCGATCCTGAGCCATGCTCAGCTGGGCATCCGAAATCGTTGTGGTTGTAAGGTGACAGCCGAAGTGCTGAGCCGCGTGAAGTGAGAAACCTCCCCAGCCTGTGCCAATTTCCATCACATGATCGGTTGATTGCAGATTCAGTTTACGACAGATGCGTTCCAGTTTGGCAATTGATGCTTCGTGCAGGGTGGTATGCGGCGTATCAAACCAACCTGCAGAGTACATCATGGTTGGATCAAGGAATAATTCAAAAAAGTCGTTGCTCAGGTCATAGTGTGCAGCGATATGTCGTCTGCTGCCTCGTCTGGTGTTGCCGTTCAATCGGAATCGCAAGCGACTGAATCGGGCTGCCAGATCGGCCAACAGAAACTTACCGGTGGAAATTTGTGACAGGTTGCGGTACAGAATCCGGAGCAGAGTTGTCAGGTCGCTCGTATTCCAGTGCCCCTGGAGGTATGACTCGGCAACTCCAACACTGCCGCCAGTACCCAGATAGCTGAAGAATCGTGGATCATCAATACTCCAGTCCGCTTCCAGATCCGAGCAATCGGATTCGCTGACGTGGGAACGGCATTGAAATTCCGTGCACCGAACTGTTCCTCCCTCGAGTTTCCCAAGCCATGCCAGGAACGATTGACGGGAAATACGTTGCAGCCAGTTCAGTGAACGCTGTGGCACTCTCTGCTGGGGATTCAAATCAGAATCATGGCTGATATTTTTGTTATCAGTAGATGTCGATACACTTGTGGTCGTCATTATTTGTCCTGAGCCTGACGGGGTGAATTGCCTTGTCTATCGAAGAACATCAATCAGCGAGGTGAAGAACCGCCTAGGCGACGTGGATGAGGAATAAACGGGACGCAGCGCAACCACAACCGAAGAGCCTGCCAGTAAATCGAAGCGACAATAGCAAAAGTCATGAATGGGGACCGCAACATCATGGAAAGAACGTGTCCAGCTGAGAGTGGTCGGCGCGAAAGTGACAGAGTGGCGTCGAACAGCCGGCCCTCCTTGTCATCAGATTCAATGCGAAGGAAAAGCCGTCGGTCGGGTGTACCCAAATTCCACCGATAGAGCATGTCCATGTTCATGAACGGCGACACATGAAATTCTTTAGACTGTTCAAAGTGAGCAACAGTACCATCGTCTGCAAACGGTATGACGTAGCAGTGTCGTTCGCCCCATGGCGTATTCGTAACTTCCGCCATTACGGCGATGACTCGACTACCGGAATCATCAAAGCAGTAATAAAAAGAAACGGGATTGAAGACGAATCCGAAGTATCGAACGTGAGTCAACAAGCGAATTGCCCCAGTGGCACGAATCCCGGCTTTCCTGTAGACGGTTTCACGAACGCAGTCGGCCAGTGGGCGGTTGGGATCACCGTGGTAGTCTGCTCGCCGAAAACGAACGAGACTCAGTGCGTTGGTTGACCAGAGGAAACGCACGCAGAAGATCCGGTCGACTTCATTCAAATCGATGTATTGCAAAAAAAGTCGGTTTCGGAACTCGTGCAGAACCGGCCTTTGGCGACGATGACTGACGAATCCTTCGTACAAGCAACTTTGCAAGGTCGAGGTTGTTTTGGACTCAGCCGTCGTGAGTTGCAGACTTTGCGGGGATGAATTTGCGGAAGCGACCGGCATCAGACCTGTCCTGATACGGTTGAGTGGAGCGAGGTCAATTTGCTTCGCACTTCGTTGGTGTCTGGAGTCCATCCGGGGATACCGAATCTCGCACAAACGGCGAGGGCACTGACCACACCATCTTCGTGAAATCCGTTGCGCCAATAGGCGCCGCAGAAGGATGTATTTCGGCGGCGGATAATTTCGTTGTGGCGTTGCTGAACTTCTGCTCGTCGCGACGTAAACACTGGATGTGAGTAGTTGAATCGCGCCAGCACCTCACCGGGGTCAATCGAGTCATCCTCGTTCAGGGTCACACAGAACGTCTTTGACGAGTTGATTTGTTGCAGGATATTCATGTTGTAAGTCAGCGCCGGCCGCATTTGTTCCTGGTCCGTAATATGGTAATTCCAGCTGGCCCAAGCCCGCTGTTGACGCGGCAGTATGGTTTCATCTGTATGCAGAACGGCGGTATTATTGCTGTATGGAAATGCACTTAGCAATTCGGTTTCCAGTCGATCGGCATCGTTCAGTATTCGCAGCGCCTGGTCACTGTGGCAGGCGAAAATGACCTCATCGAATATGCCTTCACCTCTGTCGTGTCGAACAACGACTTCATTCTCGCGTCGTACTACTTCTCTAACAGGACAACTGAGTCGAATACGATCCTGAAATGGTTCCGCCAGAACACGGACGTAGGTTTGTGAACCGCCGTCAACAATTCGCCAGACGGGACGATCCCGGAGACTCAACAATCCGTGATGCACGTAGAAATCCAGAATGAACCTGATTGGAAAATCAGCGAAATCACTGCATGGACAGGACCAAATTGCAGCTCCCATGGGAAGCAGGTACTGATCGGCAAACTCTCTGGAATAGCGTTTCTGAAATAAATAATCGCCGACGGTCTGCTCGGCAGAGACACGTTTGGCATCGACTGCACCTTCACGGTTGAATCGGAGAATGTCTCGGAGCATCCGAAGAAATGAAGGGCGAAAGAGATTCCGCCGTTGAGTAAACATCCCATTCAGGCTGGAGCCATTGTACTCGAGGCCTGTACGGTCGCAGCGAACACTAAAACTCATCGATGTGGGTGACGTGGCAATGCTGAGATCTTTGAGAATTTTGGAGAAGTGCGGATAGGTGCGATCGTTGTAGACTATGAAACCCGTGTCGATCTTATGCTGTTTTCCGTCTACCGCCACAGGCACGGTGTTGCAATGACCGCCGACGTAGGAATTAGCATCGAACACGGTGATTTCGTGTTCACGATGGAGCAATCGACTTGTCACCAGACCGGAAATGCCTGACCCAATGATGGCAATACGCACGCGACGACCCCTGAAGAGATACTGCAATAGGCGGTTTGTAGACAGTCGATAGTGACTGACCATAGCGAGCTTTGCAACATTTCAGCTTTTTTACTGGTCAAATCTGTCAACCAGTCTACTAAATCCCTTTCAGACGTTGCGGTATGGCAGGCTCCTTCACCTAAAATTCCATCGCCAACTCGTTACAATGCATGTTTGGTAAGAACCACTCGAGGTCTGCTACACTCCAGTCTGAGTTCAGGTTCGCGAAAGCTGAGGACAATTTGGTCGACCAAAACATTCGCTTCATTCCCAACACCGACTTTGAGTCAGCCACGGAAGATGATTTCGATGCTATTGATATCGACCTGTATTCCTCTGAAGACGGTCGGTGGGACTCCTTTGACCGTGAACAGACGGCTGAAACATTTCTGGCTGCGGTCGATCAAAGTCGCCTGTTGACTTATGAGGGTGAGCAGTTTCTTTTCAAACGTTTAAACTTTCTGCGTTTCCGAGCCAATGCAATTCAGGTCACCCTGCCGGAGCAACGTCCTCCGCGAAAAAAACTTCGTGAAATCTCGCGACTACTCGATGAGGCGGCTCAGACTCGGGGAGAAATTGCCCAAGCGAATCTTCGCCTCGTCCTTTCTATTGCAAGGAAACATTCATCCGGACAGCACGAATGCGATGAGTTTGTTTCAGAATCCAATGCCATTTTACTGAACGCTATCGACAAATTCGATTATGCACGAGGCTATCGATTCAGTACGTATGCGACTCACGCCATTCAGCGACATCTATTCCGCATCATCGGCCGACGAAACAAACGTGCTCAGCGCGAGACAACAGAATCTTCTGCACCGCTGACGGCAACCAGCCGCGACGTTCCGTCTGATGAACCGACTCAGGCAGACGTACTGACCGCAGCTACGTCAATTGTTTCTCGCATGCATGAAGTTCTGACTGAGCGTGAATCCATGATCGTCGTCCGTCGCTTTGGCCTTGACGAATCCGGAAATTCGCAAACCCTGCGAGAAATTGGTGAAGCAATCGGCATCAGCAAAGAGCGGGTGAGACAGATTCTGCTGCAGAGTGTAGAGAAGCTTGCTCTGGTTGCCGAACCATTCGAATCCATCTTCGCTGGGGAAGACAGCGTATGAGAACACC
>Ga0315315_10000236_pt1 | contig 44115 bp, 27 predicted proteins | sample M140m3416metaG_FD_203699 | JGI IMG/M metagenome (GOLD analysis project Ga0315315, IMG submission 203699) | Ammonia-oxidizing marine archaeal communities from Monterey Bay, California, United States - M1 40m 3416 | ecosystem: Environmental > Aquatic > Marine > Intertidal zone | place: USA...
CCCTGACTTCTCTTGGCGAACGGTTACAACTGATCGTCGACGGCAGCGTTGCTCCGTTTCGCGAGGTCCAGGTAGCGACGGAGGTGTCGGGCGAGATCATCGCCAAGTACCCGATTTGTGAAGCGGGAGCTTATGTTGAGGTAGGGACACCGCTGATGAAAATCGACACTACGGATTACGATTTTGAGGTGGAGCGTCTTACGCAGGTCAAAGCACAAGAATATCAGGCACTGAAAGAGGTAGATCAGGAGAGGGACAACACGAAACGATCCATTGAGATCGCCAAGGAAGACATGGCTCTTCAACAAAAGGAAGTTGATCGCCAAGTCCAACTTGGTGACGGATTCACGAGCCCCGCCGAACGAGACAAGGCAAGACGCGCATTACTGGCCGCGCGGCAACAATTGGTGACACTCGAGAATCAACTCAGTTTGCTCGTGGAACGCCGGCAGAAAATCGTTGTCTCAGAACAGCTGGCTGAAACACAGTTAAAAAAAGCACGAAATGATCTCAAGCGAACCGAAATTTGTGCCCCAATTTCGGGAGTGATTGTCAATGAGAAGGTCGATCTTCATTCGTTCGTATCGCGTGGCACCACTTTGGTGACCATTGATGACACTTCCAAAGCAGAAGTCGCAACGAGTCTTCGCATGGACCAACTGTATTGGGTGCTAAATCAGGCAACAGAGGCGTCGAAGAACGCCTCAAAGGACAAACCTGATCCTCCCAACAAGGCGACCAATGCCGGTGGAGAAACCGATTCCCGCGGGTACAGCTTGCCGGAAACGAAAGCGATCATTGAATACGAGCTAGCAGGTCGGGAGGGTGTGAAATACTACTGGAATGCAAAATTGATGAGCTACGACGGTATCGGCCTGAACTCGGCTACGCGAACCGTCCCAGTCCGCGTGGTCGTCGATGCCCCCAACCAGCACGTTGATGCAGAGGGAACGCCTCGCGAAGTCACCGGGGCGACAGCCCTCGTCCGTGGCATGTATGTACGCGTAAAACTGTTGATTGCCCCGCGACCCGAATGGATGGTCATTCCTGCCAGAGGCCTTCAGGTGGACAATCGCATCCTTCAGTTCTCCCCAGACCCTTCCGTCTTGGCAGTCAAGCCAACTGACAATGACGGGAAAACAACCACTGCAACTGCATCAAATCCTGCCAACTCCGAGCAGCCAGAAGGATTCAAAGCGAAAGACTGGGTACCGGGTAAAGTGACACTCGCAACCGGAATCAATCCGATTGCACCGTTGAGCGGTTCAGCCAGTATTCTTTCTGACAAAGGGAAGAATGGGACTTTCAACAAGAACAAGCAACGACTTTGGGTCTGCGAAATCGCTGGTGGTTCAGCGGAACTGCTCAAACAAAATCCGTTTGTTGTTGTATCGCCATTCGAAGAAATCGACGACGCAACATCACCAGCGCGAGCCAGTGCGGAGGTCTTGAATCCAGTTACGCGATCAGACGCGAACCAAGAACAGCCCAATCACGCAACTGCCGCAGGCGAGGAGAACTGATCATGAAGCGTCTTGTTGCATGGGCGATCACCAATTCGCCCGGAATGAATGTACTCATGCTCGGCTTGATGCTGGTCGGTGGTGTTTCACTCTGGAACATGCGCCGCGAAGTATTTCCGGCATTCGAGCTAGAGATTGTGATGATCACGGTGCCTTATCCCGGCGCTACTCCTCAGGACAGCGAAGAGGCTATCTGCCAGAAAATTGAAGAGGCTATCCGCGCAATTGACGGGATCAAGAAAGTAACTTCCATCGCGCAGGAAGGATCAGGATTTGTGCTCGCTGAACTCCGCAGCGATGTACGAGACGTCCAAAAGGTCATGGCCGAGATCGACCGTGAGGTGGATCGCATTCCGAGTTTTCCTGCACTTGCAGAAGATCCCCTGATCCAACAGATTACGTTTCGCGACGCTGCCATTCGAATTGGCATCGTAGGCCCCGCCCAACGCACCCCGGAAGCCGAGTGGAAACTCCGGGAAGTAGCCGAGGAAGTCCGAGATGACGTCTTGAGCCTACCCGCTGTTTCTTCTGCCTCCATGATGGGCACACGGCCGTTCCAGATCGATGTCGAAATCCCGGAGGCAACGCTGCGTAGCTATGGGCTCTCATTGCAGCAAGTTGCCAACATTCTCCGTGCGAGAAACATTGAACTGCCCGGCGGCCAACTGCGAGCAGATGGTCAGGAGATTCTCTTACGAGCCAAGAACAAACGCCGGGTCGGCGAAGAAATCGGAGAATTACCGCTGATCACTGACAGCAGTGGTGTCGTCCTCACTGTGAACGATCTTGGAACTGTTCGGGACAACTTTCAAGACACGACCGCTGTAAGTGAAATCAATGGCGAACCGGCCATGGTAGTGAACGTCGAACGTGCCAAGTCGGAAGACCTATTGGCAATGGTCGACGCGGTAAAAGCCTATGTTGCCGAAAAAGAATTACCGGCTGGATATCGATTCCAAGTTTGGGGTGATAGCAGCAAGGAAGTACGCGGACGCTTGGCGTTGCTGCTGCGTAACGGTTTCTCTGGCTTGTTGCTTGTGTTCCTGGTACTCACGCTGTTCCTTGAGATGCGTCTGGCCTTCTGGGTTGCACTGGGGATCCCAATTTCGATTCTGGGAGCCGGAGCTGTACTTGCGTGGGGCGATCAAACGCTGAACATGTTGAGCCTGTTCTCGTTTCTTGTTGCGTTAGGGATCGTTGTCGATGATGCCATCGTGATTGGTGAAAACATTTACGCGCACATGCAAATGAAAAAATCGTTGGTCCAAGCAGCCATCGATGGAACAGTCGAAGTCATGCCAAGCGTGACCGCCTCCGTGACAACGACGATCATTGCATTCGCTCCCATGTTTTTTGTCTCGGGGGTGATGGGGAAGTTCATGGCAGTGATCCCATTTGCTGTCATCGCAATGCTGGCGATTTCACTATGGGAAAGCATTTTTGTTCTGCCCTGCCACTTGTCTCACCATCATTCCGGTTTCTTCCGCTGGCTTTCCATTTTAACTTACCCGCTCAGACCACTGGGCATCGCTTTGAATTGGCTAAGCCCACGAGCCGGGCGGGGTTTGGACTGGATCTGCAAATCGATCTACCTACCAGCTCTTGGATTCTCACTAAGGCACCCCGCTGTGCCGCTGGCCGTTGCGGTCATGATGTTCATTGTGACGGGCGGAATGATCCGAGGAGGCATTGTTCCATCGATCCTGTTTCCAAAATCGGACAACAATAACCTGCAGGCAACGATCGCGTTCCCTGATGGCACCACCGCTGAAGAGACTGATAACGCGACCCAGAAAATGCTGTCAGCACTCAACATTGTTTCCGAACGGATTGCCTCTGACAGATCCAAAAAAACCGGGATTCCTGTTGAGGAAATTTACAATTCCGAAGTAGAAGGGCAGGGCACAGGCCCAGTCCGACTCACTTACCGTGACGTCGGCACGATTACCAACCTGCAAAATGCGGCAGGCGGTGGCGGCTCAGGAAGCCACGTCGGCCAAATTTTTGCCGAATTGTTCGATACCGAGATCCGCGACATCCACAGCGATGACCTGCTGACCATGTGGCGTGAAGAGGCGGGCAACTTCCCTGGAGCCGACCGCATCACTTATGGATCAGTAGGTGTTGGCCCGGGTGGCAAAGCAATTGAATTCAAATTACTGGCCCCCAGCGGCGAGGTAGAACAACTCCTTGCAGCTACCGAAGCAGTCAAAGCTCAACTCGGTGAGTTTGCGGGGGTCTACGACATCGCTGATGACAACACACCCGGCAAATGGGAATTCCAATTTCGCGTCAAAGATCGCGCACTCGCGACGGGAGTCACACCGACCGACCTCGGCACCACGGTTCGCAATGCCTACTTTGGTGCTGAAGTCATGCGTCTACAAAGAGGTCGTCACGATGTCAAGCTTATGGTGAGATATCCAGAAGACGAACGAGGTAGCCTCGTTGATTTTCGTGAAATCAGGATTCGCACCGCGGATGGGGCCGCACGCCCCATCACCGAACTCGCGGAAATTGACTATCAACGGGGCTTCTCGGAGATCAACCGTGTCGACCAAATGAGATCGATCACCATTTCTGCTGATCTCGATGAAACGAAGGCGAATGCAAATCGGATCATTAATGAGCTACAGGACAAATACGTTGGCACTTGGCAGAAGTCTTTTCCAGCAGTCAGTTTTCGATGGGAGGGTCAACGCGAACAGAGCCGCGATTCTGTGGGCAGCCTGATGAGGGGATTCGGAATCGCTGTGCTGGCAATGTTCGTGCTATTGGTCCTGCAATTCCGCAGCTACATTCAACCGCTTCTGATTCTGGCCATTGTACCTTTCGGAATGATTGGGGCAGTTTGGGGCCATGCCCTTTTGGATCTTCCGCTCACCTTGTTCAGCATGTTTGGACTGGTCGCACTTTCAGGAGTTGTCATCAATGATTCGATCGTATTGATCGACTTCATCAACACACGAATACGAGACGGCATTCCCATCCGAGAAGCACTCATGGAATCCGGAGAACGTCGTTTCCGCCCCATCATGCTCACCAGCATGACGACGATCGCTGGCCTGATTCCATTGATGCTGGAACGGTCATTCCAAGCGCAACTGTTGATTCCCATGGCCGCGAGTCTTGCATTCGGCCTGGCTCTTGCAACATTCCTCGTGCTACTGCTGGTCCCAACCTTCTACTCACTGTACACCAGTCTCTTGGCGTTATTTGGTGTTTCAGTCACAGAGAAAGCCGACTGATTCCCAGACATCAGGAGACGCAAACATCAGGAGTTACTGACGGCTAGAAATTCAGAGGCCCAGAAATTCAGCATGGTCCGGGAGACTCGCGATAGGCAGCCGCGGTGAAGAAAATACCGATTCGGTGCAATCGAGTCCCAAACAGCGTCACTCGGACGCATTGGTCCGTTACACTCGGCCGAGATTTTCGCGAGGCGTACAAGGTATTCATCCGACGATGCCTAAGAACCTACAGCGGAGAGAAAGCAAACCTGCTTAAAAGAGCAGACGAATGACCTTCGATTCTACGAACACGGCAGCCTTGGCGGTGAATCAACCGTCAATCTTCGTCCATCACATCGTCAGGAATATTCAAATTCGTGCTAACGGTTTGCACGTCATCATGCTCATCAATCGCTTCAAGTAATCGAATTACTTTTTTGGCAATTTTTGACTCCACATCGACCGTGGTTTGTGGCAGACGTGTGACTTCCTTGACCTCCATCGTCAGTTCTGCCTTCTGCAAGGCATCCTCCAAGCTCTGAAACTGGTCAGGCGAACACATCACCTGTAATTTACCGTCATCAGTGCTTTCGACATCGTCACCGCCGTTCTCGAGCGCGACCTCCATCACCGTTTCTTCATCAACGGCTTCAGCGTCAAAAACGAACAGACCTTTTCGTTCGAAGAGGTAGGCAACACATCCCGACTTTCCGATCTCACCGCCCAACTTGGAGAAAATGGATCGCAACTCTGGGCCGGTTCGATTCCGATTATCAGTCAGTGTTTCACACATCACTGCGACACCACCAGGCCCGTAACCTTCGTAAAGAATTTCCTCGAGATCTCCACCGGCCAACTCACCCGTGCCCCGCTTGATGGCGCGAGCAATATTGTCTTTCGGCATACTGACAGCTTTGGCATCATCAATCGCTTTCCGCAATCGAAAATTCGAATTCGGATCTCCGCCGCCACTTTTTGCAGCGACAATGATGCCCTTACTTAACTTGCTCCAAAGTTTTCCTCGCTGGGCATCCACGCGTCCTTTGCGGTGCTGGATATTGGCCCACTTTGAATGTCCTGCCATATCAGATCTTATCAATTACTGGAGACTTGAATCACTCGATGACTCCGGGGCAGTGTCCACCGAGGTCGTCACTTCAAAAGATTAACACGAGCGTGGGTCCGGAACTCAACGTGGCTTACGCTTGGTCAATTTCCGGTTGGTTGATTTCTTAGAACTGGTTTTCTTAGCTGGCTTCGTCTTGGATGCCGTCTTTTTCGCAGCTGTTTTCTTCTTCGCTGGTGAAGTTTTTTTAGTAGCTGCTACCTTCTTTGACGTCTTTTTAGCGGATTTTTTGGCAACTTTCTTAGACGCTTTTTTAGCGGGTGCTGCCTTCTTGCTCACTTTCTTGGCAGGGGCAGCCTTTTTGGTGGCTTTTTTCGCAGGAGCCGTCTTCTTTTTCGAAGTTTGCTTCGCAGCCTTTTTACTCGACGCGGCTTTCTTGGCTGGCGTGGCTTTCTTGGCTGGCGTGGCTTTCTTGGCTGGCGTGGCTTTCTTGGCTGGCGTGGCTTTCTTAGTCGCCTTCTTGACAGGTTTTTTCGCAGACGTGCTCTTGGCTGCCACTTTCTTTGCCGGAACAGCCTTCTTTACGGGAACCGGAGTACGTTTCTTGGCAGCCTTGTCGGCAGCTGCTTTCTTGGCAGCGGCCTTGGCAGTCTCTTTAGCAGCAGCCTCCGCAGCCGGCACCTCTTTCCTGGCCGGTTCTTTTGCCTTCTTCTTTTTGGGTGGATTCTTCGCAGCTTCGATTGCAGCAAGTGCAGCCGCTTCCGCCGCCGCTTTTGCGGCTACCTTTTCCTCAACCTTGCGTTCAAGGACACGCTTCTTGGCAGCTTTCTTACTTGCAAGCCACTCATCAAGCCGTTGGCTCGAGCCCTTGCTGACCGCATCAATAAAAGCACGCGCGGCTTTGTCTTTCAAATTCTTTTTCAACGCAACTGCCGCTTGGTGCAACAAGCCTGAAAACTCAATCCCCTTGCTCTTGGGGATCGCCCGTTCCAACCCAGGCACCTTGCCACTCGAGGCCTCGGGCTGCGATGCGATTTCAGTGGTCAACATGATCACCATGGCAGAGTAGTCGACTGGAATCGAATGTCCTCCCAAACCATGCTGCACCGTATAGCTGAGCACAAAGGGCGTCATGCCTGGCATCTTCTCAAACTTATTGACCGCTTTGCCGAGATTGTCTTTCTTGAGATGATCCAAGTCAAAGGTATAAAACTCTTCGAAGATGGCCTGTAGATTACTCTTGAGCCGTCGAGCTGCCACCAAAGGCTCTGGCAACCTCGAAAGAACTTGCGCCAACTCAGTGACGGTGGTGACACGCACCTCATTCCAGTCGTAAAACTCCTGCTCACACTTAGCCATTCCCTCGTCAGCTAATTCAGCTGAAGCGTCCTCCAAGAGAGACGCATACAGCACATGCTCCAGCAGAGGACGAGCTGGCTGGCTTGGCAGTGGTTTGTAGTGTTTCTTGAGGGCAGTGTTGAGTTTGCCGATTAGGGTTGCACGCTTACTTGCAGACATCTTGTTTTGTCAGATCAGAGGATACTGATGGGTAGGATCGCAGAGCGATCACGATCATGTTCGAGATTGGACTATGGAGCCGATGGGTCGGTGGGTTCTGGCTGGCTTTCACGAGCTTCGGTCGATACCTTGCTCTCAGGCAAGCCGTCTTGATCAACAGTGTTTGGATTGACCTCCTCTGAGTCGCTGGACTCACTTTCAGTCATGTTTTGATCCGCGAGTTCACCCTGCTCTGGATCGTCATTTTCTCGCTTAATTTGCTCAAGGATCTCTCCGACCAACAGAGAGTGCTGAATTCCTTTATCGATCACAAATTGCAGTCGCGGGGTGTACCTTGCCTCAATCCGCGAAGCAATTCGACTTTGCAAAAATCCCGCAGCATTCTGTAGCCCCCTCAGGGACAATTGCTGCTGCGACTCGTCTCCCATAATGCTGACTGCAATCTGCGCCTCTCGCATGTCAGGACTGACTTTGACCCCAACCACGGTCACATCCTGCACGCGTGGATCTCGCAATTCAGTCAAAATCGAAGCAGCCACCACCTCTCGAATGGCCTCGGCTGCTTTTAACAAACGTCTACTGGTCACAGCGGATAAGTGGGTTGGGGATGAACGGGGATCACGATTGCACGATCGAAGGATGGCAGTCGAATAGTGTCAGTCGAACGGTGAACAGTCAAAGTGTGAAGGTGTGCCGAGGCAGACTAGTATGGCACGTCAATTTCGTTGTCATTGATTTCCTGTCGCCCACATGCCCTCACCCTACTGGGCAGCTATTTCTGTTCATATAAAACATCAAACCCTAGGCGTCTTCACAAAGAGTTCTTTTGCTTGCTGTGCCAATGGGGGGTCAGCAGGCTTTTCTTTTCAGTTTCTCGATTCACATCCCCACAATCACATGACGTTGCATGCCCTCTGTCGCGGGGACGATACTAATCAAGCGTTCGTGCAACCTCTTCGATTCGATACGCTTCAAGGACATCATCCTGCTTGATATCATTGAAGCCAGACAGACGGATACCGCACTCCATGCCGCGAGGCACTTCCTTCACGTCTTCCTTGATCCGCTTGAGAGAATCCAGCGGGTAGTCTCCGATGGTTCTACCATCGCGGTTGACCCGGATACGACAACCACGCTGAATCGATCCTTGGGCAACATAGCACCCAGCGATGCTTCCTACGCGACTAATCGAGAATACCTGTTTGACGAGAGCACGCCCCAATTCCACGATGCGTTCTTCCGGCTTCAATCGACCTTCGATCATCGCTTTGATATCGTCCGTCAATTTGTAAATCACGTCGTAGCGTCGCACTTCAACGTCACGTTCATCAGCAAGCGATCGAGCCTGCTCATCCGGAATCACATTGAATGCCGCGATCACGGCATCGGACGCGGAGGCCAAAGTAACATCAGCCAAGGTGACGCCACCTACGCTTCGCTGCAGAACACGAACCTCGACTTCTGGGTTATCAAGCTTGCTCAGTTCTTTATCAATCGCTTCAAGTGAGCCCTTCACATCCGCTCGCACAATCAGGTTCAACTTCGCTTTTTCTTCCTGCTGACCGAGACGTCCTTCCTGCAGCATTTCCTGGAAGTTCTCAAAGGAGACTTTCGTGGTTACGCCAGACAGATTTTCCTGACTACTTGCGTGAGCACGACTGCCAGCAATTTCGCGAGCCTTACTGATGTCATCGAGCACATGGAATCGCTCGCCCGCTCCGGGTGCTTGGTCGAAGCCCATGACATTCACCGGAGTACTCGGCCCGGCACTGTCCAAAACTTCCCCGGTAAGGGTGTCAGACATTGCCCGAACACGACCATGCGAGGCACCGCAAACCAGCACATCGCCCACGTTCAATGTTCCATTCTGAACAATCAACTTAGCGACAACACCACGATCCCCTTGCTGCTCGGACTCAAGGCAAACACCAAGAGCTTTGCGATCTGGGTTTGCCTGATACTCATTAAGCTCGGCAATTGCGAGAAGTGTTTCCAGCAACTCATCCATGCCGGTGCCTTTGATTGCACTGGTTGGAACCACCTCAACGTCTCCGCCCCACTCGCTGGGTGTGAGTTGGTGTTCTGTCAATTGCGTCATGACTCGATTTGAATCGACACCTTCGAGATCGATCTTATTCATCGCAACGACGATCGGCACTTCCGCTGCCTTTGCGTGACTGATTGCTTCTTCGGTCTGCGGCATGATTCCGTCATCAGCAGCCACGACGAGCACTGCAATATCAGTGACGTTCGCACCTCGAGCACGCATTTCCGTGAAAGCTTCGTGGCCAGGCGTGTCAACAAAAGTTACGCTCCGGCCATCCTTTTCAACTTCGTAGGCTCGGATGTGCTGAGTGATTCCCCCGGCTTCTCCGCTGACGACATCAATCCCAATCAAATAGTCCAGCAAGCTGGTTTTTCCGTGGTCGACATGTCCGAGGAAGGTCACGATTGGAGCTCGTGGCACCAGCGTGTCAGGGTCATCCTCTTGTTCCTCCAACCCTGTGATCACAGAGTCTTCCAGCGTTTCTGAGGCCTTCAATTCGATCTGAAGTTCCATTTCGGCCGCAATCATTTCGGCGGTCTCAAGGTCGAGCTCGGAATTGATATTCAAACCAACCTGCAACCCCATCCCCATCAAGGTTGCAAGCACCTTGCCAACGGGTGCACCAGCAGCTTCAGAGAAGGACCGAATGGTACAGGGCAGTTCGAGAACGACGGCATCTTTTCGTGGCGCCGCAGTGTTAACGCCCTTACGACGTTTGTGACCGTGACGGGAGGAGCGTCCTTGGCGAGAACCATAGCCGCCACCTTGGTCAAGAGCTGCTCGCCCGCGTCCTTTACCCCGAACACGCTCAGCACGAGGACTAGCCATCCCCGCCAATTTTCGCCGTGGCTTGTCTTCTTCTCCAGCCTCACGCTTCTTCTCACCCGTGAAACCACTGAGCCCAGAACCTCGCTTCGCTGCCGCGGACCGTTTACTGTCCTTATCCTCTTTGGCAAGCTCCTCAAGCGGAGCTCGCATTCCCTGACGGTGCCCCGCGATGACGTCTTTGCTGAGCTTCACGTCTGGTTTCTGCGCCTTGGGCTCACCACTCGCCTGCTTGCTCGGTTTTGGCTCGGCAACCTCTGGAAGAGACGCCATTTTTACGTTAATTCTCGGCTCGCGGCGTTTCGCTTTGCCAGGATCAGCACGCTTTTCACCCGAGGGCGTTGGTCGATCCAAGGATCGCATCTTTCCGCCTGAAACCGACGAATCGCGTCTCACCGGCGCAACGGGATCGTTACCGGCTGCACCACCTTTTCGAATTCCCATTCGACTTTTGATACGACTTCCCAATGAGCCTGCTTTGGGCGGTTGAGAAGCGGGAGTTTCGGGGTCAGCGACCTCTTCTTTTTCCACAGGCACTGCGGGGGCCGGCGTGGCTTCAGCCACTGGCTCGACCGGCGGCGGCGATTTGGGGGCAGGAGTCGTGGGCTTGGCCGGCTTCTCCGGAGCGGGACTCCGACTCGCGCTGCGGCCGACTTTGATTGCGACGTGCTTCCGTTCGGTCGGCACCACATCGCGCACTGCCGTTGGAGCGACCGTGGCTGCTGGCGCAGCAACTGGTTCAGGCTTACCAGCCCCTGACAAATGATCTCGAACTTTCTGGGCCTCTTCATCGGAGAGGCTAGCCAGCGCCGAGCCTTTGCCGGTAATACCGACTTTTTTGACAAGATCGACTAGATCTTTGCTGTCAACTTTCAGTTCTTTTGCGAGCGCGTAGATGCGTGCGGGCACGTGCGGAAATCCTGTCGATTCGTTTTTGGAACCCGCCGAGCGAATGTTGTAATTCGTTGATATTCGTACGGGAAAATGCCCGATTCGCGGGCGGGTTCAATGGTCTGTTTATGATCACATACTGGTATTCCTCCATCGCCGCGGCAGGTCAAAAAACCTCCCGCGTCGGGGATCATCCAACGATTCCCCAGAGTATTGCCTGGGCCAACTGTGCATACGATAGCGAAAAACGAGCGTGGCGCAGAGGTCTGCCAAGGCACTTTCCTGCGGAAACCCGGCAAGTTTTCGGGTAAATCGGAGATTAACGGGCTATTCACCCATCGAATCAGTCCTTCTCGGCCGCTGACTCCGCAGCCTCATCACCTGAGGCGTCTTCCGCTGGAGGGGCTGCGGCACCTGCTGATTCCTCAATAACCGCAGCATTCGGTACCACTTCGGCTGCCGCTTCAGAATCGGCTGCTGGAGCAGCTTCCGAGACAGGTGCTTCGGAAGCTTCGCCCGCGGGTGGGGTTGCTGCAGCGGCGGCACCGCCTGCTGCACCAGACTCTTTCTGAGTCTGCTCTCGCTCCCGCCTGACTCTGCGTTCTTCCGCGGCTGCTTGCTCAGCTTCTTCCGCCATGGTTTCAGCAACCTCAACAATCCGATCCACATCCTCTGCGGACAAACCGCTCATTTCCATGAACTGATCCGGTTCAATCACCGACAGATCGTCGTAGGACAGGTATCCCTGCTCAACCAAACTCTGTGCGATTTCCTCAGTCATCCCAGCAATTTGGCCAAACCCAGTCACTGCTCGCTCGATTTGGTCCTCAAGCTCTGAGCCGGTCATAATCTCAATATCCCAGCCACATAGTTTGCTACCGAGCCGGACATTTTGCCCTCGACGACCGATCGCCAGTGACAATTGATCCTCCTGAACCAGAACAATGGCCCGCCCGATCATATCGCACAGCAACACCTGCTCGACTTCCGCTGGCTGCAACGCGTTGGGGATCAACACTTCTGGGTCTTCGTCATAGCGAACCACATCAATATGCTCACCAGCAAGCTCTTCGCGGACTGCTTTGATTCGGCTACCCCGATAGCCCACGCAGACCGCAATCGGATCGATTTGGCTATCAACGCTGCTGACCGCAACTTTACTGCGGTAGCCCGGTTCACGACTGATGGATTGAATGGAGATAATTTCTTCACCAATCTCTGGTATTTCCTGCTCAAAGAGCCTTTGCACCAACTGAGGGCGAGTTCGACTCAAGACAACTCGAACACGATTCCCCGTGGCTCGAACCTCAAAAACAACAGCCCTGACACGCTCTCCTGCATGCAATGTCTCGCCCGGGATCTGCTCGCTTCGCGGCAAAATCGCCTCAACATTACCCAAGTTCACTGTTGCAACGCCGCCGTCTGCTCGCCCAATGATTCCGCTAACAATGTCCCCAATCTGTTCGCGATACTCCAGCATCAGCGAGTCCCGCTCAGCCTCTTTTACCTTTTGGATAATCACTTGCTTGGCAGTTTGTGCCCCGATCCTGCCAATCTGGTCCTCCCCTAACTGCTCCCCTGCGAGCACCGCGTGAATCCGACCATTTTCGCGGTCTAGCTGAACCGTGATATCAGCCTCTTCACCATATTGACGCTTTGCAGCGGTCTGCAGAGCTGCTTCGATTGCAATAAAAACCAACTCTTTATCAATGTTCTTTTCACGGTGCAGAGAGTCTACGTATCGAAGGATATCTTGTGGATTCATATCGACATTCGTGATTTGAAAGGAGAGACCGCTGAATACGAACAAAAAAACTGCCCGAACCTTGAGGGGCCCGGGCAAGCGATTGCACGACATTGTGTGTGACCATATCTATCTATCGAGCAGGTGTCAACCAATACACGACCGTCAAACCACGCCAACCCATGAATTACTGCCCCCACACATGAACCAGGATCGCAGCCAGGTGATGCAGCCCGCAGCGCCCTGAATGACAAACCCTATCTGCGACAATGCGGGATTGCCCCCTGCTAACAGCTGTTTCAACTGCCGAACTACAACTTGAACTTGCCACAGGCTGCCTGGCTACCCATGCCGTCAAACGCAGGTTGGACGACTCGTAGATAGAAAAAACACTTCCAATCTACAAAAGAATCAATGCTCTCACTGCTGATCGAAACGCGAGCCCACCGCAAGCAGGGGGTCAGCAATCCACAAACTGACCAAAAGCTCCGTAGACCACCAAACATGCCTACAATCCGGACGCAAAAATGACGAGATGCGTCCTAGGCACCGCCAGACCCGGCATCAACTCACTGACACAGCCAGCATGCACCAGCAGCCTCTCGGGAACCATCGCATGTGGAAACTTAGTCGCATCACAAAAACAATCAACCAAATCTGGACGAGGAAACAGGGCCCGGACTGACGCACCACACAACGACGCACCACACAACCCTGACCACCAGCACCTCGCCGCACTCTCCCCCCCAGTTACTCGCGTCTTCCCGCAGCATGAAACCAGACCGCGCCGCTGATCCCTACATCAAGCTACCATCCATGTCTCATTCACCTGAAAATACTACCTCTGCCAACAAGGTACTGATTGCCGAGGATGACCCGATGTTTCGCCGCGTGCTTGCCGCCGCCATTAGTCGCATAGGCGTTCAGACAGAAACCGTCAGCAATGGCGACGAAGCCTATGAACGGATTCAGCGTGGCGGCATAGGCTTCCTCGTTCTGGACTATCAGATGCCCATTTGCTCTGGAATTGAATTATTGGAGCGAATGGCGACCGGCAAGCAGAACAAGCACGACCTGCCACCGACCATTTTATGCACTGCCAAAGGTTTCGAAATTGACGGTCCGGCTTTACGAGAACGCTTCGGCTTAGTCGCAATTTTGCACAAGCCCTTTAGCGCCACACAACTTGGGAAATTGATTTCCGAAAATCTCCGTTAACGGAGGAACTGAGGGTTTCATGACTCGAGAAAGCCTCAACGACTTTCGATACACGACCGACACACCTAGATCCTTCAGGTAAACTGGGGAACTGGGAATCCGACGATCCCGCCCACCCAAGCTCCACCGACAGGAACCCTCAGTGCATCCTTGCGTCCACCTTCAGGTCATCGTCACCTCCGTCCTCGCACTCTGCGTCCTGCCACCGACGGCATTTGCAGCAATGCCACAGGAAACCACATCAGACGCGTCTAGAAAAGAGAAGAACGGGGAGGTCCCGAACAGCAGCCTTACAGAAAAGCAACTTAATTTCTTCGAAACGCGAATCCGGCCTGTGCTGGTCGAGCACTGCTACTCCTGCCACAACTCGGCCGACCAGCAAGATAGCGCACTGGCACTGGATCACCGCACCGCCACCATGAGGGGCGGCAGTGGAGGCCCAATCATCGTCGCTGGCGATCCGGCAGCCAGTCGACTCATCGACATTCTGAAGCATGACATCGAAGGCTTTGAGATGCCCGAGGACGGGCCGAAGCTCGACGCCATAGTAATCTCTGACTTTGAGACATGGATTCGAATGGGGGCCCCTGATCCCCGCAACATCCCACCCACGGCTGAGCAACTTGCTGCAACTATCTCATGGGAAGCCCAGCGTGAGCGACGCAAACAGTGGTGGAGTTTCCAACCAATTGCAGAAGTGCCGACCCCAAGCGGGAAGGGAAATCCAGTTGACCTTTTCATCAGATCCCAACTTGCAGAGGTGAATCTAAAGCATGCCCCGAGAGCCAAACCGGTCGTATTGATTCGACGGTTATTCCTGACTCTCACTGGACTGCCTCCGACCCGCCAACAACTGCTGCAGTGGCAAGAACGGTACGAAAGCGGGCAATCCAATTCAGAAACTACGGATCAATTGATCGATACACTGCTCTCAAGCAAGCACTTTGGAGAACGGTGGACCAGACATTGGCTCGATTGGATTCGCTACGCTGAATCCCATGGCAGCGAGGGAGACCCGGCCATTGAGAACGCATGGGTTTATCGCGACTACCTGATCCGCGCATTGAATGACGATATTCCTTATGACACTCTTGTGCGTGAACACATCGCAGGCGACCTTCTTCCTGAGCCACGCATCAACACGAAGTTGGGAATCAATGAATCAATCATTGGTCCCTCACATTGGCGAATGGTATTTCACGGGTTTGCCCCCACGGACGCTCTCGATGAAAAGGTCCGCTTCATCGATGACCAGATCAACGTGTTCTCGAAAGCGTTCTTGGGGCTAACGGTTTCATGCGCCCGATGCCACGACCACAAATTTGATGCAATCAGCCAGAAAGATTACTACGCTTTATTTGGCATACTGGCATCTTGCCGCCCAGCACGCCGCGCGATCGAGACGTCAGAAGTCCAGCAATTAAACGTAATTGAATTACGAGCGTTGAAGCAACAGATCCGGACAGGCGTTGCAGAAGACTGGCTCGAATCGCTGCCAACACTTGGACCTCGCATTCGCGATCTGAAAAGAAACGCAGAGCAACCTGCGGGCTCATTAAGTCACATGGTCAATCGCCTGAAAATTGCAGAACAGGAAAACAGACTCGAGAAGGAATGGAGGAACATTTTCAGCAAGCCGTTGCCAACACAAGCAAAGCCGAATGACGCAGGAAGTGAAAAAAATTGGAAATTCGATTCAGAGGCCGCCGCCAACAATTGGTACACACATGGCATTGGGCTAAAAACTGCGCCCAACCCTGCTGGTGACTTTGCTGTACTGGTGGAAGGCGGACGCGTTTTAAATGCCATCTACCCAGCTGGAATCTACACACATTCACTTTCCGAAAAACACGGTGGCCGCCTGACGTCTCGCGACTTCAAAGTCAAACCAAACCAGGAGGTATGGATACGGGCAATTGGCAACGCAGGGGCCATGGCACGCTACGTTGTAGAAGATTACCCAAGAAACGGCACGGTCTACCCAGTCACGACGTTAAAACCGACTTGGACTTGGCATCGATTCGACATGTCGTACTGGAAAGATGACAACGCTCACATCGAAGTCGTGACGGCAAAAGATGCACCACTACTTACAAGAAACGAAGGGCGTTCGTGGTTCGGTGTGCGAGAAGTTCGCCTGATGCAAAAAGGCTCCCCCGCACCCGGCAACCCACCTGAATACCTGCAGACAATCCTGCCCGCAGACAAAAAAACCCCAGCCACTTTTGAACAGGTGCAAGCAGCATTAACACAAGCTTTACGCAACGCTGTTACAGCATGGTCCAAAGGTACCATCAGCGACGCGCAGGCAGATCTCCTGAATCAATCTATTCAGACTGGACTTCTAACCAACAACTTGAAGTCGCTTCCCAAGGCAGCCCTCTTCGTGCAGGAATATCGCCGACTGGAAAACCAGATAAAAACCCTCACGCGTGTACCTGGTCTCGATGAAACTAGCGGGCGAACCCAACCCCTATTCATCCGCGGAAATCACAAGAAACCCGCGGAACTTGTACCGCGACGCTTTCTGGAAGCGTTTGACGAAACTCCCTATGCAACGGCCCAAAGTGGTCGAATGGAATTAGCCCAAGACATGCTGCGTGAGGAGAACCCGCTCACTCGGCGAGTGATTGTGAATCGAATCTGGCACCATCTGTTCGGAAAAGGGCTCAGCCAGACACCGGACAACTTTGGACGCATGGGACGTCCGCCAACGCACCCAGAGTTGCTCGATTGGCTGGCAAATCGATTTGAGCAGGATCACTGGTCGCTGAAGTCACTCATCCGACTGATTGTTAGCTCCGAAACATGGCAACAAAGTTCGACGCCATCCCGTAAATCGATCGAAATTGATCCGAATAACACTTTCCTGTCTCATGCCAACGTGCGTCGAATTGAAGCCGAAGCCATCCGCGACTCATTGCTGGTTGCTACCGGACAGCTGGATCGAAATATGTTTGGCAGCTCGGTCAGCGGTAACACACCTCGCCGCAGCATTTATGTAAAAGTGATTCGCAACCGCCTTGATCCATTGTTGCGAGTCTTTGATTTTCCGGAACCATTCACCACCACTGGGCGTCGCGACGAAACAAACGTCCCTGCTCAGTCGCTAACAATGATGAATGACCCACAAGTCAATCGGTATGCCGACTCTTTGGCAAACACACTGAGCAATGTTCAAGAGGAGGCAAGTACCGAATCGAAAATCACCCACCTATTCCAAACGCTATTCAGCCGCGATCCCAACCCACGGGAAATTAAAACAACGAAGAGCTTTCTGAAAGCAAGTCAAACGGCTCTAACGCAACAACTTGCCTCGGCAAAAGAGCTTCAAGAACAAATAGCCGAAATCGCATCCAAGCGAGACGCCATCATTTCACCGGTGCGGAAAAGCTTAATTGAAAAAGCAAAACAGAATCAACCAAATTTGAAGGTCGACCTTAAACCCATTGCACGCTGGGAGTTCAATTCCGGTCTGAACGATACGATGCAAAACCTGAATGGAAAGGCAAGTGGGAATGCCAGGGTGAAAGATGGGCAACTTGTGATCAAACCAAACGGCTATGTCACCACCGAGCCCCTCAAAAGTAGCCTGACAGCCAAGACTCTCGAAGCATGGGTCTCAGTCAGTGACCTCAACCAGCGTGGCGGTGGTGTCATCACGATTCAGACGCCAGATGGTATTGTTTTTGACTCCATCGTTTTTGCTGAACAAGCGCCCCGTGAGTGGTTAGCAGGCAGTAATGGCTTTCAACGAACCAGTCCATTCAGTGGCGTTCAGGAAAAGGCAGCGGCAGATCAATTCGTACAGTTTGCCATCGCCTATCACCCCGATGGCCGCATCGTGGGATATAGAAATGGCCAGCGATACGGCAAGCCCTATCGCACCAAACCACCAGTCACCTATCTGCCAGGCAAAGCCATCATCAGTTTTGGCGTCCGCCATTTACCAGCCAGCGGTAGTCGTCTTTTCCATGGCAAGATTGATCGTGCTGCATTGTACGACCGAGCACTGAGCGATGGGGAAATCGCGGCAAGTTACTCCGACTCAGGTGTTTATGTCACCGAACAGCAGATTGCAGAATCCATGTCGCCACAACAACGTTCGACACTGAGACAGCTTCAGGAATCAGAGTCCACTGCACAAAAACAGCTTGATGCACTTGGGCCTCTTCCGGACCAAATCAATGAACGCCAAGCATGGCTTGATTTGACGAAAACCATGCTGACACTGAAGGAATTCATCTATGTCCGATAACGCTTCATCATTGGTAACATCAAGGCGGCGTCTGCTTCAGCAAGCGTCCAGTGGATTTGGTGGGACAGCGTTGGCTGGCCTGCTTGCGGAACAGTCCAGCCATGGATCCGACGACTCAAAAACAGGTGGGGCCAATGGGCATCATCCAGCAAAAGCCAAGCATGTCATTTTTTGTTACATGTCCGGAGGCGTTTCGCACGTCGACTCGTTTGACCCGAAACCCAAGCTGAAAGAACTGGATGGCACATCGATGCCAGTCAGTGTTGAACGTACACAGTTCAACAACAACGGCAACATCATGGCAAGTCCGTTCAAATTTCAGCAATGGGGCGAAAGTGGTTTGGAAATCAGCGACATTTTCCCCAACATTGGCAAGCAAGCAGACGAATTGGCCGTAATTCGTTCCTTGACCTCACCAGTCAATGAGCACGCCCAAGGTAACTTTCTGATGCACAGCGGCTTCCCATTCATGGGTCACCCGACCGCAGGAGCTTGGTGCAGCTACGGGCTTGGCAGTGCAAATAAAAACTTGCCAGCCTACGTGGTCCTGCAAAGTGGCGGTGCGGTGCCTCCCCACGGTGGCGTCGCTTTGTTCAGTAATGGTTTTTTACCCGCTCAACATCAGGGCTCAATTCTCAAAGCGGACAAGGAAGAGGCCATCCGGAATATTCGGGGCGTTGATGGCTTGCAAGCTCAGCGGCGACGACTGGAACTGGCACGCGTACTGGACGGCCAGTTTCTCGAGAATGCCACTGATGATCCGCAAGTCGAAGCGGCAATCGCCAACTTTGAAACGGCATTTCGAATGCAAACCGCCGTTCCCGAACTCTGCGACATCAGCGACGAAACGGCAGAAACCCAGCAACTTTATGGATTGGATTCGCAGGATGCAGCGTTAGCCTCCTACGGACGCCAATGCTTACTCGCCAGACGACTGCTTCAACGGGGAGTTCGCTTTATCGAACTCAGTTGTCTGACACGAGGTATCGGAGCTGGTGGGGCTGCCAATCCTTGGGACCAACACAGTGCTCTGGAAAAAGGGCATCGGGCAATGGCAACCCAAGTCGATCAGCCCATCGCTGCCCTAATCCAAGACCTAAAACGTTGTGGATTGCTCGACGAAACATTAATTGTCTGGGCTGGCGAGTTTGGACGCACGCCATTTTCCCAAGGCAGTAACGGTCGTGACCACAATCCATTTGGCTTTAGCGCATGGCTATGCGGCGGCGGCGTGAAAGGTGGCACTGTCCACGGAGCAACCGATGAACTTGGCTACCATGCCGTACAAGACACGTGTCAAGTGTATGATGTCTGGGCTACTGCCTTGCATCAACTAGGGATCAATCACGAAAAACTCACCTACCGACATGGTGGTCGTGATTTTCGATTGACCGACGTGCACGGAAACGTGTTGCACAACATCTTGGCCTGAACACCCGATCCACCCTGCCTGAATACCCGATTCTGGCCTGAACAACTGCTTCGACCAAGCACACTCATCGTGACGCAACACATCACGGTTTGATTGCATTCGAGCTTTTTCACCCACCAGATAAATCCTCCGCTACCTTGCCAGCCAACCTGGGACAACACCGATGCACAAACCATCCGTTCTGGTCATTGCTCTGCTCGCAAATAACTTTCTAATCGGGCGTTCACTAGCACAGGAACCTGACACCACCCGCGCCGGCAACGAGAAGGTTGCCGAAATCATGCGAACATTCGGAGGCCGGGGTGTGATGGCTGACGACTCCGAACCAACTCCTGCACCTGATGCAGTCAGACAGTTCAATGTTCGCAATGGCTTTGAACTGGAAATAGCAGCCAGCGAACCCATCGTGGCTCAACCTCTATTCGTGAGCTGGGATTCACGGGGCCGCATGTGGGTAGTGCAGTACCGCCAATACCAATATCCCGCCGGCTTGAAAGTCATTCGATTTGACCAGCACCTTCGCGCCGTGTTCGACAAGGTTCCCGATCCACCACCCGCAGGAACTCCGGGACTCGACAAGATCACAGTTCACGAAGATACCGACGGAGACGGAACTTATGATAAGCACAAAGAAGTCATTTCAAATTTAAACATCGCCACTTCTGTGCAGGTTGGCAACGGTGGTATCTGGGTATTGAATCCACCCTACCTGCTGCGATACCCCGATGCTGATCGGGATGATGTGGCTGATGGAGACCCCGAGGTTCATCTCTCAGGATTTGGCCTTCAGGATACCCACTCCGTCGCCAACAGTTTGCTGTGGGGACCTGACGGTTGGCTTTATGGATGCAACGGTAGCACAACAGTTGGTGACGTCAGTTCGTCAGTCACCAAAGGCGTCCGTTTCCAAGGCCAATGCGTTTGGCGATACCATCCAGAGACTCACGTGTTTGAAATCTATGCTGAAGGTGGCGGTAACACGTTCAGCCTGGACATCGATTCCAAAGGTCGTGTTTTCACCGGAACCAATGGCGGAAATACGCGTGGCTGGTACTTCCCCCAGGGCAGTTACTCAGCAAAGAACTGGGGCAAGCACGGCCCACTGACGAACCCCTATGCGTTTGGATTTTTTCCCCCGATGAAATTCGAAGGTGACGGCCGACGCTTTCCTCAGGCATTTTGCATTTATGAGGGCGGGGCGTATCCCCAAGAATTCGATGGTTCCATTATCGCGCCCAATGCACTTCACAACCTTGTCTGGCACAGCAACCGACTGCCTGACGGGTCCACCTATCGAACCATCGACCAGCCTAACCTTCTAACGACAGACGACCGATGGTTTCGACCTGTTTATTCCGGTGTGGGACCGGACGGGGCGGTCTATATCGCCGACTGGTACGACACTCGCTTAAGCCATGTCAGTCCGGTCGACGACTGGCACAAAGAAAGCGGACGAGTCTATCGCGTTGTTCCAGAAGGCGGACTGGCAGGATACGGCGAAGGCGATCTCCATACACGCAAGTCGGAGGACTTGATTTCATGCCTGCAGCATCCCAATAAATGGGTTCGGCAAAGAGCGACACTGGAACTTGGCTGGCGCGGAGACAAAACAATTGTCGAAAAACTGACCGAACTCGTAGACCAAGGATCCCTCGAAGCATTGTGGGTCATCAACTTGCTTGAAGAACTTTCAGACGATCGTGCCGCAAAGTGGCTGCAGAGTACTAACGCCAATATCCGCCGCTGGGTCATTCGCTTGCTGGGCGATCAGCATCGGGCGCACCTGGCCTTGATCGAGGCAGCAATCGATGAACCTGATGTGCAAGTACGCAGCCAACTCGCTGCCACAGCCAAACGCATCAATGCCAAAGTTGCACTCCCCATCATTCGAACTCTGCTAGCCAATGAGACAGACACGAACGATCCACAGATGCCACTGATGATCTGGTGGGCACTTGAGGCCCAATCGTCTGCATGGCCCGAAATCAAGAACATGCTAACCGACTTAGACATTTGGAAGCGTCCTGTCTTTCGAGATCACATCGCTAGTCGCCTAATGCAGCGTTACGCAGCATCAGGAAGCCCAACAGAACTGCAACATTGTGCCGAACTACTCGCAATGGCTCCCAGTGAAGGTGATCGTGACCGATTGATGACTGGGCTTAATCGCGCATTCCAGGGACAATCGCTGCCAACGCTTCCCGACAGTCTTGAAGACGCTTTAAAAGCGTACCAGGCCAACTTGGGTGATTCCGGACTGGTACTGGGCATGCGACAGGGACAAACCGAGGCCGCCGAAAAAGCGACAGCTGTTCTGAAAAACAGATCAGGTGATCTGGGAATCCAACTGGAAATTGCCAAAACACTGGGTGAAGTGAAATACCCCACCGCTGTTCCGACTCTGCTGAGATTGGCAACGGGCCAGTACACAAGCGAACCGGCTTTACAACGAGTCGCCATGCGGTCACTCACGCAGTACGACGATGCTTCCATTCCCAAGACGCTCGTGTCCGCTTTTGGCAGTCGCATATCGGGAGAACACGGGCTCAGAGCAACGGCATGCCGCACGCTGGCGAGTCGACCGGCGTGGGCAAACGTTCTACTTGCCGAATTGAATGCATGGCGTTTAAGACGCGATCAAATCCCACCGGATGTCGTGCAGCAATTGCGAGCCTACGAGGATGCTGAAATTGTGGCTCGCGTCGAACAGGCTTTTGGAAAAGCAATCGATTCGGCCCCCGAAAAGATCGCAGAAATGAAACGCCTTCGCGAAATCCTGACAGCCGACCCAGGTGATCAAGAAAAAGGTAAGGCACACTTTACGAAACGTTGCGGCAATTGCCACCAACTGTTTGGAGAAGGCAAGAAAGTGGGACCTCCACTGGATGGCTACGAAAGGGGAAACCTGACCTTCTGGCTGAATTCAATCGTCGAACCAAGTCTGGAAATTCGCGAAGGTTTTCAATCCTATTTGATCTTGACCATCGACGGGCGTGTCCTCAATGGCATGATCGCAGCACAAGATCCAAAAACGGTCACTCTTCGCAACGCCGACAACCAACTGACCGTTATCAGTCGCGATGACATTGAAACACTCAAAGCAATTCGCACGTCCCTGATGCCGACGGATGTCCTGAAGGATATGACACCAGAAGAACTGCGCAACCTGTTCGCGTACCTTTCACTGGGAGCAAAAAAATGAATGATCGAAAAAACACTGAGAACCATTCCAACCGGCGACAATTCATGAGCGCCTCAACTGCAGTCGCTGCTGGAGCATTGCTGACGCAGGCAGATACGGGGCATGCCGCTGACATAAATCGAAACAGAAAAAACCCGATCTGTGTATTTACCAAACCATTCAATTCACTTTCATTCGATGAACTTGCCGACCGAGTCGCGGAACTGGGATTCGATGGAATCGAGGCTCCCGTTCGTAAGGGTGGTCACGTCGAGCCAGAGCAAGTTGAGCAACAACTCCCAGCTCTGGTGGAAGCTCTCAAAAAACGTGACCTCGAAATCACAATCATGACCTCGGATGTCAATGATCCGGACGACCCCGCCACCGAACGAGTCCTGAGAACAGCAGCAACGCTGGGCATCAAACGCTACCGCATGAAGTATTACAAGTACAATCTTAAACAGAGCGTCCTTTCACAGATTGACCAATGGCGGCCAAAACTGAAACAACTGGCGGCGATGAATCACGACTTCGGACTGACCGGTGTCTACCAAAATCATGCAGGAACCAATTACCTGGGTGCCCCGCTCTGGGATTTACGGATAGCCCTACAGGGTATCGCCCCAAGCGATATCGGAGTTGCCTACGACATTCGCCATGCAACGGCTGAAGGTGGCATGAGTTGGCCGGTTACGTTTAACATGATCCGGCCTTTCATTGACACCGTGTATGTCAAAGACTTCGTTTGGAAAGAAGGCAAAAAACCAACCAATGTTCCATTGGGTAATGGTCGCATCGACCCGATATTCTTCAAGACATTAACTGACACAGGTTTCAATGGGCCCATCTCCCTGCACGAGGAATATCTTGACCACCGCAACCCTGATCTCGTACCGCAGCACCTAGCGGCAATCAAAGCAGACTTGGCAACACTCCGCACTATGTTGGCACTCGACTAACACAACATGACACGTTCGCAGCTAGAACTGACAACACCCTAAACCGTGGCAACGATCTGATGAAATGTTTGTACGCATTCTTTTTTGCTTCCCTGGTGAGCGTCCCCGCGTTCAGCAGCTTTGCGCAGCCCCCCCTGACAACCGACCCGATCTTCGTTTGGCCTGACCTTGCTCCCGGCGAAACGCAACGAACCACTGGCACCCAGCTACCCATGCGGGCAGTGGACAAACCACCGATCATTCGGATCGAGAAAATCAGACGGCCACCGATGAGCGTCTACCCGGCTACCAAAAACGCAAATGGCTCCGCCGTCCTGATTCTGCCCGGCGGTGGATTCGGCAAAGTGGTCCCCAACCTTGAAGGCTCCGAAGCAGCAGACTGGCTATGCGATCTGGGCGTGACTTGCTTCGTACTGAACTACCGAACACGTTTGCCAAACAATGCCCAAGAGCCTGGTTGGAAGCGACCTTTGCAGGATGCCCAACGGGCAATGCGATGGATTCGCGCCAATGCGGACCGATGGAATCTGGACCGTGATCACATCGGTTTACTGGCCTTTTCAGCAGGCGGACAAGTGGGCGCAATTCTGATCACCGACGAAGAAGCATCCTATAAATCCATCGACAAAGTTGACGAACAATCGTTTCGACCTGACTTTGCGATGCTGGTTTATCCGTGGAACATGTATGACAAAAACACGGACAAATTGATGTCTGCCATTCAGGTGAATGAAAACACACCTCCGTCTTTCATCATCCACACCCATGACGACGGCTCGACATCGCTTGGCAGCGTTCTGCTGTATGCCGACATGAAGCGGAAAAAGGTACCAGCTGAACTGCACGTTTACGAAACAGGCGGGCATGGCTACGGAACACGAAATCGCCCAAACTCTAACATCGGGTCGTGGACCGACCGAGCAACTGACTGGCTGGAACGTAGACTTCCGAGGTGAATACCAAGCGATATTTTCAAAACGCGGCACAATGGCGGTAGCCTCAGCTACCATGCCAACGATCCGAAGACCAGTCTTTTGTTTGGGCAACACCCGCGAGCTCACGAACCACGGCTGTCTACGCCAGACAACACCGGGGTATTCAAGGACGCGGAGCAACCGTTTTCTCTACAGGTAGTCCGACATCGAAACCTTTGCCCCAACCTTGACCGATGCTTCCGCTGCCAAGCACATCGCGACTGACCAACGACCGTCTTGTGCTGAGCAGTGCAGCGGCACATTGTTACGGATCGCATCGACCATTCTGGCGATTTGATCTTCCAACTCGAAAAGCTCCCCAGTGGGCTTGTCAATGGAGACGTTGACGACCTCACCACCGTTGAATGCCCGCAATGAAAAAGTCGGGTGACGTGTGCGATCCATCGCACCACTCCACGAGGCCCACAATGCTCCTTTTGTACCGGTAATTTTAATGGTTTGGTGATGTTCAAAGGCTGCCAACGTCTGTGAGACCACAGCATAGGCACCTCCGGTGAAGTGCATCACAGCACTAAAATTATCATGCAATTCAGGGTGATCTGTTTGACGTGAATTTGCGGTGGCATAAATACTCTCAGGTTGCCCAGCCGCCTCGAGGTACCAGCGCGCGAGATCAAAGAAATGGATCGGTTCTTCGAGAATCCAGCTGCCCACGCGATCAATGTCGTAGCGCCAGCCGTCTGCTCCCTGACGGTAAGGATTCCGCGACAATTCCACCAACGCATACAACGGGTCGCCGATAAACCCTTCATCAATCATTGATTTTGCTTTGCCCCACATGGATGACAAACGCAACTCATGCCCGACTGCAAATAGACACTTGTTGTCATTTGCTAGGCGAATCATGTCGTCACATTCGTCAAGCGACACTCCCATGGGTTTTTCCAACAGCAGGTGTTTCCCTGACCCAAGCACCGCTGTTGCTACTGCATGGTGCAAGTGGCTGGGAACAGCCACATCGATAAAATCCAGATCATCACGAGCAATCAGCTCGTTGAAATCACTGTACACATCCGCATCGGGATAGGCTTCTTTGGCGGCGGCGGTTGACGAATCACTGCGGGCCGCGATAGCCACGAGATCCACACCCTCAGTTACCTTGATAGCGTTGGCATGATGCTGTCCCCAAGCACCAAAACCCACCAAGCCAGCTCGTACATTACCATCACTCATCGGCTGCCAATCCCTTCACCCAAATGTTTCGAAACTCAATTGGATCCCCATGATGCTGTAAGCCTATTGGCCCAGACGTGGGCAAGTCGGGCAACAGTTCGGTTTGCAAAACCATGTGACCGTTCAGATTCACCGACATCCGCTCATTTTGTAACCGTATTCGAAAGACGTTCCAATCACCCAGAGGATGGTCAGCATTTTTGAAGGGCAAGCATGATTGTCGCAACTTGACTGGCAATTTGCGATTCGTCCGGTAGCCGTTGACTTCACCAGACCCCAAAACTTGGCTCCAAATATTAGCTTGGCATGGAAAGTGACCCCGAAAATAGATTCCACTGTCGCCTGCATCCAAATGTGGACGAGTGATTCTTGCTCCCTTTGAATCCCTCAGAAAATCACCATTCCACAACACAACCGGATGATCTTTCATGCGTGGTTCCGCCGACAAACACCACTCGACGTAAAACTCCACGTCGCCAAATGCATCCCGTGTCCAGAGGCTTTTTTCAAAACTACTCTTTTGCTCAGCTTTGCCGTCGTATTTCAGGACACCATCCTCCACCTGCCAGTGACCTTGATGCCCTTCCTCAACCCTCCAACGCGACAAACCTTCCCCCGTAAACAAGGGGACAAAACCAGCTGACTTCAGTTCGCCGGGCGACAAAAAACCCCGTTTTTCTAACAGTGGTTCTGCCAACTGTTGCGAAAAACATACTGGCGTCCAGACACTAAGCAACAAGAACCAAAATACCAACCATCTCATTGAAAACTCGACCAACCGGAATACAGCGGATTAACCACGTGCGACTTGAAGCCCTCAGTTTATCAAATCAACTCAACGGCAATGCTAACGACAAATCGCTACCCCGCATCCCTCAAATGACCCGTGATCCGTTACATTATCGCCAGATATTTGCATCCGAGCTGTGCATGGGAACCGCACGGCGTTGATACAACATGGGAGACGCAGTCATCGGACAGGAAATGATCCAACTTGCGAGTGGGCGAGAAGTACCATCCGTCGGCCTAGGCCTTTGGAAAATCGAACAGGAATCGACCGCTCAAGTCGTCGAAAACGCAATCGACTGCGGATACCGACACTTTGACAGCGCATGCGACTACGGCAACGAGGTGCAAACGGGCGAAGGCTTGACCGCAGCACTCTCAAAGGGAAGCGTGAACCGCGAGGACCTCTGGATCACATCGAAACTTTGGAACACCTACCACCGCAAAGAGCATGTCCGTCCGGCTCTGGAAAAGTCATTGAAGGATTTGCAAGTCGAATACCTGGATCTGTACTTGGTGCATTTCCCGATCGCCCAAAAACACGTTCCGATCGAAACCCGCTATCCACCTGGCTGGTTCACTGACCCAGATGTGGAGCACCCCATAGTCGAAGCTGACCGCGTTCCCATCATTGAAACATGGCGGGCAATGGAAGAACTCGTCAAGGCGGGCCTCGTCAAGGAAATCGGTGTGTGCAACTTCGGCTGTTCGTTGTTGCGGGACCTTCTGAACCAGGCTGACGTACCACCGGCCATGCTGCAAATTGAAATGCATCCCTACCTGACTCAGGAAAAACTGACGCGATTCTGCCACGAGTCCAACATCGGTGTGACGGCTTTTTCACCTCTCGGTGCTCAATCCTATTTCCAACTGAATATGGCTGAAGCCCACGAGTCCCTGCTGGCACATGACTTGATCAAGACAATCGCCACACAGCACCAGCGATCTCCCGCCCAAGTGCTTTTGCGTTGGGGAGTTCAGCGTGGCACAGCAGTGGTTCCCAAGACTTGCAACATAGAGCGTTTGAGGGAAAACCTGGCGGTTCATGACTTTGCGCTTAGCAGTGAGGAAATGGCATCCATCGCTGGATTGAACCGAAACCGGCGTTTCAATGATCCTGGTGATTTCTGCGAACCAGCATTCAATACTTTCTTTCCGATCTATGAGTGATAGAACCAATGAGTGAGATATCTCCTGTCTCGGTCGCTATAGAAAATCAACAGCAGCATGGGAAAACAGTATTTCCGTACGCACTGTTTTGTCAGGACAGCGAAGCATCATTGGCCGATGCAGTCTCGTGGACGAACAGGCAGAAGACCGATCTGTTGAATATTGCCAACGAACATGGTGCCGTTCTGTTACGAGATTTCCCCATCGCGGGTGCAAGCGATTTTGATGCGATCGTGTCCGCTCTCGAGCTGGATAATTTCCCCTACAAAAAATCCCTCTCCAATGCTGTTCGAATCAACCGCACGGACCGGGTATTTTCTGCTAACGAAGCGCCCTCCGAAGTGCGCATATTCTTCCATCACGAGATGGCACAGACGCCGCTCTACCCTCGCTGGATTTTTTTCAGTTGTGAAATTGCCGCAGATCAGGGTGGTGCCACACCATTGTGCCGCTCAGATGTTCTCTATGAACGCATCAAGGAAACCCATCCACTGTTTGCCGATGCGTGTGAGGGAAGGGGACTTCGATATACCAACGTCATGCCGGATGATGATGATGCCAACTCAGGCATGGGGCGAAGCTGGCGAAGCACGCTCGGTGCCGATAGTCGAGACGCGGCGGAACACCGACTCGCCGAACTAGGATACTCTTGGCAATGGCAAACCAATGGCTGCCTGAAATCAACTTCCCCGCCTCTTCCAGCAGTGATGGAATTACCTGACGGACGCAAAGTCTTCTTCAATCAGTTGATTGCCGCATTCAGCGGATGGAAAGACAATCGCAATGACCCATCCAAATCGATCCAGCACGGAGACGGCACCCCAGTCGATCCCGAAGCGGTGCTAGCAGCTACTGAAATGGCAGAAGAACTTGCATTCGATCTCCAATGGCAGGCAGGGGATATTGCGTTGATCGACAACACAATCGCCATGCACGCACGCCGGCCCTTCCAAGGCAAACGAAAAGTCGTGGCGTCACTTGCAGAAATGCAGACACAAACCTTCGCTCTTAATTGCTGAATCACAAAACCGTTATTCTTAAACTTCCCAGCCAGCTTCCCTTCAACCCAGCCAGCCCACCATGAGTAACGATGAATCAAGCCTGAAGTGGTACGAAGGGATAACCAAATACCAATGGCTTGTGCTGCTGATTGCATCGTTGGGATGGGTATTCGACGTTTTTGAAGGGCAGATATTTGTCGCTTCGATGCGTGATGCAATGCCGGCATTACTAGGATTGGAGTCCGACAATGACTTGGTTACCTCATGGAACAATATTGCCTTTGGATTTTTTCTTTTAGGTGGTGCTGTGGGCGGCGTCTTCTTTGGTGTCCTTAGCGATCGAATCGGTCGCTCCAAGACGATGATCTACACCATTTTGTTTTATTCCCTGTTCACCTGCCTCAGTGCTTTTGCTCAAGCACCTTGGCAAATGGTGCTGTTGCGTTTTTTGGTTGCCATGGGCGTGGGAGGTGAATGGGCAGTCGCATCTGCCATGGTCGCGGAGGTCATGCCGACGCGGTCCCGCCCTGTGATGAGTTCAATCTTCCACGCATCCAGCGTATTTGGCACGTTGCTGGCTGCTGCCACGATTGCGATGCTGATCGGCAACCCAGCACTGAACTTACAACTGGCTGAGGCGGGTTGGGAAGGCTGGCGAATCGGCTTTGCCATCGGTGTACTTCCCGCTCTTCTGACTATCTGGATTCGCTGGAAACTTCGGGAACCAGAATCGTGGCAGAGAGCCAAAGAACGTGCCGCAACTGACGCCAACCAAGCCACTGGAAGACTGCTTGACTTGTTTTCCAAAGACAATCTTCGGGCCACCGTGGTGGGTGTCTCGCTGGCAACCATTGGCTTGGTCACGTTCTGGGGCATTCACATCTATGGAAAAAATGCATTGCTGAGGCGTGCTCAGCAAGATGTGATTCAGGAAGCGAACCTCACTCCACCTGATGACGATGCATCTCAACAAGCCAAAGAAGACTACAACAAGAAGAAACAGGAAATTCTCAAGCAAAACAAACCAAGAATCAAACGTGCAGAAATGCTCAGCATGACGCTGAACACGATTGGTGGCGGTTTGGGCTTGGTACTATTCGGATGGATCTCAACCAAACTGGGCAGAAGAGGAGCATTTGTTCTTTACCAAGTAGTCGCATTTGGCATGGTCCTACTGATGTTCCTGTATCTGATACCACAAAACACCTCGCCGACTTTACTTGCGATCACACTTCCGGTGTTTGGATTCTTTACCCTCGGCATGCATGCCGGATACGCGGTTTATTTTCCTGAACTTTACCCAACTCGTATGCGGGGTACTGGAGCAGGTTTTTGTTTCAACATGGGCCGACTTGGCACAGCCGCGGCATTTTTGATTTTTGGCTTGGCCATCAAGCTTGAACCCGAATCGCAGGCGCTATTATTGTCACCTCTGTATCTGGTTGGAGCTGTCGTTGTGCTGTTCGGAAGAGAAACTCGGGGTGAGGAGCTACCTGAGTAGTGGAGATTGACCTCACACTGCTCGTCATCCTCGCAGCGATCGCTTTCTTCGCTGGATTCATCCATAGCGCGATTGGATTTGGGTTTGGAATTGTAGCCATCGCCCTGTTGCCATTTTTTGTCGACGGACGCTCAGCCCACGTGATCGTATCGATCAGCAGCATTCCAATGCTGACCATGGCAGCATGGGCTTATCGTGACGGAGTTGACTGGAAATCACTGCGGCCAGCATTGCTGGGAGCCGCTATTTTTCTTCCATTGGGTTTTGCCCTGTTTGAACGCCTGCCACTGGATTGGTTGGTGCGGGGTACAGGTGTGGGCATACTTGGGATGGTGTGGATGAGCCTGCGAAAACATGAAGCAAAACCGAATGCCGAAAAACAATCAATACCGTGTTTCATTGCCGGCGCTACCGGTGGTTTTCTGGCTGGTGCAGTCAGCATTGCAGGTCCTCCCATAGCAGCCTTCGGCTTGAAACAGGAATGGCCGCAGAACCGATTCAAAGCTTTCATTACGCAGTGTCTCATCATCATTGCAATCTACAAAGTGGGATTACTGTTCCTCCGTGGGCATGTGACGGTTGATTCAGGGGGCTCAATTTTGACTCTGGCAATCCTATCAATCGTGGGTGTACAGGCAGGCGTGCTGGCAAGCCGACGGATCTCACCAACCCGATTCAAAGGCATTGTCGCTATTGCCTTGGTGAGTGTGTCATTCTTGATGATCCTGAGAGGACAGCCCATACATGAAAAGGCAGGCAATACCGCCACTTCCGAAGAATCTATTCTTCCCAGCGAAACGCAAGGGCAAGGAATCATTAAATCACAATGAGAAGCCTGCACTGCAATGGCAAGCAATGTAAAACACGCTGCATTGCACACACCCGATTACGATCCGAAGCAGCAACACACCAAACATGGATCGTGAATCCGAATCCCCGCATGCGATTAATCTGACGATGCAATTCGGAGGGTGATTGAACGATGATCCGATCCCATGGGTTTTCCAACCTTAAAATCACTGCAGGCCAGCGACGGCTCGATCAAGCCATGATCAATAACCAGACCGAATGGAAACAACGGGAAACGATACCAGGTCGGCTCAAGACTGAAATCGCTAATCCCTCGCACCAAACCACTCCGCGATTGCAATTCCAGAAACAAGGGTGACCAAGGTGTTAAATTCAAATCCCCCAACAGCACAACTGGAATTGCAGAAGCTTGCTCACGAAAGCGGTGAATCCGGTCAGCCACATCTTCCAGTTGCCGATTCCGTTTTTCAAACAAATCGCCGTTCATGGGAGGCAGAGGATGAGTAACGAACAGACCAAAGTTCTCTTCGCTTCCTCTCACCTGCTCAACCACAACTGTCACCGCGATAGAGTCGATCGCTTCAACGGACTCAAAATACTCTGCATCTGCCAACGGATACTTCGAATAGACACCAACACCAAAATTCCCACTGTTTCCCGAACGACTCATCACATGCGAATAGGCTGGAAGATCCTGCCGCAACTTCTGATCCAACATTGGCGTTAGTTCCAATACAGCAATGACATCAGGGTTTGCTTCGATTAAATCAGCAATCACCTGGTCATGCTGAACGTTCTCGCTCAATACATTCACGGATGTCACCGTCACGAAATGCCTGAAGCTATCCCCATTAGGAACTGGTGGAAAGGCGGTCGCAAACCAAGAAAGATGCAGTGCAATGACGACACAAGCAATCAAGGCGAGACGCCAATGACGCAAAAACACGCCGACGAGCAGCACTGGCAAACCGGCAATGACCAATTGCACCCGGAGGTTTGCAAGTAGTTTAGCAACCCAAAAACGGCTTGAAAAAAATGCGAGGAAAGTGCAAAGAACGAGGCAACCGAGTGTTAGCCAGCAGCATTTACAAACGTATTTATTCAATCGCCCAGCAGGTTGGCTCATGGTGCCCGTTGCTGCGACGTCCATCTTGCCCCTGCCATTAAAAATTCGATTCACCAAACCATGAAAATGGTAACTCATTCAATTAGCAAAAGTACTCTGAATCAAGACCAGCATTTTTCCTTCATTATCTGTGTGGTCAACGTCAAACATTCGCAGGAACAGCCGACCGGTTTTATTGGCGGTAAAGTTTTTTCCATGCTCGACCAGGAATGGTTTCGCATCTTTGAGTTCGGCTGGAGAATTCACAACCACTCCAATCAGAGATCCCAATTTAATACGGCCATCACGTTGTTGAAATTCTTTTGGAATTTCAATGCCTTTCGGACCGGTCTCATAAACGACCTTCCAGAGGCCTTTCACCTCTGTATGCACCGGCATGTCTGCTTGCAGATTGACGCCCGAGTCCTGCCACATCTGATTGGCCTCGACCGTGACAAGTTTTCGATCCTGAATCCTCTGGTTACCTAGGATTCGTTGCAAACCGGCCTCTGCCGAAGCAAAGTTGGGAACCAACCGCACCATGGATTCATAAACTTCACGAGCCTTATCGAACTGTTTTTTACGTTCGTACTCAACTGCCAGTTTCTCGGCTTTGACGACAAATTCTTTATGGAGACCAAGAAGTTGTGGATCATCCGGTAACGACGGTTTCTTCGGCGGAGTGGGTGGCTTCGCATTGCGTCGATTGCCCGGCGGTTGCGACATCACCGCACAAGTCATGGTGGTAACGATTAAAATCGCAATCAGTCGGCGTGGCAAAAGCGACATAGAAACTTCGTGGCAAAGTGTAGTTGAAGTAGATTGCGGTCCAGTTTAATCAGATTTCTTCTCAATTACCTACCTGCCCGCACCAACCCCGCCAATCAATCGTGAAATGCCGCTTATAATCCAAGCAGTCGATTCACCCCCTACATGAACACGAAATGATCAAAACCTACCTCATCAAATCGCTGACGCTCCCATATGAGTTGCTCATTCCTGTTTTGTTGGCCTGTGTTCTGTGTTTGGCATGGTGCCAGCCAGCAGATGCACAACGTCAAATCATGGAAAAGGCGTTGCTGGCCGAACCACTTGCTGACATTGCCGCCGACGCAAGAGAAAAAGGAAATCCAACGCGAGGCGCGATCATCTTTCACTCGCCGGGCACCGGTTGTGCCAAGTGCCACTCTACCATCGACGAGACCGGATTTGGCCCAAACCTCAGCGTTTGGAAACGCAAAGTAGATGATGAACATCTGGTTCGCTCGGTGCTAAAACCGTCTGCTCACATCGAACCTGAATACCAAAACATCCAAGTCCTGACTGCTGATGGCCAGACATTTGTCGGGATCGAATTGAAACGAACCAACGAGAACCTTGTTCTGCAAACGGGACCAGGTGAGGCGGCGACCGCAAATATTCTTATCGATGATATTGAAGCAGAAAAGAAGGGCGAAGTATCAGTGATGCCATCAGGGCAAGTCAACTCGCTACGTCAACGGCAAGATTTTCTTGACTTGGTTTCCTACCTGATAGCCATTCGTAATGGCGGCCAAAAATTAGCAGCAAAACTGCAACCATCCGAAGAAGACTTAAAACTCAAAATCCCAGAATACGAATCCGACATCAATCACGAGGGAATGATTTCAGACTGGAACAACGATTCTCTGAAACGCGGGCAGGCCATTTACCAAGGACTCTGCGTCAATTGCCATGGGACCATTGAAAAGCCTGGATCTCTACCCACATCACTGCGATTTGCGAGTGGCCAATTCAAGTTTGGCAATGACCCCCATTCCATGTACCAAACATTGACTCATGGTGGCGGCTTGATGGTGCCACAAACATGGATGGTCCCACAGCAAAAATACGATGTCATCCATTACATCAGAGAGCATTTTTTGCGGGAAAAAAACCCGACCCAGTACGTGGCAATCACTGACAGATACCTGGCAAGCCTACCTAGCGGTGATTCACGAGGTCCCGAACCCACGGAGATTAAACCATGGATCACCATGGATTATGGCCCGATGCTGGCGACGACGATCGAGTTTGGAAATGGCGGCAAAAACATTGCACAAAAAGCGATTGCCATCCGCCTTGACGGGGGCCCTGGTGGAGTTGTCCGCGGATCCAGATGGATGGTCTTTGAGCATGACACGCTGCGGATGGCAGCGGCATGGAGTGGCAAGTTCCTCGACTGGAATGGCATCCAGTTCAATGGGCGACATGGCGTGCACATGCGAGCCAATGGCGACGTGCATGCAACTAATTCAACCGGCCCTGGCTGGGCCAACCCGGCGACTCGCTCATTTAAAGACAACCAAAGAGTGGAAGGAAGGGATCAACGAAAATACGGACCTTTACCAGCGGCTTGGGGAAAATTCCGTGGGCTCCACCGTTATGAAGACAAGGTCATTTTAAGCTACACCGTGGGAAACACCCCAATTCTCGAGCACCCTGATTCACTGGACACACCGGATTTAGAAACGTTCGTGCGGACACTGAACATTGGCCCACGCGATTCCAGTCTGGACATGTCCGTGATGGAACTGCCGAGCACTGCGACCCTTGAGGTCGAGGCAGGAGTAGCAACGATCCAGTATGAGGACCACACTCTGCTGGTTGGCGTCTCAGGTTTCGAACAAGCATCTCAGTTCAGCCTACAAGACAACCGTCTGGTTCTGACCTTTAAAAAAGGCAGCGATCCTTTAAAGGGATCCGTCTGGTTCACCGACTCGACGGTGGACCAAGATGCGATTTCGGACATCAACACACAACTTGCCAACTTGGAAACGGACCTTGATGTCTACACTCATGGCGGGCCAACCCAGTACACGACGTCCATCGAGGTGCCTGCAAAAAAGTGGTTTGAATCTGAAGCCTGGCTGGTCGATGAACTGGTTCGTCCAGAGGGAAATCCTTGGGGAGCGAGAACACGAATTACGGGGATGGATTTCTATCCTGACGGAAAATCGCTTGCCGCCTGCACTTGGGATGGGGATGTCTGGAAGGTCGAGGGAATCAACACACTTGGCAAACCCGATGGATCGCTTCGTTGGCATCGAATTGCGACGGGACTATACCAACCCCTTGGAATCCTTGTCGATAACGAGCGACTTCTCGTGACGTGCCGAGACCAGATTGTATCGCTGGGCGACGACAACGGTGATGGTGAGATGGATGACTACCGTTGCCTCAACAGTGACCATCAAGTGACCGAGCACTTCCATGAGTTTGCCATGGGCTTACAACGTGACGCCGAAGGAAACCTGTACTACGCCAAATCTGCGCGACACGCGTTGAAGGCGGTCGTCCCACACCATGGAACGCTGCTGCGAGTCGCGGCAGACGGCAGCAAGACAGACATTATCGCGACCGGGTTCAGGGCAGCGAATGGAGTTTGCCTGAACGAGGATGGCAGCTTTATCGTCACAGACCAGGAAGGGCACTGGAACCCCAAGAACCGCATCAACTGGGTTCGCCCCGGTGGCTTCTACGGCAACATGTACGGCTATCACGATGTGACTGACTCATCAGATGCAGCCATGCAGCAACCGCTTTGCTGGATCACGAACTCGTTTGACCGATCACCGGCCGAATTACTTTGGGCCGACACCGAAAGCTGGGGGCCTTTGAATGGTCAATTGCTAAACCTGTCTTATGGCTATGGTCGTATCTATGTCGTGCCCCATGAGCATCTGTCCACACCTACGGGTGAGCGACAACCGCAAGGCGGAATGTGCCAATTGCCCATTCCTGATCTGCCAACGGGAATGATTCGCGGGCGATTTTCACCTACGGACGGTCAGCTTTATCTCGGCGGCATGTTCTCATGGGCCGGTAGTCGACAGGAAGAAGAAGGTGGGCTGTTCCGCGTCAGCTACAAGGGAAATCCAGTCAGCATGCCAACCCAATTGAAAGCTGCCGAAGAAACAATTGATATCACTTTCAGTGAAGCAATCAGTCCTGATTCGGTGGGTGATACCGATCGCTATAAGATCAAAACATGGGATCTTAAGAGAACGAGAAATTACGGTTCGAAGCACTACAACGAACGAACCCTGGAAGTCGTTTCTGCGAAATTGCTGCCAGACATGAAAACCGTCCGGCTCACGATTCCAGAGGTGGCTCCAACGTGGGGCATGGAAATTACCTGCCGGCTACACGATCCGAACGGGAAGGAATTCCGGCGAGTCATTCACAACACCATTCACCAACTTGGTGAGAACTAACGGCACCAGCCAAAAAGCCACTGCCGCTGCCCAAGCAAGGGGGGCAGTGACGTGAACCGTTATCTGAGATCAGGCGACTGCGATCAGGCGACTGCGATCGCGGTCTGCATCTGTGCACAACGCACATAAAGTGCATTTACTTGACTTTGATGCAAATCACATGCGAATCGTCACGAACCAGTGCGAACCCGTTAGCGATTGAGACGTTTTGCCGGGTTTTAGAAAAAAGCTTTTGACGCCCGATCTCCGAATAGCCCTCCGGCGTTGCAGCAACTAACACCAACTCACCTTTCATGGTCGTGATCCAAATTTTCCCATCTGCGGCTATCAGGTTCCCTTTCCCGAATCGAGTCTTCGTCCAAGCAACCTTTCCTGTTGCTGCCTCAATGCACGCCAGATGAGTGACGGGGCCCGCGCTTCCGACATTGTCAAATCCATAGAGGTAGCCATCCAACAAAATGGATGTCTGCCACTCATTACGCATCACGCTTTTTACATCGACGGATGCCCACACCTCATCCACTGCGTAACCTGCTGCCTGCTTCGTCACGCCAAGCATTACGCAACCATGATTTTCGCCCGCTGATATAAAAACGTTTCCTCCCACTTCGATAGGTGTGGCAGTGTTGCAGTCGTAGGGCGTTGGAAACGGATAACTCCATAGTGGCTTGCCATCAGACGGGCGGAGCCCCGTGACCCCCATGGCCGTGAAAGCGACAACGTGTGACTCCCCACAGAGTTCCAGCAAAGCTGGCGATGAGTAGCCTGGTAATCCATTGACTGCAGTCCAGCGGATATCGCCACTCTTCCGATCTAACGCAACCACAGCCTTCCCCTGACCGCCTGCGGTCACAATGACCATGTCGTCAACAACCAACGGGGAACAGGCCATGCCGTATTCCGCAGGGCGACCCGACATTTCCCGTACAACCGACTTGCTCCACTGCTGTTTTCCGGTGGCGACATCAAGGCACGCCAGAATGCCTTGACCTGTGTAGGCAAAAACCTGTTGTCCCGCGATCGTTGGCGTTGCTCGAGGCCCGTCACCCATCGAGTTCTCATAATTAGCAGCAACTGCAGCAGTCCATAGCAGTGCTCCATCCTTCAGGCTGAGTGCCACAACCACTTGGCCACGATCGGAGTTCCACATGGTGATAGCTCGCCCCTCGGCGACGGCCACAGCTGACATGCCCACCCCACCGTTCACACGCCAGGCGATTTCGAGTCCCTCGGCTGGCCATTTTGCCAGCAAACCAGTTTCCTGGCTGATTCCGCTACGATCGGGGCCTAAAAACTGATTCCACCCAGATGTTTGAGCAAGTACCGCACTCTTGAACCCAAGCGCTAAAACGAGCAACCATAAAAAACACATCTTCATCTCACGGTAGTACATCAAAGTCCCCAATATGTCGGTTTCAAGCTGACGCAATTTTTGTTGGCTATTACTTTAACGGGAGAAGAATTAATGCGTGACGGTGGAATGACAACAAAATCTTGTTAATAATGGAATAGAGGTAACTCAACATTTGAAACAGGGGATAGCGGACATCAACCCAGTTCCCATTCAAGCTTGATTCGAAACTCAGGTCACTACTGACTTTCAGGCACTCTTCGCCTGAAGTCCGTTGGTGAGTCTTGAATCCGGATACCTCAACACCTCCACCTTCCTCCACTCTAATTCTGGATACGAAGTAAGCATGCCCTCCGCATCAGCAATGAATCGTCGACAGGCATTGGTTTCCGGTGCCGCTGGCATTTCGTTGGCCACTACCGCGAGCCAGCAACTACTTGCCCAAGAGACAAAACCAGAAGACGGCGAACCTTTTGAGCTCAACTATCTGCTGCCCTCGTGCATGTATGGCTACAGCAGTCTGGCTGAGATTCTGCCTGAGGTCTCAAAGATTGGCGCCAGCGGAATCGACCTATGGCCCAAAGTCCACGGAAATCAGCGTGAACAGGCGAGTGAGATGGGCGAAACGGCTTTTTCTGCCCTGCTTCAAAAGAACCAAACATCAGTTGAGTGCATCACTCAGTATCAACTTGGACCTTTCGGGCTCGCGAATGAGTTTCGCTATGCACAGCGAATGGGATGCAAGACCATCGTAACTGGCGCGGTAGGCCCCAGAGGGCTGACAGGAAACGCGCTGAAAACAGCCGTTGAACAGTTCATTGAAAAGCTGAAACCACACTTGGCCGCGGCAGAGGAATCAGGCGTCACGATCGCAATTGAGAACCACGGTAACAATCTGATCGAATCCCCCGATTCGCTGAAGTGGTTAATGGAGTTACGTCCATCGGACAATCTCAAAATTGCACTCGCGCCGTACCACCTGCCGCAGGACTCGGTCATTCTAAGTGACTTGATTCGATCTCTGGATGATTCACTAGGGATCTTTTACGCTTGGCAATACGGCATGGGCTGCATGGAAAAGCTTCCCAAATCACGCGAGTTACTGCAGATGCCGGGTCGAGGCCGGCTCAACTTTGTTCCGCTGCTAACTGCACTCAAGGACATCAAATTCCGTGGCTGGACCGAAATCTTCATGCATCCGGTTCCACGCGGTCTGCCGATCCTCGATGGCACAGCGTCGGTGACGGCGGAGATCAATCGATCACGCTCGTACCTTTCCACGTGCCTAAAAAGTATTGAAAAACAGTCCAACTCACGCGATAACGCGATCGCAGGAAACCCCGGGGGCAAACCCAAGATGACCGATGACAAGAAGCAAACCCAAAAAATCATTTTTGACGATTACAACCAATTGAATCAGCGTGAAGCCTATGTGATTCTCAATCAGGGGACCGAACCAGCTGGCCCCGGTGGATACACAATGACCAAGGATCCTGGCACCTATATTTGCCGCCAGTGCAACGCACAGCTGTATCAGGCTGAGGACAAATTTGAAAGCCATTGTGGATGGCCAAGTTTTGATGATGAGATCGAGGGTGCCGTGACCCGTCGAGTCGATGCGGATGGCTATCGGGTCGAAATTGTCTGCAGCAACTGCAAAGGGCACCTTGGCCACGTATTCGAGGGAGAACGAATGACGGCCAAGAACACTCGCCACTGTGTCAACTCGATCTCGATGAAATTCATCAAGAAGGGGCAAGAACTGCCCGCCAAAATCGTCAAGAAAAAAGACTGATGAGGTTCCCGATTCAGGAAATCGGCCGCCTCATTCGGTAATTCTCGAACTATGATTGGACATCCATCTTCTATTTTGAGTAATTCCGCCCCGGAATGAGCCCTCGTGACCCGCATCCTGATCACCGCCTTTGAGCCCTACGACCGCTGGCCAGCCAATTCGAGTTGGCTGGCGCTGATGGATCTGACGCGCTGGTACGATGGCGATGCGGAAATCACGACCCGACGATATCCGGTCGACCTCAGCCGAATGAGCGAAAACCTGCGCAAGGATCTTCAGGCGAACTTTGACTTTGCAATTCACCTCGGCCAATCGCCCGGCTCAACAATCATCAAGCTGGAATCAGTGGGCCTGAACGTGCGAAGCAATGGTTCACCACTGATCTCAAATGCCCCGGAAGCCTATCGCTCCGGACTGCTTCTGGAGCCTTGCCACCGCGAATTGGTTGCTGCAGGGATCCCGAGTGAAATTTCTCACCATGCGGGAACTTACCTCTGCAACGCTGCCCTTTATCTGAGTCAGCATTATTCAAAGTCCTATGGCTTGAGGACCAAGAGTCTTTTTCTGCACATCCCGCTTGCACCTTCCCAAGCTGCTTCAGATAAAGGTAGCCCGGCAAGCATGAGCACCCCGATGGCAAGTGCAGCAGTTGCCATGGTCATCCAAAATCTCCAAGCGAATGCTGCGTGATTGGATCAGGTATTTACAAAAAAAACGCCAGCGAACCAGTCGCCGGCGTTTTGTCTTTTGAACAGAGATCCTGAAGCTTACTGCCGATCAGGATTGAAACCTGTCTGCCGCTCTTCTTCCTCTTCCTGAATAATGATTCGCGGCGTGACCATCAGCATCAGGCTTTGAGCCTCACGACCAGTGGAAACATTGCGGAACAAACGACTCAGGTAGGGGATCTTACCGAGTACAGGAATACCACGCTCAGATCGGCCTTCCCGAAGACGCTTGATACCACCAAGCAGGATAGTACCTCCGTCAGGAACGCTGACCGTCGTACTGACCGTAGTGAAAGCGAACTGTGGTAACTGAACCGTTGATCCTTCGATCACGTCCTCTGTTTCCTGTTCGTCGCTTTCGTTGATCGTACCATCGTTGTTGGTATCTGCTTCCTGTCGGCTAGCACTTTGCGTTGTACGACGGCCTTCATAGGTGAAGGTGTCGACCTTGCCGATTTGGCTGAAGAACGGAACCAATGTCAGTCGTACAAATCGCTTGTCGTTACTGACAATGCCTTGCACGTTGAGTTGGGTTCCTTCGTTCAAGACCACGATGACCGGCTGTTGTGCAACAGCAAAGTCACCGACAACTGGCGTGATACTTGTCACAAAGGGCACCTGGGTCTGGTCACTGATCGTTGCCAATTGACCGTCAAACAGAGTTACCTTAGGAGCCTGCATCACATTGTTACGGTTATCCGCCTGGGCAGCTTGCAAGAAGAAGAACGCCTCAATGTCGCTCAGAATCGCAAAGCCAATCGTGGAAGCGTTGGTCACGGTTTCCGCACCAAAAGGTGGTGCCAAACCGAAACTCTGATTATTGAGGGTGATATCCAAGTCTGGCGTAGGCACGCCATTCACACCATCCCAACCAATCACAACGCTTGGTCCACCGCTGTCAGTTGGCAAGGTCTGAGCCCTGTCATCAAACTGGACCTGGAAGTCGACGCCGATCTGTTCAGCGAAGGTATCCGACAAGGTAATGAAGCGAACCTCAATTGTGATTTGCAAGTTCTGCAGTCGTCGCAATGACTCAAGCAGGTCTGCAATCTGGTCATGAACTTCACTGGTCGTGCTGATCACAAGACTCAAGTTCTGAGGATAAGGCGACATCGAACTGGGACCACCCAGAGCCTCCCAAGTATCAGGAACAATCGTCGTTTGGATCAGATCCATCAAACTTTGGAAGTCGGCAAACGAACCACCACCGGCAGCACCGCCACCCATGGGAGGATTATTCATCCCGAATCCGCCTTGAGACCCCATTGGGTTGTACTGTCCAAGCACGTTGGAATTCATTCCCCCAGCACCACCAACCATACCGTTTCCAAGGTCAGTCATGGAAACTGGCATCACTTGGACATTGGCTTGAGGATTGGTCATCTGGTAGGCCGCCCGCAGAGCACCCGCCAAACCATCTTCGTAACTGGTACTGAAGTTCGGAATGGGTGTGACCAGATCGGTCACGCGGTACGTCCGAGGATAAACCTTCGATCGTTTCGCCTCGAGACTGGTGATCGACAACACATCATTCTCGATCACATACGTCAGTTCAAGACTATTGAGAATCAAGTTAAGAGCACTCTTGAGCTTGATGCTGCCTGGAAGTTGCAACGTGACAGGAGTGTCTGTCGTCACGCGAACCGCATTGAGGGCTCGCATATCCAGCACCATCGGTACGCCGGTTACTGCCGACAACTCATCAATGACTTCGCCAAGCGGGCGATTCGCATATTTGATGGCGACATCAGTAATCAGTTTCCGCTGGATCTCCTGCTCTGCTTGACTCAAGCGACTCTCGCCGTTGCCAGCGTCCTGCAGGCGTAACCGCGAAAGAGCTTCCCAGTCGCGAGCATCTGGCATGGTCAATGGCAGTTGCGGATCAATGGCGACTGCTGAGCGGTCTACATCAATCATCGTATCAAGGAACGCCAGTTCCTTCCTGTCACGAACCTCCTGATCGATCATCAGGCGTGTTCCCATCCGACTTGTATGGAACATGCTGACAGCAATCGGGTCATCAGGCTTTAGTTCCTGAACCTGCTTCGCAATGATTTCTGCTTCCTGATAACGTCGATCTTTGATCAGTTCGTTGAATGAACGAACCAGAGCTGACACTTCCTCATCAATGACGAGATTCTTGGCTTGCTCAGTGGCCATCTCAGCACGAACCGCATCATTCTGCAACTCGAGATCAATCTTGGCCCGATTCGCCTGAATGAACTGCTTCTGGTCGCCGATTGCTCGGTCAACCATCATGGCCATCGAACGCTTACCTTGGTCACTGAGCTCGGACCCATCGACCCGTCTTCGCAGTCTCTCCAACTCATCAAGAGCATCCAGAGGTGCTGTTTCTTTGATTTGCTCAGCTTTGGCCAACTCTGCCGTCACTTCGCGGAAAAGGCGCCGGGTACGATCCTGCTCTGCTAATTCAGCCCGTTGAATCGCCGTCATATCCTCCGGAGGTGTGCTCGTCTGAGGAGTGATGCGTTTGGGCTGCAACAGGGTCAGCTTGTCTTTCAATTGGTTCCGCTCGGCGAGAGTCAGATCTGACTCATGCTTCCAAGCTTCGCGAAACTTAGCTCGTGCCACAGCAGTGTCGCCGCGTCCAAGAGCGTCAAGCCCTTCGGCAAGATTCGTCTGGGCATGATTTGGCTGTCCTGCCTGCTGTCCCGCGATGGGGGCAATGGCTTGCACAGGCTTGACATTCGTGTTGGCTGGCACAGTCCCGTTGTTTTGGGGCTGAGCGTTGAATGGTGCTTGAGCAACATTCCCCACCTCATCTGCTCCCGTCATCGCAAGTGCTGCTTGAACCGGATTGACGCCAGGCCCCGATGTGGCCGCCTGATTTGCCAATGGCTCCGCTCCCGATGCCAAGCGAACGCCGCTTCGTCGGGCAGCGGACTCGGCGTCAAGCAATAACTGCCAGACACGAGGCTCACCCGGAGCAAAGTCCTTCTCGGGGACATTGAGTGCTTCCGCTTGCCTTGCGATCGCTACCGCCGTCGGTATGTCACCGCGGTCCAATGAGGCCCTGCCAATGGCAACCAATCGCAATGCTTCCTGCTTACGATTGGCAAAATTGGCACCGACGGGAAGAGGTCCCCCCAACGGCTGTGCATTGGCGACGCCTGCGAGCGGTTGTGCTGGCGGCCTCGGCGGCAACGAGAGCAACGCTCCGTCAATGCCAATTGCGAGCAACTGGGCTCGAAGCTTGCCAACTTCGTCTGCTATCTGAGGTAGATTGCCCGACATCGCCGTGACCCGGCGGTAAGACTGGACTGCCGTATGGTAGTCCTGTTTGATGAGTGCCGTTCGCACACCTGCTAGCAATTGCTGGGCCGACGCAAGCGTCGGTTGCGGCATTGCCTGAGGAGTGGCAGTGGGCGTAACAGATGGAGGCCCGCTATCGGACGGCATCTGGATCTGAGCTGACACATCTGCTGTTAGCATTAGCCAGGTTGCGGCTAAGCATGCAAGACGGGGACCGTGTGCGGGTACGAGACGGTTCAACGCGACTCTCCTTCTTCGCGGTGAGACTTTCAATTAGTCAATTCAGGATCGCAGTCAGGC
>Ga0315315_10000237_pt1 | contig 43935 bp, 41 predicted proteins | sample M140m3416metaG_FD_203699 | JGI IMG/M metagenome (GOLD analysis project Ga0315315, IMG submission 203699) | Ammonia-oxidizing marine archaeal communities from Monterey Bay, California, United States - M1 40m 3416 | ecosystem: Environmental > Aquatic > Marine > Intertidal zone | place: USA...
GTAAAATTCAATATATTTATCTGTATCAATATCACCAGAATCATCTATCCACATGGGTGCATATGGATTGGGTCTTGGCACTAAATGAAAATTTGGCAATCTATAAAATTCTGGAATATGAGAGATTTTTCCAAGCGAAGCGCCAGCTAATGACTTTCCATGATGGTCTCCAAAGCAAGATATGACCTCTTGTTTCTTTGTGATTGCGCGTGCTGCTTTGATTGCAATATCTATTGCAACACCGCCACTATCATAGAGATGGATATTTCGAAGTCCATTATCACAAGTAGATATTAGTTTTTGATTAAATGCATGCTTTACTGGAGTCATGTAATCATGAGAAGCAATTAGTTGATTTGCTTCAGTTGAAATAGCATGTGAAACCTTAGGATGAGAGTGACCAAGATTGGAAATAAAAATACCGGAACCAAGGTCAAGAAATAAATTGTCATCAACGTCTTTTAAATATGGGCCATGACCTGATTGAAAGACTCGCGGATCCAAAGAAGCTCGAGAATTAGTTGTAAATTTAAAAGCCTCATTTGCTAAAAGAGCATTCTTCCTAGTCTTTAATTTTGCATGCTTAGATTTGAAGAGAAACTCATTCTCAAATTCTTCATACCAAAGAGCGTTGTACTTAAAATCAAGATAATTGTAATGATTCATTATTACCTCCTAGCAAAAAAAGAAAAAATTTTAGAAATTACAGTTTGAATGCCTTTCTTGCCTAAGGCTAACAAAAAATGTAGTTTATAATTTTTAGCATGATTCGGGAACATCTTCTTGAGATCAAGTAACGTATCTAAGCCCTCTTTATATCTAACACTCAGAAGCCCCTTACTCATCTGCGTGGAATGCAACCTATAATCTACTAGGTGCTCATTAATAATCGCGCACCTCTTCTCATTTCTTCCAATAATTGACATGAATAATGGATTGTCTGGAGCATATGTTTTTGATTCAAGAAATTGAACCGGCTCTTCTTCAAGATTAATCATCACGGTTTGTTGATTGATATTGTAATTAAAGAGTAACTTTCCAAACGAAACTGTAGAGCTTGAATAGGGGGAAAAAGCTGATAAAACAATATTATTTTCATCAATAGTTTGAGCTCCACCATATGTTAAAACTAAATTTTGATCTTCCATCAGTTTAACTTGCTTGGCGAGTTTAGTCGGCACCCATAAGTCATCTACATCTAAAAATGCTAAATACTTTCCTGAAAAGAACTGTGAGCCAAAACTTCTAGCCTTACCAATATTACAATGCTCAGGAGTGCTGCGAATAACCAATCTAGGATCTTTAAAAGTATTAGCAATATTTATACTATTATCAGTTGAATGATTATCTATAAATATAATCTCATAATTGCTATAGGTTTGAGCAAAAATGCTCTCTAAGGCATCTTGAAGAAATTCTTCTCCATTGAAGCAATTCATCAAGATGGATACTTTTGGGTTCATTATCTTTGTATAGATTCTAATGGGTCATGAGGAATATCTGCAAGATTAAGGAGAGAGTTAGTAGCTCCGATACCAGTAAATTTCATCCAAATACCTGGGGGTATAGTTAACCTTCCATAATTTTCTTCTGACAGCGTAAATTCATTTTTTACCTTAAATGATGGTGAATCCTCCCTGCCATCTTCAAGAACAAAATGAATTTCACCAATACTTACAACCAAGTTACTAGTCATTTGCTTATGAAGTCTCCAAGGTTTATCAACACCATGTTTAATGTGAGAAAAATAAGCTTCTCCAAAGCCATTGAATGATGGTTCAGAAGATTTTAGAACATGCCAAATATCTCCTTTTGGGTTAGAAATTTGAGCAAGAGGAGTAAAGATAACTCCTTCGATTAGGTCCATTGCGCAAGATTTTGTTTTGCAATCTCAGTGTATGCATCTATTTGTTTAACTGTTTCAATGTAAGAATCAAAATCAGAGTTATAGAAATTAGAATACCACTCCCCAGTAAATTTAATAGTATTTTCATAGATTAAATTTGCTTGCCAGTTAATGAGTGCGAGCGCCTTGTCGCAATTTAATTTCAATAAAGCAGCCTCGTCAAAGTCCTTTGTTCTGTCAATAATGTAGCTTTGGGAAGGATCTTCAAAGCCCCAATACGAACTCAAGTCTTTAATAAGCTCTAAAACATTTCTATTTTGCTCTGCTCTAGGGCCAAAATTAAATGCCTCACCGTTTATGGAAGTACTTGACTCAGAAAGATTTTGAGCCAATAGCAAATAACCGGAAATGGGCTCTAAAACATGTTGCCATGGCCTAGTAGCCTCCGGGTTTCTTATGCTGACCTTTTCTTTTATTGCCCATGAAAGCATGCAATCTACAACAATTCTATCTTTGGCCCAGTCTCCTCCGCCGATAACATTTCCAGCCCTCCCAATAGCTAGTTTAATATTTGAATTCTTAATAAAATAACTATTAAAATAAGATTTTGTTATGAGCTCTGCAGCTCCCTTTGAGCCGCTATAAATATCTTTACCGCCCATTCTGTCATTTTCAATATAGCCCCATACTTGCTCTACATTATCATAAGCTTTATCGCTTGTAATAATAATTGCACTGCACTCTTTTTTAATTCCTCTGAGAGATTCAAGCACGTTCATGGTTCCGATTACATTGGTTGTTATTGTTTCCGATGGTTCAAAATAAGAAGTGGAGACAATGGGCTGAGCGGCAAGGTGGAATACAAAGTCTGGTTGTACTCTGTGAATAGTACTTGAAAGCTTTTCAGAATCACGAATATCAATAATGTGATGTGTTAATTTATCTTTTAACTTAAGCTCTTCAAATAATGAGGGTGACGTGGGGGTATCTTTAGATATCCCGTAAACTTCTGCGCCTAGCTCAATGAGCCACGTAGAAAGCCATGATCCTTTAAAGCCTGTGTGACCTGTAACTATTATTTTCTTATTTTGAAAAACATTATCAAATAGCATTTTACCAACCCACCCAAGGAGCTTTTTCTGAATTGTATAGATCGTTCAGTGTTTTTTTATCTCTCAAAGTATCCATAGGGAGCCAAAACCCATGATGTTTATATGCTGATAATTCGCCATCTTGGGAGATCTTTTTCATAGGAGCCTCTTCAAAGACTATATCTGATCCGCCATCTATATAATCTAATACTTTATTTTCACATACAAAAAAACCAGCATTAACCCATGCACCATCCCCTTTTGGTTTTTCCTGAAAAGCAGTAACTAAATTTTGATCATCTAAGGATAATGCACCAAACCGGCCAGCAGGCTGGCATGCAGTAAGAGTCATGAGTTTTCCCTGTTTTTTATGAAACTGGATTAATTCTTCGATATTAATATCTCCCACGCCATCACCATATGTTAGAAGAAAACTTTCGCCGTCTATTAAATCTCTAGCTTGTGCAATTCTTCCACCAGTCATTGATTTGAGGCCCGTCTCCAAGAGAGTAATTGTCCAAGGATCTTTAGTTTCATTAATAATTTTTGTTTCATTGTTCTTTAAATCGATTGTGATATTGCTTGAATGCAAAACATAGTTCGCAAAATATTCCTTGATGACGTATCCCTTATAGCCCAGCAAAATAACAAAGTCATTGAAGCCATGTGAAGAGTAAATTTTCATAATATGCCAGAGAATTGGCATATCTCCAATATTTATCATTGGCTTAGGTTTGAGGTCTGTCTCCTCACTAAGACGCGTGCCAAATCCACCTGCTAATAAAACTACTTTCATGCTTCAATAAACAATTTTAAATGATGCTATTTTACACTAGTTTATATTGCTCAAGCTATTGAGCAACAAAGAAAAATTTCTATTTTCTCAATGCTCAGCATTAGATTTACCAGCAAACATATTCATTTTGTATGATCAATGAATGATTAAATCAACCAGCTCAACCACTCCCTCTTGCATATCACCGTCATATCGTGAAAGAAGAAGATATGATTCTTACAAGTTTAGAGTTCCATGAAACCCATCCAAAGAAGTAAATCTATTTTCAAGGGTTAAACCATCTAATGTCTGTTTGAAATAAATGGGTATTTCTGCCAGAATTAATGTGGTTTCAAGGACCCGCCCTGCTTTTATTTTCCCAACTAACTCCTGTCTTACAAGAACGCCAAAACCAATTACAAAGAGAATACAAAAAAGTATTGTTGGGTAAAGAATCCATATTTCAATTTTTTTAAACATTTCAGTATTATACTATTTCTATATAGTGCAATAATTAGAACATTTAATAATATCAGTAACTTTTTTACTGAATAATAAATTGCTTCACTGCATTCTAAATATATTTTATGCCATATTATTATCAACATAAGTATTATAATAATGATAATGATGATTAAAATTCATCATCAGAGATAAAGATTAACTAATTATTATTAAAGTATATTTAATATCCAGGAAAATTCAGTGAGCAAAATAAATGAAATCACCAGATGCGAGGTTTGCAACAACACTTACCTACAGTCTGTTCTTGATCTAGGCTCTCATCCAATGTGCGATGACTTGGTTGAATTTTCAGAAAATAGAGCTTGCAATCAATATCCAATTGAAATCCTTTTTTGCAAAGTTTGCAAAACTGCTCATCAACGATATCAAGTGCCAAAAGATGATCTTTTTCCAGCTTCTTATCACTATCGAGCAAGATTTACTGCAGATGTTATAAAAGGAATGGAAAATTTAGTTCAGTCATGTGAGAAAATGTACGGATCGCTGAAAGGAAAGCTTGTTCTTGATATTGGGTGCAATGATGGAAGTTTACTTAATTTATTCAAGGAATCGGGTGCTTCAACCATTGGTATAGAGCCAACCGAAGCATGTAAAGATGCTCAACAAGAAGGCCATCATGTAATGTGTGATTTCTTGTCACCAAAGGTTGCTGATAAACTCATCTCTGAATATGGGCATCCAGATTTTATTACATTTACAAATGTTTTTGCTCACATTGAAGATCTTGGAGTTGTTCTTGATTCTCTAAGAATTTTAAAGCATGAATCAACTAAACTGATTATTGAAAATCATTACCTTGGCTCTGTACTAGAAGGCAAGCAATTTGATACCTTCTATCATGAGCACCCAAGAACCTATAGCTATAAATCATTTTGTTTCATAGCAAAAAGTTTAGGGCTATGTATAGAGGCAGTAGAATTCCCCTCTAGATATGGAGGGAATATCAGGGTAATGATTGGGAATCAAAGCAATTGTATTTCTCAAGAAGAGTCAGAGAAAATAGAATCGGGTGAAGAAAATTTTTTTAGTGACTTTGTGAAACTGAAAGTAATTATAGAAAAGTGGAAGATCTCTAAAAGACAACTAATAGAAAGTATCATTTCTAAGCAAGGTAAATTAAGCGCCAAAGCATTTCCAGGAAGAGCAGCTATACTAATTAAGCTGCTAGAACTTAATGAAGATCATATTTCTAATGTATATGAAAAGCCAGGCTCTCTTAAAATAGGGCATTATGTTCCTGGAACAAGGATACCAATTATCTCAGATGATAGTTATTATGCAGAAGACTCCAAAGATAGCACTATCTTAAATCTAGCATGGCATATATCTGATGAAATTAAAGGATATTTAAAATCTCGAAACTTTGAAGGAAATGTCGTCGATATCATATCAAAAGATGATTTTTAATTTATTCTTAAAACTCCCTTAAGCCTAATTTGAGTAAGAAATCATTTCAGCCAACTGTAATAGCAATTATTGGTGGCGGCAGGTGGGCCCGAGTTATCGCTAAAATTGCTCATTCAGTAACATCAAAGACAGTAAAAATTATTATATTTAGCAATCTCAATAATGCTGATATGAAAAAGTGGGTTCGAGAAAATTCTTTCAATCGTATTTCTATTAAACGAAACTATAAAAATTTAAAAGAAAGAGAAATTGATGCTGCGATTATTGCAAATGCTTCTCAAGATCATGAAATTGCTGCCAGCATAGCTATAAAAAATAAAATACCAGTGCTTATTGAAAAACCAGTTGCATTATCACTCGCTGGTATAATGGAGCTTCAAGAATTATCAAAAAAGAATAATTCAATTTTATATGCTTCAAATGTTTTTTTATTTTCTCAATCTATAAATAATTTTGCAAAAAAGATTAAAGGGAGGAGAGTAGATTCAATAGATTTTATTTGGACTGATCCAAGTAAAGAAACAAGATATGGCGAAGTCAAAAATTATGACCCTAGCATTCCAATCTTTATCGATTGGTTGCCTCACATTATACCAATTTTAAGATTTGTATTTAAGAATCAGCCAATCAAACTTGTGGAGTTCAAATATAACAGAGGTGGGGCTTTGCTGGTGATAGAACTGCAAATAGGTAAAACACCTTGCAAAGTAAGAATGCAAAGAAATGGTTTTAAAAGGGTCAGAAAGATTTCCATAGAGGGTGCGTCACTCCTATCTTTAGACTTTGCAGATGAGCCTGGTGTAATTAGGGATAATTCAAAATTACTTAGTTCATATCTGGAATTGAAGACTAAAAATAGTCCCGCGACTAGAATGATTCAATTTTTTTTGAAGCACCTAGTAAAGAAAACAACAGATCAAAAATTAAGTTTCAATGAAAGTATTCAAGCTGGAATCATTTCTGAAGAAGTATCTAAACTTTATAAAGAAGAACAAGAGAATTTTTTTCAAAAATTTCTTCTTAATGATAATTTATCAAATATTGAAATTCAGGATTTTGAGTACTTTTTTAAGGAGCTATTTTATTCTCATAATATTAATGATCCCGAAAATATCAAAACAATCAGAGAATTCATAGCCAATCAAATAAAAATCAAAGATCATCAGCATCTTTCAGTGGATGAATTTCTTAAAAAATTAAAAAGTCAGCGATTAGGAGACAGTAATTTAAATGAGCCTTAAAATAGTTTCATTGGATGAGGCGACATCCATAATAATTACCCAAACTCTTCAATACAGTGCTGAAGCAATTTCTTGATTTCTTGATCTAAGATACTTTTATCAAAGGGTTTCTTATTAAAAACTTGAAGTAAAGCAGAATTTTTAATTTCAAAATTATCTCCTTTTTTTATAGGATAATTTTCATCATTTTGATTTAAAAATACTATCTCGCTAGTCTTGCCAGTTAAAGAAGAAAATATACGATTAGTTTTTAAGGACGCCTCCTCTAAGGTTAACGAGTGCGCCATTGAGAAATTTAATACTTTGCATGGAAGAGGTGAGCTTTTAGACATTAATTCAATTAAAAAATTTTCTGCGATGGAAAGTGGAAAGAAATCTCGTGAGATTTGTGGGGATGAGTTAAAAATGAACCTCCCATGAGAAACCAAGGACCTTGCAAGGTTATTTATAAGCAAATTCCAGCATGATTTATTTGAATTGGCAGGAGCTCCAAACCCATTTGACATTCTAAGAGATAGAAAAGATATATCGTTTACTTTTGCATGCTCTTCTAATAATTTTTCTCTCACTAGGTGGTATCTTCCGTAATCTAACAGAGGAATGGGTGCAATGGTTTCATCAACAGATCCGATCAAATTTTTGCCATAAACATGAATTGATGAAATATAAATAATCTCTTTGACTTGACTATCCGAGACGCTATGCAAAAAATTTTCAAACTCACGACTGAGGTCAGCCAAATTGCAGCCACAATTTTCATAGGTATCGGCAGACGAAGGGCCCGCAGCAAAAATAATTTTTTCTATTCCAATTAAGGATTTTTTTATAGAATCTAAGCTAGAAAGATCATAAAACCTATAGTTTGATTTTTCAGGAATCAATTGTCTTGATCCAATCAAATGATCTATTCCTGCATGATCGAAAGCTTTGCTTAATCTTCCTCCAATATACCCTGTGCCACCTATTATTAGAATCATAGGATCAATTATACTTGATGCTTGCTTTGCAATAGCATTTTATTCAAGTTTTAAGCTTTCTGATTGAGTAATATATTGAATAAAAGATTGAAAGATAGGCATTTGGATAAAGGCAATTTTTTGCTAGGATTTTAATTAGATCTTTCCAAGAAAGGCTGTATTTTTTTTTGTGCCAAAGCATCATCACAAAATACGGAAAAAATTTTTCTGATATTTTATTTTTATTCCTAACGAACTGCCAAAAGCCTAAACCGTTCTTTCTGTATTCCTCAAGTGCGGCAATAAGCCAACGTGAATAGACTAGGTACCAATAAGAGGACCATTCTCTAGAATCACTTGTTGCAATGATTATTGGGCTATAGTTTATGAAGGCATTGCTATTATTAAAAGCATAAGGAAAAACTTTTAAATGGACAAATGTATTTTCCAGTGAAGAAAAAGTTCCTGGTTTTAAAAGTTGCTCTTGATCTATATTGGTCAGACCTCTTCTCCATGAGCCTGCATGGAAAATGGACATGAACATTCCACCCAAGAAATCCCATGAGATCTTATGATCTATTAGCTTTAAAAATTCTAATTTTTGATTCTCTGCGCTGCAAAGTACCGCTTTAAAATCACAAAGGTTAAAGTCGCCCTCTTTTTCAAGAATTTCCTCCATGCCGCCTACGGTAAATGCATTATTGTAGAAAAAGTGTACATCCTTGTTCGATGGATCATGCATTATTCTATAAAGCATATCCAAAGCATCTGGTAACAAATAATCATCATCTCCAACCAGCCAAATAAAATCACCTGTAGCAAGCTTAGTTACCTCTAGGACATTTCTTGCTATGCCAATATTCTCATCATTAGATGAAAAAATAATTGGTAATTTTGATTGATAGCTCTCTACAACTCTAACAGTATCATCAAGGGAGGCATTATCTGAAATGCATATTTCCACCCATTCATGGTCCTTAAGTGATGCTACTATAGAATCTAAGCAATGCTTTAAAACTTTAGCTCTGTTGAATGTTGGGATACATATTGATAGTTTCAAGATCAGTCTCTGAAATCAGATTGTAAACCCATCATCAACCACGATATTCTGTCCATTGATATAATGTGACTCATTTGAAAGCAAGAACGCTAGGGTCCCACAAATATCACTGGGATCCAACATACCCTTATTTAAAGTATATTCTGAATAATTTGCAGCAAAAAGATCTTCATGATTATCAAAAATACCTCCTGGACTAATTGTATTCAGTCTTATATTTTTGCCTTTTAAATACTTAGCAAAATACTTTGTAATATGCATTAACCCTGATTTAATGGCAGCATATTCAACGGGAGAGTTAATTTCAGTGTCTTTATAGATCGAAAATCTTGGAGCAATAATTCCATAAATTGATGAAATATTAATAATATTTCCATAACCCTGGCTGAGAAAGTGATGAATGAATTTTTGTGACGACAAGAAGTAGCCTCCTAAATTAATATTTAAGTTTTCACAAAAATCTTCATAAGAAATTTCCATCACATCTTTGCCATACGACGAATTTCTAGGAAAGGAAGTATTAACAAAACCATCAATTTTAGTGAAACGATCTAAACCTAGTTCTATTGCTGCATCTATCGACTCCGATGAGGTGATGTCCATTTTTGTATAAATATAATTACCTGAATAGGACATTTCATTTAATTCAGATTGCAGCTGAGTTGAAATATCATCAGCAATATCAGCAATAATCAAATTGGCATCTCTGCCAAGAAGATCTTTAACAAAGGCTGCGCCAAGAAGACCTAAGCCACCAGAAATAAAATATGTTTTATCTTTCATAATCTTATAATTTTAAGTTAATTAAATCTCCGCGTCTCATGTCCTGAATAAAAGGAAGTTTAGCCCTATAATTATCAACAATAGTTATATCAATATCGTATATGTCTATTTCAGAGGAAGAGTGAACAGGAGATAATTTTTTTCCATCCGGTAAGAATATAAATGATGATTTGCTAAATTTTTGATTAAAAACGTCTTTACCCTGACGATTAACACCAATAACAATGCATTGGTTCTCAATTGCTCGAGCCTTCAATAAATTTCTCCAATCAGAAACTCTTTTGGCAGGCCAATTAGCAATGTTCACTATGCAATGACAGTCCATTGCATATTGCCTATAGAGCTCAGGGAAGCGGAGATCATAACAGATGGTATTGCCAATTTTTATATTGTCCAAACTTGTAATGACAGGTTTAGTTCCAGGAAGAAACTCCTCATTTTCTCTAGAATATGAAAATAGATTCATTTTGTTATATCGTGAGATCACCTTTCCATCACTTCCTATACATATAACAGAATTAAAAGATTTTTTATGTTGAGCGATCAAGGACATGCCAAAAAAAATTTTAATCTTATATTGGGTTGCTAGTTTAGAAAATTGATTTATCGTCCATGAATCTTGAAGTTTTTCACTTAATGGGTTGAGAACTGAGAAGCCAGTTAATGTCATTTCTGGAAAAATAATCATATCTAGCTGACTGGTCTTTGTTAGCTCTAACAGCGATTCACATTTACCAAGATTCGTAGATTTGTCCCTCCATGAAATATCAATAGAGGCTAATGCTACTTTCATGATTTAATTAAATTGCCTAAACACTGGTTTGACAGCCGGACCTTCTATATAACTTTCGCAGCCCTCTTCGAATGCTTTTTTGTATATTGAAAACGCAGATAAAAGAGCTGCCTCAGTTAAATCAAGTTCTTTTTGGCCATGTCTGAAGGATATTGCAATAAACGGCATGAGAATCTTATGTTTGATCATTTCTTGCATAAAGACTGTTTTGAGTTCAAATGAAATATCCCCATCTTGATCTTTTGTAAGATAAAAAGGTGAGCATGTTGGGCCGCCAATAATAAAAGATTCCTCAATACCAAAATCCTTGGCACATTTTTTTATTAAAGTTGTTAATTTGGAACCATATTCCCAAAAATGGTTTATAACATTGTTCTTCTTGATAAAATTAGTTGTCGCTATGAACGCACCCAAGGGAGCCATTTCAGAGCCATGGGTCGTCGATAAAAGGAATACACGCTCTTGTCCAGGTTGCTCAATAGAACCTAACCTCATAATCTCTTTTTTCCCTGCAACACAAGCAAGTGAGTAGCCGTTAGCCATGGCTTTACCAAATGTGCATAGATCTGGACTAACACCGAGGATATGCTGGGCTCCTTTAAGGTCCCACCTAAACCCCGTAATCATTTCGTCTAGAATAAACACAATTCCTTCTTTCTTGCAGAGTGCCTCTACCTCTTTTAAGAAATTTAATTTCTCAGCATCAAATCCTCTGCTACATGGATAAGAGTTACAGCATCCCAATTGACCATCTTGGCTTGGGCAGTCTGTTGCGGCCGGCTCAATAACGACGCAAGATAATTGCCCTGGATATAAATCAATTAGATCTTTTAGGGATTGAATATCATTGTATTTGAAAAGTTTTGTTTGATCGATGACAGACAATGGAATGCCTTTTGTGATATTTGTTGAGCCTATAAACCAATCGTCAAAAGAAAAAAATGGATGATCAACACACCTTGCTATCAATTCTCTGCCAGTGAAAGCCCGTGATAATTTAACTGCTGCTGAGACTGCTGTAGAACCATTTTTTGTAAATTTCACCATGTCTACTGAATCGATGGTATCAACAAGCAACTCTGCTGCCTCTAGCTCAACCAAGGATGGGCGTGATAGGTTGTTCCCAAAGCTAATTTGCTCAAAAGCTGCTTTATCAATTTCATCCTCAGCATAGCCAAGATTTACTGCCCTTAATGCCATACCATAATCAAGATATTTTGATTCATTCTCATCATATACATATGCTCCCTTGCCTCTTTTGAGAATCTGAGGGGCATTCGCAGGATACTGATCAAAGCCGCGAGAATATGTATGCGCTCCACCAGGAATAACATTTAGTAACCTTTGTGTATAAGTCTTGTTAGTCATTAGCGCTGTCTCCTAGATTCCATAATTGCTTTGATGATGGTGAAATCTGTCATGTTATCTATTTCATATGATTGCCATTGGGGCATTTTAAAGCCAATAGTTTTTTTGTGATAAAAAGTTTTATATTTATAGAATGCAGAAACTTGAGAAATATAAAAAGATCCATCAAAAAAATGCACCTTATCTATATCCTGCCTCCTGGTTGGGGAAGAAAAGTTCCTTTTTAGAAGCGGCTTTAAACTGCCATCTTCTTTTATAGTCGAGCAAAAAATTGGATGGGTTGACTCTGCTTCGCTAACACTTACTATCGATAAAAAACCTTCAGAAGATTTTTTATGGAGCTCTTTTAATCCTTTATCAACATCATCAGTTGATGTTAAAGGTGAGGTTGGCTCTAAAAGCACAATATATTCATACTCCTCTTCTTGCTTTTTCAAAAAATCTAAAGCATGTAACACCACATCTGCAGAGGTTGCAGTATCAGTGGCAAGCTCTCTTGGTCTGAGAAAGGGAGTATCAGCACCATATTTATTTGCAATTTCAGCTATTTTCTTTGAATTTGTACTGACAACAACTCTATCAATAAACCTTGACTCTAGCGCTGCTTCTATTGGCCATGCAACTAAAGGCTTCCCATGAAGGTCAAGAAGATTTTTACCTCTTAAACCCTTGCTTCCAGAGCGTGCTGGAATTAATGCAAGTACTTTTTTCTTATTAATCATTAAAATCAGCCACAAAATCTATTTGAGCTTTATTAAAATCATTAATTTGCCCAATATCCAGCCAATACTCGTGCAGAGGATAAAGATTAACAGCAGAGTTAGATTCTGAATGAGCAATGCTATTCAAAAAATCTGGCATATCTAGTTTTTTATTTTCTGGGATCATGCTTAAAACAGATCCATCAAGAACGTACATTCCAGAATTGACGAAATAGTCAAACGATGGCTTTTCATCTATCTGAACTAGTTCATTTTTTTCATTTGAGCGAACCACACCCAAAGGGATTTGGTGGGTATATGTTCGAACGCACATAGTTGCAATAGAGCTACTTTTATTATGATGATCTAGTAGGTTTGAGAAATTAACTTTGGTTAAAATATCAGCATTCATCATGATTAACGGGAGATCAATGTCAGCTTTGGGCAGCAGACCAAGACAACCTGCAGTTCCCAATGGATCAGTTTCATCTATATATTTAATGGTAATATTAAATTTATCTCCATTACCTAAAAATTCTTTAATCATTGTGGATTTGTAATGGGTTGAAATGTAAAAATTTCTAAAGCCTGCCTTCATAAAATTTCTAATAATAATTTCAATAATTGGGATATTACCAATTTTTAATAGCGGTTTTGGGCAATTATTTGTTAATGGCTGAAGTCTTGTACCAAAACCCCCTGCCATCAATAAAACAGGATTTTCTATTACCTTGGGTTGATTTATATCACTTAGAGTTACCAAATCAACCACCTTTCCATCAAGTAGAACAGGAACGCTCAAGATATCTCTCTCTTGCATCAAAGCTAATGTCTCAGCTTCAGTTGCATCTGGGCCAACTGAAGTAAAGTTTTTGTTAATTGCTGTTTCTATTTTTGAGGTCAGACTCATACCCTTTATCAGGGCGCGCCTAATATCTCCATCTGTAAGCACTCCCACCAAAAAATTTTTGCTATCGACAGCAAAAACTATCCTTAAATGAGTGTCCTCAAGTACTTCTATTGCTTGTTGAATCGAGGAATCCTGGTGAAGAGTTACCTGATCAAGATTCTGATGATTCATTTATCTGTACCATCCCTTATTTGACTCCCCAAGAATCTTCATCTCTTTTCTGAGGATGATAGATGGGGTTAGATCAATGCTAGATAAAATGGATGCAATCTTTTTGCCTGCATCGCCAACGCCATATGGGTTCACTGCATTCTGGCATTTCAAGAGAAAATCAGCATCATGGAAGCATGCTAAAGTAGATTTTGTAATATCATCCTTGTTATAGTCTGCATCTAAAACATTCTCAGCCCTTAATCTGCCCTGCTGTCTAGAGCCTATATTTACTGTTGGGCATTTAAATGCTGGAGTTTCTTTAATTCCAGATGAGGAATTACCCACACAAGCAATTTTATAATCTAGGTTTTTTGCTAGGGCTAGGATGCCATGGTAATTATATCTTCCCAATGATTGATGAATCTGAATATTTTTTCCCTCATGACCATCGAGCACTTTATGAATTTTATCAATGATTGCTCGCCCCCCAGAGTCATTATTTGGATAGGTTACTATTACCTGAATATCTCGAGAAGCTAGCTCTATAATAGCTTGTAAGGATGGCTCAATTTGAGCGGTTGCTAGCTCAAACTCTGTTGTAACGGAGTGCTGGGTAAATAGTACAATAGGCTTGGTCAGATCCAAAGAATACAAGACCTCTAATTCATCAGGGGTTGCAAAATTGTCTTCTTGAATCATATCAATTGCTGGAAAACCGACTGTATGAACTCTCCATTCAGCTTCTCCCATGGCTAATATTCTGTTTGTAGCCTGGTCATTAGTTGTGAAATGGATATGGGCAAGCTTTGACATAGCATGTCTAACAGAATCATCTAATGCTCCCCCTTCTGTGATATCTCCACCCTCAATATGAGCAGTAGGAATATTCATTTGAGTTGCAGCAATAACTGCAGCAAAGCCCTCAAATCTGTCAGCATAGACTAGGAAGACATCAGGTTTAATATCTATCAAAGCCTTTGAAATAGACAGCACACCTGTACCAATTGCATGAGATGTTCCATTGGGCTTAGATTCATCTAGATCAATCTCAACCACATGATGAATAGTAAAACCATCTTTCTCAATTTCTTCTATTGTTTTCCCAAAATCTTTTTCTAAGTGCGCGCCAGAGACCACTAGCCGGTAATCTAAATCAGGGTGAGCCTCAATAGCTTTTAATACTGGATATTGTAGGCCGTACTCTGCACGGTTTCCTGTGAATACTGCGATTGTTCTTTTGATAATATTCTCCTTCTAAATTTCAATAATTTATTTTAAATGACGCTTTGCACATTAAATTCGGTTGCTGGAAACCATTCTAACTCTTTTTTTGTTTCTTCTATATCTACCACTAAGATTGATTCATTTGGCTGCAAATCTGTTTGGGTAATTGATATATCAGGGGTATTCTTTGCTTTTAAGATAATCTCAGCAAGCTGTTTAACACTCAAGGCTATTCCAGACCCAACATTAAAAATTTTATTAAGATCTTTTATGTATATTTTATGAATACATTTTACTACGTCATCAATAGAAACGTAATCTCTTATTGGGTAAAGATTTCTGAGAATTATTCCTTTGCTTGAGTCAGTTTGATTTAAGATATCTGACAGAACATTTTCTTTGCTCATACCTGGCCCATAAACATTTGTTAATCTAGCTACAGAACCACCATTATCCAGAACATAATCCTCACAGGCTGCTTTGGATCTAGCATAAATAGAGTCAAGGTTGAGATCATCTGATACCTTCCAAGGAGTAGGGCTAGCTGGACCATATACCAATGAAGAAGAAATATAAATAATCTTTGCCTGAGTTGCATTATGTATCGAACGAATGCTATCCAAGGAATTCTTAATATAGCTTTTTCCAAGGGACTCTACTGCATGCACTCTGCTTTCTTCTGCTAGATAAATAAGATATTTTGATTTCGGCACTTCAGAGTAATCATTGACTATTTTGATTTTTAAGTTTTGATTAGCCTCACTTCTTGAAAACCCCTCAAATATCTCATTAATCTTAATCAGATAGCTACATAAATTTCTTCCAATGAACCCTGATGCGCCAATAATTGAAATATTTTTCATTAAAAAAAGGCTTGTGGCATGCTCTGCTATGTAAAATCAGCAATATCAGCAGCAGAAAGATGAATATCTTTGGGGAGATCGTTAAGTGCTGTCTTGCCCAAAATTTGATCAAATTTTTCTGCCTTAATTGATCCTGTTCCTGGTCTTTTTACCCATATATTTTCCATGGTAAATTTTTCTCCCGCTTTGATAGGGGCAATAGTAACGAGTGTAGCGAAAGCAAAATCTATGGTAGCAGCCTCCTCCTCGAGCGGTCCCTTTGTACCACCTCGTTCTTCAAATATTATGTTTGCGCCTTCAATTAAATCAGTTGCTGCCTCAGGACTCATAGAGCAAACTATATCTGGACCAGGTCTATCCATAAAGTCTGTAAAGTGCCTCTCAAGAATACTAGCGCCAAGAGCAACAGCTCCAAAGCAAGCATGATTAGATAATGTGTGATCAGATAAACCAATTACCGCATCAGGAAACTCATTCGCTAACTCACTCATGGCGCCTAATCTGACAAGATGATTGGGCGTAGGGTATATGTTGGTTGTGTGGAGGAGCGCATATGGGACATTATGATGACGAAAAATTTCTACAGCTTTCTGAACATCATGAATTGAATTCATACCGGTGCTTAGAATAATAGGTTTACCAAAACTAGCAATGTGGTTAATTAAAGGATAGTTATTACATTCTCCTGAGCCTATCTTGTATGCTGATACCCCCATTCTCTCTAATCGCTCAGCTGCAGCTCTTGAGAAGGGTGTGCTAATAAATATTTTTCCCTTACTTTCAACATAGTTCTTGAGCTCAGTTTCATCATTCTCATTCAATGCGCACTCATCCATAATGTCATATATAGATTTGTCTGAATTACCAGGAATTACTTTTTTCGCCTCTGGGCTCATCTCATCTTCAATGATATGAGTTTGGTGTTTGATTACTTCAATCCCAGAGGCTACAGCTGCATCAACCATTTTTTTTGCAAGCTCCAAAGAGCCATTATGATTTATGCCAAGTTCAGCAATAACCAAGGGAGGATAATCATATCCAATTTTTCTATCTAAAATACTAAAACTAGGTTTCATAGTTACATTTTATCATCTAAAAACTTTTCTTTCTCTTCATGAATAAAATCTGGTAGACAAATATAGTATAAATTTAACAAGTCATCTTTAAGAACTTTGTCAGAATGAATAATTTTATTATATTCAGTTTTAAATTTAGATAGTAACTCCTGCTCTATCTGATTCGAATTTTGTACTATCCCAATGTCATGGTACTTATCTAAATCTAGTTCCTCGGAGATAGTATAAAATTCTTCGATATCTTTTTCTCCAGTTGTATCGCTAGACGTAAAATAGCATGGCCATTTTTTTTGATTAGTGAGTACTTCTATTTTTTCTCTTGCCTCAACCTCAGATTGACAAAAATAGGGTTCATATCCAAGAGATTCCAAATACCTAATAGCTATATCTGAAAATGTAACAAGATGAAGTTGCTCAGATAACTTTGGAAAAAAGATATCTTGATTTTTACCCAGCAGACAAGACATAAGACAGAGCTCACCAGATTCTTGATGGGATAAAAAATATCTTTTAATATCATTAGGGGCTGCAATTGGTTGTAATTTTTGTATTCTATTTTGAAAGCCATAAAGCAATGAACCATCTGAAAATGCAACGTTGGCAAATCTTGCCATAGATATATCCAGACTAGCACTTAAATTATTGAGAAATAGCTCCATTATACGCTTTGAACCACCCATCATATTCACAGGATTCGCTGCCTTATCTGTAGAAACACAAAAATATTTTTTTGCCCCAAAACTCATTGCCATCTCGGCAGTCTTCACTGTATTAAAAATATTAACATCCAGCATTCTAATGATGGTAAAAGGATCTTTCTCACTTCTAACATGCTTAAGAGCAGAGAGATTCATGACATAATCATAGCCGCCAACCGAAGTGAATAAACGTTCATATTCTAAACTACCAGCATCAATTGCAAAGGTTTTAAAATCACCATCTATATACCCAAAAGAACTTCTTAAGTCTCTTACAAGCTCAACTAAATTATTTTCACTGATATCAACACAGTGCAAAATTTTTGGATTTCTTTTGAATATCTCTTTTGTTACAGCCTGACCAATTGATCCCGCAGCACCAATAATTAAAAAGCTTGAGGAAGAGATTATCTCTTGAATTTCCTGAAGATTAGATTGGATGTCTTGGGTAAAAATTGCTTCGTTTCTGCCAATTAAAGATAGGTCAAAATGCATATAAAATTCCTTTACAAAACTTGATATGTGACCTGTAAGTCATCTGAGATTTCATTTGCTTCTGCCCAGTTCTTTATGAAAGAGTCAAAAGATTCATCAAAAATATCTTCCATACCGCCAGTTCCCGTAGCTTTAGAATCACGCAACCATCTAATAAGATTAGCTGCATCATAATTATGAATAAACTTATGATCGATTAATTTCAAACCCGCATCTTCTCCAATTTGAGTTAAAGAAGAGAGGCTGAAATACCATAAATGAACTGTACGATAGTAAAACTCATTAAACTTTTCTGCTCCTAGCTTAAAAAGCATGTCATTTTTATTGGGAGTTGCAATAGTTATTGTTGCACCTTTTTTGCAGCACTTGGCAATTGATCTAAGAAATGCAATGGGGTCATCAACGTGCTCTATTACCTGGAAAGAAAACGCATGATCTAAACATTTGCCTTCGCTCTTATAAAGATCTTCGGCAATAGTAAATGGGATATGATTCTTGGCTAGGCCGGCATGATAGCCAGCATAGGGCTCAACTGCATAAGTTTGCTTAGCTAGCCCTGAGACAAGATCTAAGAATGAGCCTCCTCCACAACCAAAATCTGCAATAGTTGAGTTTCGCACAAGAGAAAGATCTATATTATTTAATTTAGGCGCTTGCAGATTATCGTAAGATTTATAGAAATCATTAATATCTGAGCTACTGTTATATGATTCCCTATACTCTTCTGAAAGATAGAAATCTTGATTAGTGGGAAATGGGTCCAAGTAACTCATATCTAATAATGAGGATTGCCTTACCTTAAATGTATCTTTTGTAAACTCGCCAGGGCCGCCACTTCTAATCACTCCTTCGTATAATACTTCATCTTGAAGATTCAAGTAATTACTTATATTTTTCATTCATCACTCCTCAATATATTTTCTAGCAAAATATTTAAGCCAGGTGCGCCTTTTATATAGTCGTTATAGTAGTTATTGTACATTGAGATGTTATTTAATTCATGCCTCATGAGATGTCGATCGTGATCAGAAAAACTACTATTTAAATGCACAAATTTTTTATTTAAAATTTTTTCAAGTCCTTTGAAAATTCTGTATTCCCATGACTGCTTTTTGTAGCTACTAATTAGGTCGCTTGAAGAAAAAAGTAATAGCGGCTTTTTCAAGTAGACCGGAATAGCTATCGAGTTGGTTGGGTAATCTGCAATAAAAAATAATGCACTTTTGGCCAATGAATGAGTTTTGTTTCGAAAGTAACGAATGTCATGGAACATTCCATCTACCTCTATAAATCGTGAAGAAGAGGGATGGGCTGCAATAACAACACGCACCTCATGCTCCTTTTCTAAAAATTTAAGGAATTTATATAAGTTGTTATAGTATTCAACAGCATTAGGCTTGGGTCTTGAGGTGTGAATTTCAGAATCCATTACGTCAGCAATGCCTGAGTCGAGATATAAAATGTAATCAGTTAATTCACCTTCCTGCGCAGATTCCCCTGAGTCTCTGAGCAGACCAAGAACATCCCCATGCATTATTGACTCTGTAATTGTTGCGGAGTTTACATAGGACTGCAGGGATTGTTTTTGATGATTGCCACTGATGAGCAAATAATCCATTTTTGGGAAAAGTGGAGAGAGGAAATAAAAAATTAAGTTTTTTGCTAATGCTTTGCATGAATATGCTATCTGATTCCAACTACTCCAACATAAATGATCTACTCCAGGCGTGGAAACTTGAGAGAGAATAGCATATTTAAATCTTGGAAACTTAGTTTTAATTTTCGAAATAAACATTGGGCTCATAAACCTTCTGAAGGGAATATTAAAAATCATTAATACTGTCTTGCTGGGCTGCAAGCTTGATAAGATTAAATAAACTTGGTTAACTGTATTAGGGGTATAAAAATTTATATGTAAGAAAGTCTTTTTAATGTGCTGGCTTTCCTCTTCATATCTTTTCTGATAAATTTCTTGATAGTTTGGGTAGAAAATTTTACCTATATCCAGAAAATGAATACAAAATTTTTTCAGATCAATGGAATCTATACCCATATTAACAATCATTCGCTTAGAAATCGGCGATGTCACCAAAAAAATTAGGGTTCTTTTCTTTTGATCAATCATAAAATAGTTTTAATTTTCTTGAATCAGTGCTGATAAATTATCTACCAGAGAAGGAGTTTGAGCATTAAAGCCCCCGAGAATATTTGATACAAAATCAGGATACATAGAGAGGTTTTGAATCTCGTCTCTCATGGATAACTCTAATTCTGTTTGATCCATCTCGTCCACTGAAATAAAATTTTTTCCAAGGCTAATTTCAAGAGCTTTAAAACAACGATAATGCCAATTCTGAATTTTGTAATTATTTATGAGGCTATGAAAAGAAAATAAGTAAATAGGTTTACCTTGAATAATTGGGAAGGTTAATGAATTAGTTGGATAGTCACAGACTACAAAAGTTGCATAAGATGATAATTGTGCTGTCTTAAATTTAAAATATTGAAAATCTAAAAATTTACCACTTTGACCAGAAAAAAAAGTCGATGCAGGATGCGCAGCAATCATAATTTCTTTTTTAAATATCTTGGAAACTAATGTGAGATATTTTCCAAGGGCATCATAATATTTTTCTGAGTCTATATTTCCTGCCATTCCAAATAAATCATAATCTATGCAATCAGATATTCCAGAATCAAGATATAAAATGTAGCTATCATCCAAAAGAGGAATAAAATCTTTTCTTGAGGAAATGCAATCGCTATTCCCAACAATCTCTACCTGAGTATTTGGCCCAATTAAGTGAGAGACATTTTTAGCCATTTGATCACTTGCAAGGTAAAGTAAATCTAATTTAGGGGTGGCAAAAGAAGCGATCTTTAATACAATTTTCTTTATAAAAATCTTAAGATTTTTAGTTATATGATATCTGCTGCTCCAAAAATAAGAGTTACCTCCAGGAAAAGCAAAGGGCATATGAGAGGCATATCGAAAATTAGCAAACTGCTTACGAAGAAAATAGAGCAAGCTAATAAAAGGCAAGCCGCTCATGGAACAGTTCAAAAAAATAATTGAGCGATCTGGAAGCTGAAGGTGATCAATGATCTGCTGAAGCGAAGAATATGTCTCAATATTATGAAAATAATTAATATTAAGCTTATTGATTATTGCAGAAGATTCATCTTGATACCTATGGGAATAAACTAAATCGGAGTGGGGATAATAAATTTTTGAAATGTCTATTATATTTATAGAAATTTGTAATTTATGAAGATGCTCTAAGCCGAAGTTTTCTTCTATCTTACTGGTTAAGGGTTCTGTAATTAAGAAAGTTACTTGGTGATTCTCGGAAGATGGCATCTGCTAATTTATTTAGAAACCCAGTGAGCATTTACAAAATTTTGAAAATCTTGATTATTCTCTAATAGTCCATCAAATGTTCCAGACGCACTCAATTCGCCATTTTGTATAAAGTATATGATGTCGCAATTTTTAACTGTCTGTAACTTATGCGCGATCATAAGAATAGTCTTAGATCCTGCAAGCCCAATTATAGATTCGATCACTTGTTTCTCTGTGATGCCATCCAGAGCACTTGTAGCTTCATCTAGAACCAGTAAGCTTGGATTATGATAAAGAGCTCTTGCTATACTAATCCTTTGCCTTTGACCTCCAGACATTTGAACGCCTCTCTCTCCAACCATTGAATGATAGCCATCAGAAAGTTCGTCAATATAATTATCAATTTTTGCTAAAGAGGCGCATCTTTTAACCCTAGCTTTATCAATATCCCCTAGCTTGATTCCAAATGCTATGTTTTCCAAAATAGTTGAATCTGAAAGAAAAATTGATTGAGGGACATATCCAATATTATTCTGCCAAGACCTTTTATTAATATTATTTAACTCCTTATTATCTATTTTAATAGTTCCTGAGTTTGGCGAAAGAAGACCGAGAATTAAATCAACAATAGTGGATTTACCAGAACCGGTTGGGCCAACGATACCAATTAATTTATTTGCGGGAATACTAAGAGAGAAATCATTGAGCACAAGATCTGTTTGAGCTGGGTAGCTAAAAGATACATTCTGAAAATTAATATCGGAATTAAGTAAAAGATTTGGAAGTTCAGAATGATCTGTATGAGAGCTCAAGTTTCCTGCTGCAATTAAATCATCTTTTATCGCATTGAATGCGGCCATATTACCAGAAATACTTGCTAGGCCTCCATAAATTCCTTGCAAAGATGGCAGTAACTTGAGACCAGCTACAGCATAAAGAGAAATAATGGGAAGCATGGCAGCAAGATTGTTGGAATGAACAGCAGCTAAATAAAGTATTAAAACAATGATCGCGCTAAATGCTAAAAACTCTACTAGATATCTAGGGCTGTTTTGAAGAGCTTGATTTGTGCCTATTTTTTTTGCGAGCTCGTCTCCAGATTCCTTGAATTGATTGTAAAAAAAATTATATCTTCCCAGTAAAATAAGATCTTTAATACCCCCAAAACCCTCAAGCATTAACTTATATCTAGCCGAGAACCTCTCTGAGATAATGTTTCCATTTTTAAAAACAATACTCCTCACAAAAGAAAATATTAGCATGTACACAAATGAAAAAATTAGAAAGCCAGTAAGAGCAATAAACGGATTCACTACTATTAATAGAACTATAATTGCTAAAACAAGAGCTATTCTAGAATTGATTTGCATAATTGGTATTAATACTCCATCAATCAATCTCTGACATTCCGTAGATATTTTTCTTACAAGCTCTGAGCTATTATTCTGAAGATAAAATATCCAATCCTGCCGAATATAATATTGATAGAGTTTCGTGCCCATATTGACGCCAATACCTGCAGCAAAAATTGAAACTCGCCAAGTAGTTAAAATTCCTATTACCGCGCCTAGAAATAAAAATACTAAAACCGAGATGCCTGAATAAAGTATAAATTCATTCGGATTTTGTATCTCAGAAAATTTATATATATCTGCAAGTATATTGTTTTGCTCAAGAATAAGTGGATCTCCAACCAATGACGTAAAAGGTAGAATTAAAGAGACTCCTAATATTTCAAAAAAAACTGTAAGGATAATAAGCAGCTGAAGAACAAAAAAAGTTCTTTTCTGCTTTCTATCTAAAATTGCATATAAATTTTTTAAAAAGTTCATTTCATCAGTATTTTAAATTTACAGTGATACATCAGATAGTTTGAGAAAAGATTTAATATCATAGATAACTCTTTTAGATGAAAGCTTAAGATTGATATCCTTGAACTCTTTATGAGCAACAGTAAAAATTATGCCTTGATACCGAAGTAACTTAGATTTAGATATCTTGCTCAGCATATCAAAATTATGCTCTTCCTTTATATGTTCAATGTCAGCGTGTGGGTCGAATGCATCTACATGTATTTTTTTAAGTTGAAAAAATTTTATTAGATCGAATGCTTTAGAGTTTCTAGTATCAGGACAGTTTTCTTTAAAGGTAACGCCCATAATTAAAATCTTAGCCTGAGCAGGGATAATATTTTTTTCTGCCAAAGCATGCATTAAATCATTAGCGATAAAAGAGCTCATGCTATCGTTTAACTCTCTTCCTGCTAACAAAATTTTCGGACTATACCCCTCTTTTTTTGCTTTATGAGCAAGATAGTATGGATCAACACCTATGCAATGACCTCCAACAAGGCCTGGCGAAAATGGTAAAAAATTCCATTTAGTTGATGCTGCCTTTAAGACCGATGAGGTGTTAATATTTAGTTGCTTGAATATCAGCGCAAGTTCGTTTACAAAGGCAATATTTATATCTCTTTGAGCATTCTCAATGACTTTAGCAGCTTCAGCAACCTTGATAGACTCAGCTTCGTATACACCAGCATGAATGATAGACCCATATAAAGATTTTAATAGTGACAAAGTTTCTGGGCTTGATGCTGATATTATCTTTTGTATTTTTGTTAAAGTATGCACATTATCAGAAGGATTTATTCTCTCTGGTGAATAACCGCAATGAAAATCTTTCTTGTATGCCATGCCAGAATACTTCTCCAATAAGGGAACGCACACTTCTTCTGTCATACCAGGATATACAGTTGATTCATAGATAATAATATCGTCTTTTTTTATGAGTTTCCCAATTGCCTCAGATGCTTTTTTGATAGGGGATAAATCAGGAACATTGTTTAATTTGACTGGGGTGGGAACTGTAATAATAAAAATGTTGCATTCTTTGATGTCATTAACATCAGTAGTGCATAAAAGAGATTTTAACTTTTTTTTACTTTGGATTTCATTGGTGCGATCAAAACCAGACTGCAATTCATTAACTCGTTTATTATTAACATCAAATCCAATCGATGAGTAGTATTTTGAGAATTCTACTAGCAAAGGTAATCCTACGTACCCCAATCCAATAATTGCAATTTTTCTCTCAGCCGCTTTCTTAATAGCCATAGTAATCCATATACCACTTTAAAAATTTTCTTATGCCATCTTCAATTTTTGTATCTGGTTGAAATTGGTGATCTCTAATAAGGTCATCTACATTCGCATAGGTGGATTGAACATCACCTTGTTGCAAAGGCATGAATTTTTTTTGAATTTTAATATTTAATTCGCTTTCAATAACTCCTATGAAATCTAGTAACTTCACGGGATTGTTATTGCCTATATTATAAATTTTATAGGGCGCCGAAGATTCTGAAATATCTTTTGAAGCACCATTAATCCAGTTCTTACTTGGTTGCGCAGGAGAATCAATGACCTTCTTCAGACCACTTACAATATCATCTATGTATGTGAAATCTCTTAGCATCTCTCCGCTATTGAAGACTGGGATGACTTGACCTTCTAAGGCAGCTTTAGTGAAAATAAATAAGGCCATATCAGGTCGCCCCCATGGGCCATAGACAGTAAAAAATCTTAATCCAGTGGTCGATATATTAAATAGATGAGCATAAGTATGAGCCATAAGCTCATTAGATTTCTTAGAAGCAGCATAAAGACTAATAGGATGATCAGCATTGTGGGACGTGGAGAATGGAACCTCTGAATTAAGCCCATATACTGAAGAACTTGATGCAAACGAGAGATTTCCTACATCAAAATGTCTGCAGGCCTCAAGAATGTTCATAAAACCAGAAATATTAGAATCAATATACTCAAAAGGATTTTCAAGGGAATATCTAACACCAGCCTGAGCACCTAAATTACAAACCGCATCAAATTTTTGATCTTTAAATAAAGCATTTAATGACTCTCTATCATTAAGATCCAGTTGATAGAATTGAAAGTTTTGATATTTAGAAGAATGTGATTTTTGAATGGAGGTAGCTGGTTGAGATATGCCCAAAATTTCTAATCTAGCAAACTTTAAATTTTTATCGTAATAATCATTAAGATTGTCTAAACCGATAACATCATACCCATCTTTGAGCAGTCTTCGTGATAAGTGAAATCCGATAAACCCTGCCGCACCTGTTATTAGTATTTTCATTAATCAGTGATCAAGTAGAATCTATTCGCTATCTGATGATTCCTTTTCTATCTTGAATTCAAAGGGTCGGATGTTAAAAATTATATTTCGTCCTAGGCTTTGCAACAATATTAGAAAAGCAACAATTAGTATGGTAGAGATAACCGCAGCAACAATAACCGTACTAGTTCTCATTGGGCTATGTCTTCCTGAGGGAATAAAAGGTGGGTCTATATATGAAAAAACAAACTCATCGGTAATCTGCGAAAGCATTATAACCTTGGTCTGCTCATTTATTCCATCTGCAAATATTTTGCGCAGCTCAGGTACATTAGTTGTGTTAATTTCATTTTTTAGAAAAACCAATGCCCCTTTAGCATCTTTTGTTTTCTTATTTTTAATATAAAGGTTTAAACGCTGAAATATTAGGTCCACCCATTTTTTTGCAACCAAAGGGTTTCTGTGGACAATTGAAAGCTCAACATAACCAGTTCCATAATCAGGAGTGACTTCAAAATGTTTATCCAAAAAAGTATCTCGGGAATTATCATAATCAGGTTTCTTAACAATCCATAAGTTTGTTTCCGGATCATACTTTGAAGTATCAAAATTAATTTTATCTTTCTGGGAGAAATCTAATGCAAACATCTCTGCAATAAATTCATTATCAGAGTACAGATTATCAAAAAATATTCTTGATTCCATTAAAATCAAAGCAAGTTGAGTCTGCTCATTAAGCTGAGAGGATCCAATGAAGTTTAAATTTAAAACACTTTTTTGACTTTCTACGCTAGATTGGGGTGAGGATGATTGAACTAATGCAAATGATTTATAGGTGTTTGGGATCATGAGGGTTGCTACAGCAGTTAAAAAAGTTAACAAAAAAACAGCTGCTGCTATGAACTGCCAATGAGTTCGTAACATTAAAAGCTTTGACTTCAAATCAAAATGCAGATCTGAGTCAAGGTGATTGTTCAAATTTTTTGTACCCATTTAATTATTATAGTTGCAGTTAAATGATTTGGCTTGTTTTTTAGTAAGATAGATTACAAAAAACTAATAATTTTTTTTAAAGAATCTACCTCATAATAATTACCATTGTAAATGGGCTGATTGGTGGTTAGATCAGATAATAAGAAGTTTTTCGCTATGCCTGCAGAAATGCCTGCATCAATATCAGAAATCGAATCTCCAATTAATAAAGATTCATGAAGGTTAATATGAAAATCTTTTTGTGCTTTAAAAATCATTCCTGGATTAGGTTTCCGAAAAGAATGATTGCATTTATATTTACCTATTCCGTGGATTGGATGAAAGGGAGAGAAGTAGTATCCTGCAATTTCAGCATTTTCTTTTTTAAAAATATTTAACATCCATCGCATTAGTTTGTGAAAATCCTCTTCTGTAAAATAACCTCTACCAATACCAGATTGATTTGTAATAACGATTGGAATGTAATCTTTTAATTTTGCATGCTGAACAAGCTCAAAAATACCTTCAATAAATTTAATATCTTTTTGAGCGATAGCAAAATGGATATTCTGATTTATGACCCCATCGCGATCAAGGAAAAGACCTTTAATAGAATTCATGAATTGACAGAATTAAACATGCGTTTCCACAAAATATAATTTTCTGACTGCATATCTGATGGGATGAAATTATTATTAGCTTGATTATAAGTTTTGTTAGAGCCTATATCTAAATGATAGTCTGTATTAAGAAAAGTATTAATTTGACCTAAAAGCAATGGTATAACATCAAGGCTAATATCCATCTCTTGAAGACTGAGGCTCTCTAAAATATTAAAAATGCTGGGGTTAAAAATATAAACTGCTGCATTAGCTAGATTTCCATGATTGCCTGATTTTTTCTCATGAAACTTATGCACAACACGATCCTTTAACTCAACGATTCCACAGTTTTCAGGTTCATTTGTATAAAAAAGCATCATCGTGACTATAGACTCCTGCAAAGACAAATGTGAGTCAATAAAATCTGACATTTGAAACCTTGAAAGATTATCTGCATGGGCTACAAAAAAAGGCTCTTTATCAAAAAAATATTTATTTTTTAAGATTGTTCCAGCCGTTCCTAGGAGAGTTTCTTCGTATGAAATAGTGACCATCTTGTGCCAGGTACTTTTGTGAACATACTCTTGAACAAAAGAAGCCATATAATGAGTGTTAATCAAAATCTCATCAATACCAGCATTAACTAAAAATTCTAACCATATATCTAACAACGGCCTTCCGTTAATCGGTACCATGCATTTTGGAATAACATTAGTTAAAGGTCTTAACCTAGAGCCAATGCCTCCTGCTAAGAGCAATCCTTTCATCTAGCCTGATATTCTCTCAACCTGCTGAACTATCTCTGCTTGTTGCAAAGGAGTATTTCCTATCCTACCAACCTGAATTCCAGCGGCAATTGAACCTAATAAAGCTGCCTCCCATATATTAGCTCCCGAGGACAAGGCAAGCGCTCCAGTAATCAGCATTGAATCCCCTGCACCAGCTACGTCTTTCGGGCTAGAGTTTAGTGCTTGGAGCCTATCTGTAGTCCAATCACCTGCAGTATTTAAATCCTGAGAGTTTACCAGCATGCCTTCTTCGCCAAGCTTGAGGAAGATATTTTGTGGATTTGCTATGTGTGTTAACTTTTCAACTAGTCTCACGATACCACTTTGATTGTCTCTCAAGCTGATTCGCGCCTCTCTTTCAGTGGGCGTCAACAGGTCCATATTTACAAATCTAGAGATATCTCCTGTCTGAGAGGATGACTGGCTATCAGCAGCCAATAAAATATCTTTTCCTTTTGCTAAAGCGGTTATTTCCTCAACTAAATTTTGTGGGAGTACTCCATAATTGAAATCTGAAAAAATAATTACATCTAATCTATTAATAATTTTTTTCAAACGAGATAGTATTTTTTTTTGTATCTCTAAACTAATTGAGTTCTGAGATAGATGACTAACCCTCAATAGTGATTTACCTTTTGCGCGATATCTCTGTTTAAGAGTTGTAGGTCTACTATCGTCAATGATAAGGCTTGCATCAACATTATTTTTTTTAAATTCCTCAGATATATTTTTTTTCTTTCCATCATCCCCAACAATGGTTAAAAGATGCGTGGTGGCTCCCAAGCCTGAGCTATGCGAGGCTACTATTCCAGCTCCGCCAACAAAAATATTAGAATTTAGTGGTTGAACAACAATTGTGGGGTCTTCTTGCGACATGCCTAGCGGCTCGCAAGTAATATATTCATCCATAATTAAATCGCCAATTACACATACATTTTTTTCAGAGAAAGCCTTGATTATTTTATTTAATTTAGATACTTTCATTGACTGTCGCTCAATGTATTTAATGGGTATATTTAGAGATTGCTCCACATTTGACAGCATTTCTTTTCTCAATAAATCTATTGAAGAAAATGAAACTTCACCAGATCCAAAAACTAACTTTCCTCCATAACTCTCAATAATAGAGAGCTCATCGTTATTTTGTTCCTCGTATTCTTTGCCCTTTACAACAACAGAAGGCTTAATTCTGTTGAGTAAATTGTCGATAGGCTCATTGTATATAAAAGCTTTGTCAACATAACTAATAGCTTCAACAGCTTCTAGCCTTAAAGTATCCGGCACAGGACAAGACGGAATTGCAATACTATCGCCTGCAACAGCAACTTGTAACTCACCTTTTAAACTTTTTGCATAGCGCAAAAGACGAAGATGTCCAGGATGAACGATATTAAAATTACCGAATACTAAAATTACTTTCTTTTCCATAATTTATCTTTTCCCGGTATTCTTAATAGAGGGATCAATTGAAATAATTGGTCGCAACACTTTACCAGATTGCAAGTCTTTAATCGCTTGATTAATTTGATTTAATTTATACTTTTTGGTTATTAATTTTTGAAATGGCAGAGTACCATCCAAATATAAAGAGGCAAATATTGGGATATCCTTGTCAGGATTTGCGCCGCCGCCCCAGCTTCCCAAAATTCTTTTTCCAGATATTAGGTCAAAAGGATCAATAGCTATTTTTTCTCCGTATTTTGGATGAGACGCAAAGACGGCAAGCCCTCCATTGATTTTGACTGATTCGAAAGCTTGCTCAATAGTTTTGACAATTCCTGCAGCATCAATAGCATAATCGACACCTCGCCCATTTGTGATCTCTTTGATGCGCTCTACTGGGTCTTCAGAATTAGAATTAATGGTTATTTTTGCACCAAACTGTTTAGCTAAACCCAACCTTTTATTATTTATATCCACTGCTATCACTTCTTTGAGGTTATATAAATTAGATGCTATGAGTGCGCTCATCCCTATTCCTCCCATTCCAAAAAATGCAATTGTTGAATTTTTTTTGGGCTTAATCGTATTGGTTACAATGCCTGATCCAGTCAAAATTGCGCAGCCAAATAAAGCTGCAACATCCATAGGAACTCCTTTTGGAACGATCACACATCTATTTTCAGATACCACTGACATTTCATTAAAGGTTGTAACTCCGCCCGCATTAATTTTAAGATTTTTACATGTGAATGATGAGCCTCCTGCATCTATGCCCTTGCCCTTAATCCAGCCCAGAACAATCCGATCATTTATTTTAACTTTGCTTACCCCTTTTCCCACTGCAAGAACAACACCAGATCCTTCATGGCCTAATAAATGAGGCAAGTACTTATCTTCACCTCGAAACCCATTAATTTCCATTACTTGGCTATGACAAACACCGCTGTATGCAAGCTTAACCAAAACTTGACCCCTGTTTAACTTAGGGACTTCAATATCTGAAAATATTTTAAGCGGGCTTTGCTGATTTTCTAAAACAGCTCCTTTAAAAAAAGATTTCTTATTTATTACTTTAGGGGTTGCCATAATTTTATAAGTTGCTTTCAGAAAGGTCCCTTAAACCAGTCACCAGGAACGTCATGCGGCCTATCATTATGTAAAATATTGTCTGTATTGATTTTGACATCTAGCTCTGAGCATACCAAATCTACAATTGTCTTAGCATTGGGGTGAAATTGATCTGTTAAACCAAAACTTGTACCCTCTGGATAATCTGGTAAAGCTAATCTTTTTGGAGATGCAAGCAATATATCAAATAATGACTCTGAAATTTTTGCTGATATTTCAGCTGATATTGAACCATTGAGGTGCCCTGTATCTAAGACAATTGCTCTCTTTGTTTTTTTTATGGATTTAAAAAGAGTTTTATAATCAACAGGAGCTACAGTTCTTAAGTCAATAACCTCGATTTTAATGTTATGAGAAAGTAAAAATTTTTGCGCCTCTAAAGCCTCCACAACCATGTAAGACATTGCAATAATAGATAGATCATTTCCTTCTTTTATAATATTTGCTTGACCTAAAGGTATCGCTTTAAAGGATTTGCTAACATTTCCAGTCATATTATGGAGCCATCTATGCTCCAAGAAAATAACAGGATTTTTATCTTGAATGCTTGAAATTAATAATCCTTTTGCATCTTGAGCAGTTGCAGGCATGACAACTTTTAACCCAGGTATATGAGCAAACCAGGCTTGTAAATTTTGAGAATGAGTAGGGCCTTGCCCCCATCCCCTTCCCATAATCAAGCGAATTGTAATTGGTATGCTTTGTTGTCCGCCAAACATATAAAACCACTTTGCTGCTGAATTAACTACTTGATCCATAGCAAGAAGAAAAAAATCTAATCTCTGATGGACCATAATGGATTTTTTACCTGCTATAGATGCACCAACACCTATGCCAGTCATTGCATTTTCAGAAGTAGGAACATCAAAAACCCTCTCCTCTCCATATTTTTCTTTAAGGCCTGCAGTTGATCCAAAGATTCTTTTAGGATCATCGACACCTAAGCCAAATAATATAATATCTTTATCCCTTTTCATGGACTGATCTGTAGCTTCCTGGATGGCTTCAACGAATGTAATTATTCTTGACATATCTATGCAAATACTCCAGATAAGGCATCCTTAGGGGTTGGAAATTCAGAATCATATGAAAACTTAAAAGCTTGATCAATATTTGTTTGCGTATGTTTTCTAATTGATCTAATTAACTCTTTGGTGAGAGTCCCGTTATCCAGCAAAATTTTTTCATATTTTTTAATTGGACATTTTTTCTTCCATTCTTGGAATTCATCTTCGCTTCTATAGCCAATATCATTATCGTAATTAGGCCCGCAATGCTCAAGCCATCTATAGGTTTTAAGCTCAAGAAAAAAAGGCTTGTTACTGTTAAGTATCTTTTTTCTTGCAGCCAGGGTAGCTTGATATACTCGATTGACATCGTTACCATCTTCATGCATGGACTCAACCCCCATTGATTGAACCATCTCATGAATGCGACGACCTAATGGTTGTCTAACTTGTAACGGAGAATAAACTGAGTACGCATTATTTTCACAGATAAATAATACAGGCAAGTTCTTACAAGCAGCAAAATTAACTGATTCATAAAAGACCCCCTCTTCAGTTGATCCATCGCCACAAAATACAATGCTTATATTTTTAGATTTATTAAGCTTCAGAGCCATGCCCAGCCCAACACCAATTGGCATGCTATTTCCAACAATTGCTGTGCTTCCTTCAAACCCTACACTTCTATCAATTAAATGCATGGAGCCACCTCTTCCTTTGCTGCATCCAGTTACCTTTCCATGTATTTCAGCGATCATCCTTTTAAGATTGCCACCTTTGGCAAGATAATGTGCATGAGATCTATGAGTGCTAACAGCAAGATCATCTTTACTTAAAGCTAGGCCTACGCCGCTAGCTGCTGCCTCTTGACCAATTGAGAGGTGAGTTGGGCATCGCATTTTTTCTTTATTATAGTTTTTCGCAATAGACTCTTCGGTTAGCCTAATAAGCACCATATTTTTATAAAGTTTTAAATTAAAATCTTTCATATTTAAGGCATAAACCAAAAGTAATCACCAGTATATTCAGCTTCTATGAATAACTCCTTCCATTCATCTACATGCAGTATTGTCTTTGCAGTTAGATTCCAAGCAAACATTCTTTCTTTTTCTAGATCATTTCTATATGCATCAACTGTAATGAACGACCCTTGCTTTGTAACTCTTTCAATTTCTTTCAATGCTTTGATTACTCCATCTTTATCAAAATTATGGATTGTAGTTATAGAAATTGCATAATCAAACCTATTATCTTCAAAAGGAAGTTTGTCTGCGCTTGCTACTTGAAGCTGATCTCGCATTGAGTCAATGCCATTTTTAATTGCATAATTTGAAATATCAATGCCTTGTAACTCTAAACCAGGAATAATCTCATTAAAATCATGGAGCATAAAACCCTTGGCGCAACCTATATCCAATAAACTTTCTCCTGACTTAATGTTCCAATGCTTCTGAAAAGAGGGTATTACTGGTTGCCAAAACCTAGGATTATAATAAAACCCACCATACCCATGATCTCTATCTCCATCAAAGAACTCTTCTTCAAACTTTCTTGCAATTTTCTGCTGCTCTAAAGTTTTAGATTGAACTCTGGCTTCAAGGTCTCGTTTTGGTTTAGGATAATTTTTAAGAAGATCAATTTCCATTTCTTTTCCTTAGTATTTTATACAAAAAAGTTCTTTACTACTTTTGTTACATGCTCTACTTCTACATCAGACAACTCTGGGTAAATAGGTAGGCTTAAAATTTGTTTTGAATATTTTTCAGAAACAGGAAATTTTTTAGATGCAGAGTCTAAATTTAAAGCGCATTTCTGCATGTGAATAGGGATAGGATAGTGTATTTTTGATTCAACCCCATTTTCAAGAAGGTAATTTTGCAATGAGTCTCTCTGATCTAATCTAATAACAAAGTTATGATAAACGCATTTAAGATCTTTGTTGTGTGATGGAACCAGAACAAAATCTTGCAGTTGCGCATGATAGTATTCCGCAATTTCAATAAATCTATCAGTCATTTTATCCAAATGGCTTAGCTTAATTAAGGCAATCTTAGCTTGAAGATTATCAAGTCGAGAATTGTATCCCCAAATTTCACATTCATCTCTATTCTTTAATCCATGATTTCTTAGAAGCTTAACTTTCTCATAAAGCTCTTTTGAGTTGGTTGTAAAAACTCCACCATCTCCCATAACACCTAAATTTTTAAGTGGGTGAAGGCTAAAGCCAGCACAATCTCCGAGACTGCCAACTTTCCTCCCTTTGTATGTTGCACCAATTGCTTGTGCAGCATCCTCAACTACCGCAAGATCGTATTTGGATGCAATTGCATTAATCTCATCCATTGATGCAGGTCTTCCAGTTAAATGTATGGGCAGAATTGCTTTAGTGTTGGGTGTTATAGCTGCCTCTATTTTTGTAACATCAATATTCATTTCATTATCACAATCTACAAAAACTGTTTTTGCATTACATGCCTCTATTACCCATGCTGATGCAATAAATGAATTGGGACAAGTTATTACTTCATCTCCATCTCTAAGTCCTAAAGCTTTTAATGCATAAAAGAGCGCATCTGAACCATTACCAATTCCTAGGGCATATCTAGAATCGCAATATTCAGCTATGGAAGATTCGAATTCAACCAAAGCATCGCCCATAATATACTGCCCTGAAGAGCCAATTTCATCAAAGGCTTGAATTAAATCTTCTCGAAAAATATCATACTGACGATCTAGACTAATAAAAGGAACATGCATAATTAATTAGAGTAAAATTCTTTGATTAGGCGGACAAAAAGAGCCAAATCTTTTTGTGTAATAAATTCATGGACTGGGAGAGATATCACGGAAGCTCCCAAAGACTCACATACAGGAAAGTCTCCTTGCTGATAACCATATTCTTTTGCAGCCGGTTGCAAATGCATGCCGGTAGGGTAATGTATTTTTGCATCTATGCCATGTGAGATCAAAAAATTTTGCAAATCATCTCTTCTCTCTGCTTTAAACATATATAAATGAAAAACCTCTTTTATATCAGCATCTCTTTTTGGTAAAGTAAGATTTTCAATTTGTTCAAGTTGAGAGTCCAAGAAATTAGCATTCTGAATGCGTGAGTCTGTAATATTTGAAATCTTATCAAGCATATGCTCGGCAACAACTGCCTGAACGGTATCAAGCCTAGAATTATATGCAAACTTTACACACTCATCTCTACTTGCCAACCCATGATTTCTTAATAGTTTAAAATTTTCTGCATGCTCGTCTGAATTAGTGGTAATGATTCCTCCGTCACCCCATACATTTAAATTTTTTAGTGGATGAAAGCTAAAACAACCAATGTTTCCCAAATTACCTGCATTTTCTCCCTTGTAAGTAGCTTGAATAGCATGGCAAGCATCTTCAATTACAGGGAGATCATGCCTTTGAGCAATTGCATTAATTGCGTCCATATCACATGGCCTACCAGACCAATGCACAGGCATGATTGCTTTGGTATTCTTTGTAATCTTTTCTTCAATTAGCAAGGGGTTGATATTGTATGTATCATCGCAATCAACAAAAATGGGCTTTGCACCTGATGTCACAATCGCGCCAACAGTTGCGTAAAAAGTGAAGGCAGTAGTTATTACCTCATCTCCCTCACCTATTCCAAAATTTTTTAAACTCAAGAATAGTGCATCTGTTCCACTACCAACTCCAATAGCATGTTTTACACCAATTAAATTGGCATATTGTTTTTCAAATTCATCTACTTTTTGACCAAGAGTATAATCTCCAACCTCTACAACTTTCTTAATCTTCTTGAGAATAATATCCATATCTGAAAACTGTTCTTTTAAGTAATTGTGCTGGAATTTTAATTTAGAATCAGCTGAATACTGATCGGGATAAAAGTTTCCAGCAAATTCTCCTGTATTTTTTTTCATTTAATCGTTACTCCTTATGAATATAATGTGAGGGAAGTAGTTTAATCTTATCGTAATTTTCAGTCATCCAAACGATGGTTGAGCTGATGCCATGTTCTAGTTGTACTTCTGGTTCCCATTGTAGTTTATCTCTCGCTTTAGAAGAATCCATTAAGTATGCAAAATCTTTACCAACCCTATCATCGGAAACCTTGACAACTTTTTCAAACTTAGCATCCATTTGATGGCAAATTTTCATTACTAAATCTTTGATAGATATAAAGTCTTGTGGAGAGAAATGATAAACCTCGCCTGATACCCCCCTAGAAATCATCTTAAAAATACCATTATTAACATCCTCAGAGTGAATGAACGCCCTAATAGATGAGCCTCCGCCGTGAAGATTCATTTTTTTACCTGACAAAATTGAAGAAATGGTAATCGGGATTATTCTGTATAACTGCTGATGCGGCCCATAAAAGTTTGCAAATCTACCAATTAATATGGGAAATGAAAAATTATTATGAAAGTTTTGAATACTTAGATCTGTTGCCATATGAGAGACAGCATAAGGTGTAGATGGATTCATAGAATCTGTTTCCTTGATAAGGTTATTTGAGCTTCCATATACTTCGGGTGTAGAAATTCTTAGATAGAATTCTAAGTAGTTAACATCTAAAAGGTGCCTATGAATAATTGACTTAGATACAATATTTGTTTGATACCATTGCTGAGGTTGGTCCCAGCTTTCAGCGACCATGCCCTGGCCAGCAAAGTCAACAATATATTGAGGCTGAAAAGAATCCATGGCGGCGAGAATCATTTCATGGTCTGTATTCAGGTTTGCCTGAATAAAAGTAAAATTTTTAATATTGGGGTTTTCTAAAAAAGGCTGGAATATCTTAGATGTTGGTTCAGACCTATTTATGCCCACTACTTGGAAATCTTTTTTTAAACAAGCATCTGTAAATGCAGCTCCAGCAAATGAATTACATCCTAAAATAAGTATTTTTTTCAATTTTTTTTTATATAAAAGTTTAAGAAACTTCGTATACCGCTTTACCAACAACTGCATCAATTACAGTTGTTAGCCAAATCATATGGATACATTCGACAATATTATAGGCATGACTATCTACCCAAAAATTAATATCTCCCAAGGCCTTGAGTGAGTTATTTTCATGTCTTCCAGAGAAAGTAACAACTTTTAAACCTAATTCATGAGCTTGTTTAGCAGCATTAATTACACTTGGTGATTCTCCACTAACGCTAATCAGGACCAATGCATCGCCTGGATTTGAAAATGATGATATAGCTTCCGCCATCCAATTATCATAGCCATAGTCATTCGCATAACATGTAATCAGGTCAGCTTCGTTAAACGTAACAGAGCGGACTTTTGCTTGCTTAGTAAAATCAACAGCACCATGAGCAGAAATAGCAGCACTTGCTCCATTCCCAGCAAACATGAGCTTGCCATTATTTTGTTTAATGCTTATCGCAAGCTCATGGAAACTGTCTAAAACAGGGAACACTTCCTGAGAAAAAGTTAAATCTTTGTATTCTTTGAAATATTCTGTATAAAATTCTTCCATATTAATCTAAGTTATATAATTTATGTTTTTCCATCCATTTAAGATTGTAATATTCATCAAGATCAGTCAAAACTCCGCTTTCATAATGGTTTTTAATTTCTTCAATTGCATCTTCTACGCACTTCTTGGGCTTGAAACCAGTTGCTAGTAATTTATCTGAATTCACCCTGTATGAGCGAGGGTCATTTGATTCCTGTATTTCGATTTCTGTATCCACTTTATTTGCTATCATTGAAGCAATTTCTCCAATTGAGATATTTTCAAACCCTGCATTGTAAATGCCAGTATGCTGAGGGTTTTCTATAAAATGAAGGTATACATCTGTAATATCATCCATATGAATATTTGGCCTAATTTGCGACCCTCCAAGAACAGTGATTTTGCCTTTAGTTAAAGCTTGCATTGTCAATAAATTTACCGCTACATCTAACCTCATTCTTGGAGAATAGCCGCAAACAGTTGCTGGTCTAACAATTTGAACTGTCATTGCGTCTGAATAACTCATTAAAACTCTCTCAGAAACCATTTTTGTTTTGTTATATTCGGATATAGGCTCCAGGACTAGATCCTCAGTAACTTGCTCTTCTTCTTTCACTCCATAGACGCTGCCTGATGATGCGTAAATAAAATGTTTGACGCCAGATCTCGCAGCATTTTCTGCAAGTAGCATAGTTGCTAATGCGCTTACTTCCCAGGTAAGTTTTGGATTAAGATCGCCACATGGGTCATTTGCAACTGAGGAAAGGTGGATAACTGCATCATAATCGTCTAGTGCAATATTCTGGATCTTTCTAACATCACCCTTTAAGACATGGAGGTCTTTGTGCGGTGCCAGTTTATTGCCAAACCATTGGATATCAAAAGCGGTAACTTTATGACCTGCATCCAATAATTTTGGGACTAAAACAGTTCCTTTGTATCCACATGATCCTGTTAAAAAAATATTCATAGCTTAAATTGTTTCAAGTAAAAATTTATTATAATTAAGAAATGCCTAACAATTGCACGCATTATACAGCAATATAATATTTATAAAGGTGCTCAGCAAGAGATAGTGAACAAGTTAATCCTGGACTTTCTATGCCTTGAAGATAAATAAATTTTTTATACCCATGCTGCTGCTCAGATAGAATAGAAAAATCTGCAAAACTTTCATTGCTTCTTTGTATTTTTGGCCTTATACCAACATAGTCTTCTGCTAAATCAGTGAGCAAAATATCTGGATAATATTTTTTAATTGCTTTATAAAAAATGTCTTGAGAGTCTTCTTCAAACGTATAATCCAATGATTTAACTGGAACTGCATCTGGACCAAATTTTACAGTTCCATCAATGTTAAAACTTACATGAATACCAAGCCCCATTTTAGTAGGTATTGGATAAATAAGATGATTAAAAGGATTTTGACCTTTCAATCTAAAATAATGGCCTTTGGTATAGTTATTTTTTTTAATACCTTTAATTTTACAGGAAATGCATTCTGCAGCAGTATCATCAGATGACAGACCTTTCGCTATAATTAAGTAATTAGAAGATATTGAAAACTCATCTGAGCCAGTAATTATGTGTGAAAGGTATTTTTGATTTTTATGCTTCGTCTTAATGTGTAATGAATTACAAGAAATTAGGCCACCCATTGATTCGAAATCATTAGCCAGAGACTTAATAAATGATGGTACATCTAATATTCCCGTATCTGGAGAATATAATCCAAATTTTGAAGTAATATTTGGCTCCATTTTTTTGATTTCATCTTGATCAATTATTCTTAATGGAGCGCCTCCACAAGCTTGAGCATTTTTGATATAAGTTTTGAATTTATTAATATCTTGAAAATCATCTGAAACCAATAGTTTTCCGTATTTTGAAGCGAATATATTATTTTCTTTGCAATATTGATAAATTTTTTTATTACCAGAGTTACACAATTGGGCTTTTATAGAATCTTGAGGATAGTAAAATCCTGCATGAATAACGCCAGAATTTCTTGATGAGACCTCATCACCGATATATTTATTTTTTTCAACAACTATACTTTCTATTCCTTTTTGCTGAAAAGCTCTTGCTATAGCAGTTCCAACAACCCCTCCGCCGACGATTAACGCATTAGTTTCAACGTTATCCATTAATCAAAATATTCCAATTGAATTCTATCTCATAAGTTTTCAAACTAAAGACCAATTCCATGATAATGCAAGCCAGCAGCATCCATGGCTAAGGGATCAATTATATTTCTGCCATCAAAAATTTGACCATCTTTTAATGTTAGTAGTTTTGAAATTTTTGGAGAAAAAAATTCCTCCCATTCTGTGCATATTATCAGGCAATGCGAACTCTTGAATGAGCTATACTTTTCTTTATGGAATGAAATATTCTTAAAGTTGGATAGCTCTTTTTTTGCCTTCGTTAGGGCCTTAGGATCATATGTTGAGATATGGCGCACTTTGCCAGCCAATCTTTTAACTAGCTTAATTGCCGGGGCCTCTCGTATGTCGTCAGTGTTTGGTTTAAAAGAAAGTCCCCAAATAACAATATTTTTCTTCTTTAATTGAGATGGTGAGTATACTGAAAGTATCTTTCTTAAAAATAAATCGAGTTGACTATTATTGATACTTAGCGCCTCAGAAATAATGCTATTCTTGAGACCAATTTGTTTTTCTTGAAAAGATAAAGCTCGAAGATCTTTAGGAAAACAAGAACCTCCAAAACCCATCCCTGCAAAAAGAAATTCCTTCCCTATTCTGGGATCTGTTCCTATGCCTTCCCTAATTTCATTTATATTAGCATCAAAGGCTTCTGCAATTTGTGACATCTCATTAATAAAGCTAATCTTTGTGGCAAGAAATGCATTTGCAGCATATTTAGTTAATTCTGCAGATTCGGGGGACATAAAAATTATTTTTTTTACTCTCTTCTTCATGGGAGAATAAACCTTTGACATTATCTGCTTGCCGTTTTCTGATCCAGTACCAATAATTATTCGATCAGCATTAAAAAAATCTTCTACGGCGCTCCCTTCTCTTAAAAATTCTGGATTAGAGCACACTTCTATATTAATTTGTTTATTTTGTGTAAGTCTTAAGAGCTTATTATGAATATAATTATTTGTTCCAAGGGGGACTGTTGATTTGGTTATAACAATTGAATCAGTGAATAAATTCTTAGCAATGCTATTTAATGCAGAATTAAGATTAGTTAAATTTGGCGATCCATCTTTTTTACTAGGTGTATCAATACACAGAAAAATAATGTTATTTTTGCAGCCAACTCTATATGAAGAGGTAAACTGAATTTTTGATAATCGATAATTCTTTGTAACTAAATCTTGTAAATATGGCTCGTAGATTGGAAGTGAAAGTTTCTTAAGTTTATTGATCTTTTGTTTATTTACATCAAGACAGGTTACGCTGTGTCCAATCTCTGCAAAGCATGCTGCAGAAACTAAACCAACATACCCAGAACCTATAATTGTAATTTTCATATTCGCAAAATGATTACTATAAATACCTCAATAATTTTATCAGTGGAGGCTGAAGCCGGAATCGAACCGGCGTAAACGGCTTTGCAGGCCGCTGCATAACCACTCTGCCATCCAGCCTTATCTTTTAAATGTTGCTATTGTATATGAAAGTCCTGTTTGAAGAGTAACAATTAATGCTAAAAACAATAAGAAATTTGACAGAAAAATAATCAATGAATTCTCTAAGTATAGACCAGATAAAAAACTAGCAAATGTTAAAAATTGTAAGCTCGTTTTGATCTTTGCAAGAAAGGTAACATTTGTAGCGCTATCATTTCCATTTTTGGCATTTAGGTCTCTCAATGCCCCAACCCAATACTCTCTTGCAAGTATGATCCCGCCAATCATGCCAACATATATACTAGATAGTTCAAGGCTCAACGCAAGAATTAAAAAAGTTGCTAATATCTTATCTGCAATTGGATCAAGAACTTCTCCAATAATAGATTCAAGATTATATTTTCTTGCAAGAAAACCATCCCAATAATCAGAAATGCTAGCAAGAATAAAAAGAAACAACGCCCAACCATGTAAGTTATACAAAGTAATTAATATAAAAATGATAGGAGCAATTACAATCCTGAAATATGTAAGGAATTGAATAAAGTAATTCATGATCTATAAAAAAAATTTATTTCTTTAGCTAGTTTAATACTTATTCCTGAAACCTTACAAAGATCTTCTACGGAAGCTGACCTAATTGATTTGATGGATTTAAAGTAGTTTATTAAATCTTTTTTCTTCTTTGGCCCAAGCCCTTTAATATTATCAAGAGATGATTTCTTTATAGACTTATTTTTTTTCTTCCTATTACTTGTAATTGCAAACCTATGCGATTCATCTCGAATTTGTTGAAGGAGCAAAAATCCTGAGCTGTCCTTAGGCATCTCTATAATCCCATTCTTAGAAAGAATAGTTTCTGTAGATCTGACTCTTTTAGATCCCTTAACAATACTTAATATCATTGGTAACTTTTTAGCTAAAATAGAAAAGGCACTCAAAGCAGCCTCCAACTGAAGCTTGCCTCCATCAATCAAAATAATATCTGGTAATGGAATAATACTTTTTTTATTAATTCTTCTTTCAAGAACACTCCTCATTGAACCTATATCATTTCCAGAAAATTCTTTAGGTATATTGAAAAGCCTATAATTCTTTTTTTCTGGCCCATGAGATGAAAATCTCACAGCGGAAGCCACAGCATTTTGGCCGCCATGGTGGCTTATATCAAAACCTTCTATTGTTAGGTTCTTTTTTCTTAAGCCTAAATTTAAAATAAGGTCCTTGATTGCTAATGAATATTTATCCGCCTGATTAACCCTATTTTCAATAACTTGATTAGCATTTAATTTACCTAATTTAGCCACTTTTCTAATATTTGAATTAATGTTTGCAGAAATTGATATTTTTTTTCCAAATTTAAGTTTTACCGCTTGTTTGATTAGTGACAAATTGCAGGGCTTAATATTTAAGATAATTTTCTTAGGCAGAGAAAAGCTATTTTGATAATAAGAAAATATTAAGCTTTGAAATAGACTATCAATATCATGTAATTGATTGCCTTTAAGGTAATGAGTTTTAGTCCCTCTAATTTTTCCATCTCTAACTGATAATATGCATATTCCCGTTCTTTCAAGCTTGGAAACACAGGCAAAAAAATCAACACTGATCAAAGAGCTATTAAATGATTGCTCTTGCTGAAGCAGATCTAGGCTTTTAATCCTTTTTTTAATCTCTTGAGCTCTCTCAAATTCTTGCTGTTCAGCAAGTTTATGCATCTGGGCAATCATTAGGGATTTAGTTTTCTTTCCTGTTGAAGTTAGGTATTGTTGTGAAGATAATATATCCCCTTGATAGCTGGTCTCAGAAATTAAATTGACGCAAGGTGCAGAACATCTTTGCATTTGATATTCAATACATGGCCTAGACCTATTATTAAAAGTTGTGTCGCTACAATTACGAATTTGAAATATCTTCTGCAAATCTTTTATGGTTGATTTTACAGCCTGAGCACTTATAAAAGGGCCAAAAAAATTTTTAGAAACAGCATGCTTCGTTCTCTTCATGCTGATACTTGGATATTTATGATCCATTGAAAAATGTACGTATGGATATGTCTTATCGTCACGCAAGAGAATATTAAACCTAGGTAAATTCTCCTTAATTAAGGATTGCTCTAATAGGAGAGCCTCAGCTTCAGTGTTTGTTGAAAAAGTTTCGATATTATCTGTAAGAATTTTTATTTGCTGCGTTTTTCTATCCTTGAAAGATTTGCCAAAATATGAGGATACTCTTTTTCTTAAATTTTTAGCTTTGCCAATATAGATGATTTTATTTTTAGAAAAAAACTTATATATTCCAGGGGTATTAGGAACTTGCTTCAAATCTAATGCCATTAATTTAGAAATTTCTTCGCAATAAGTTTTCCTGCAGCAACTCCGAATTGGTCAAAAGGATTTATTTGAAGCATGCATGCTGTTATGTAAACGCGATGTTCCCAAGTTGCTAAGAAAAAACCGAGCGCTTCGATTGAGAGTTTATTTAAATGGAAAAGATTAACTGGGGAGTTGCTATTTGTTTTCTCAAGTAAATTAGTAGACCCTTTAAAATCTGAAGATAGTAAAGTAGCTTGCCCTTTTGCTTGTGCGCTTGATAGCGGGCTATTAATTGAAGTTGAGTAAATAATATCGGTACAGAAATCAGCAGTGCCCTGATGCAGTAATTGAAAATAAGAATGTTGAGCAGTAGATCCAAAACCCCCAAATATTGACTGGCCCGTTTGTTTAAACATAGATTTGGGATTTGCCCTCTTTCCAAGTGACTCCATCTCAAGTTGTTGAATATAACTTTGCAGAGATCGCAATTTCCAATTGTAAGAGAGAACCACTCTATTCTTTTTATTTAAGAAGTTGCTAAACCATAAATCTGAAAATGCCAATATTTTAATAAATTTTTGATATTGCAGATCTATTTTTGTACGACCTAGAAGCATTTTATCTGCAGAAAGGCCACCTTTTAAAAATTTAGAGAAATTATTTTCTAACGCGGCGTTTAAAGAGATGGGTGACCAAATTGAATATCGCCCTCCAACAGTTTCGGGAAACGGGACAATACAATTTTCACTAAAACCCAGAGTTTTTGCTTTTTCTATGTTTGCCGTAATTACTATTGAATTAGTTGAATCTCTTTTTGTGCCCAGCCATCTTAAGCATGCAAGAGTCTCATCTGTTGACAGTGATTTAGATGAAAAAATGTAAAAATTCTTTTGGTCACTTATTGGTTTTAATATTGAATTAAACTCGTCCTTATCAGGCCCAGATACAAAATAATAATTAAATTTAAAAGATTCGGTATTTGTAAATTCTTGAAGCAATTTTGGCCCTTCGTAGGAACCGCCAATTCCAAAAGTAATAATATTCTTAAAACCACCTTTTTTAATTCTTTTATTAAAAGGTTCTGTAATTTTTTTAAAATTGAATTCTGAAGTTGTTTGATTGCTGCGGTATTGATGATGTAAAGCTTGTCTATTT
>Ga0315315_10000240_pt1 | contig 43584 bp, 44 predicted proteins | sample M140m3416metaG_FD_203699 | JGI IMG/M metagenome (GOLD analysis project Ga0315315, IMG submission 203699) | Ammonia-oxidizing marine archaeal communities from Monterey Bay, California, United States - M1 40m 3416 | ecosystem: Environmental > Aquatic > Marine > Intertidal zone | place: USA...
ACAATACCAAGTTGAAGCCAGATTGCTAAAGTCACCAACTAACGAAGATTGGTTTCGCTGAAGGACCGAAACTGAAGAAGGCTTACTATCCGGTTGAATGACCAAAGCGGCCACCAGAAACAATATGAATAAAGAGATTGCAGGCCAGCGCGTAACTTTCATTTCTGAGATACTTTCGCATCAGATACAGTCCGGACAAAAGCTACGAGAATAATCACCCAAAGGACAACCTGCAGAATTACAGCAGTTTTCTGACTTGAACTAGTTTTGTATGCAACGTCAACTATTCCTTCTTCTCGTAAAGAAAATCCAGTTGCCCAATTAAGGGCAATGCCAGGATCAACAACCTCACCATTGACTTCAAGTCTCCATTGCGTCGAGTAAGGGAAAGCGATATATATTTCCTCATTAGGATTAAGCCTCCCCTGAAAGTTACGCATACTATCATCTAGAGATTCCAAAGGATTAATAAATGGTGTTCCGGGATCTGAGGCGTAACTCACTAGGTCACGTCCAACAGCACTTGAGTCAGTTACTACTGCTGCATATCCGACTGATGATAAATTTCTATAGCGCGTGATGCCAGGAGAAATTACTATTTTCGCAAGGTCCAATTGACGAGACAAAGCAAGTTTAAATCGCTCCTCAATCTCAAAATTAGGGCTCCTAGATGGTAGCGGTGCCAAACGCTCAACTAATACAATATCGGTAATACCAAATTGTGCTAATAGAACCCCTAGATTAGAAGTTCCATTATTCCTGGCAAGATCCAACGAATCTCTCAACAAGTCATCAATATTCGTCTTAGGTGGTTGCCAACGGCTCTCAAACGAGGATTTGAGACTATTGGTAACCATAATAGATAAGTCCCCAGTGAACTCCCTTCCAGTGGTAGGCAAAAGGTCGCTATTACTGATCCAAAGCACTTTTCTATTACTATCATCTTCCTGATAAGCAAGGACAGTATTTAGTTCATCATCTGGCATACCCCAATCCCCCGAAAACGTTGAACCGAGGAAAGGCAATATCGTCATCGCTACCGCCACGACCGCTGTCACCGGCACCATTTGCCTCCAACCGAACTTGAATGTCTGCAGATCTCGTTGGAGTGCACCTACGCCCATTGCAGCAGCGACAGCTAAACCTAGAGCTGCGGGGATTAACAAGATTTCCGCTGACGGTAGCACAATCGTAACGAACTCCATCTCCTGAACCCAAACCAGAGCCACCCCAGCTAGGTAAAAGGTCCATCCGCGAACTGCCCATGCCCATCTTTCCCCTTTAGCGATCAATAGAGGAACGGCAGCAATCGCTGGGAAGCCCCAGCCCAAAATTGAATTACCAGCTAAATCGGGTGTTAAAGTAATCGCCTTCAAGATGTCAATTGAATCAGAGTTTGGTGTTCTATTCCCGAAAAGTGACTCTAAAGAAGGATCGTAGATAAAAGCATCAAGAAGCCAAGGAAGATTCAGAGCTAAACCAATAAGACAACTTGCTATGACAACTAATACGAAACGAATAACCTTTATAGCTGTTCCCGCAATCAAGGATCCACAAATGACTAACAACGAAATCATAATTACTGCAACAACTGAAATAGTTGACATCGAAATAACAAGACCAAGCAAAAGGCCTAGTGTCACAACCTCTCGAAAAAAGTCACGAGAGATCACATTAGGACTCATTTGCCCACCCACTTTTCCAAAAGGTGATGATTCTCCAGCTCGACCGATCATAATCAAAGCCCAAGGTAGAGCACCATACAATATAAGTGCATCCCAGTTCCCGACACTTAACGCATAGAACTGAACAGGGCTTACAAGGTATATAACTGCTCCAGTTACTTTAATGTACGGTGAACCGAACGGTTTAAGGAACAGCCAAATTCCAACTACTCCTATAGGGATCATCCCAAGAGTAAGCACTGTTCTTAGTAAACCCATAAAACCAAAGAAAACGAGGCCAAACACACCAATCAAGCCCATAGCGTTAGGCATAGCCCCTTCATAACCAAGCCCAGTAAGCCAATAACCTGAAGCCCAATTTTCAAAAATATCAGTTGGCCCCTTATCAAACGGAACTAGCCCGCCAACAACAGGAACTTTTCGAGTAATTAAATGTCTGCTTCCAAAAACGAAAAAAGAAGTTGCGAGGAAAAGAAATGCTATTGAAACCTTCGAAGGGCCATTCCGGATCTCATCAATATAGATACGGAAACGACTATTTATTTCTGAGTTATTGTCAAAACTTGAATTTGAAGCAGCGAAGAGTGCCTGAATCGACGAAACCTTAACTTTTTGCGCAGCTAGCTCTGAATCATTTACTCTTCTTAACTGCCTGACATTACTTCGCTTGAGGAGCAAAGACTTTATATTAAGAAGATTCCAGCACCACGTATCAGCAAAAACTAAAAGATCAGAAAGTCGGCCTCGCAAGAGACCTATTAATCCTCGCGATAAAGAGAGCAAAAAATTAGTGATGACAACAGGTAAAAGTAGCGCAGTCCCGTAATTACCGAGAATCGACCTGATTCGATGCCTTTCTAAAAGTTTGTTTTTCTTTGAACTCGTTTGGTAATCGCCATATTCTTCACGATGACGGACCACTGCTCCAGGAACAACCATGACCTTTCCACCCGCAATTTGGGATCGCCAACAAAAATCAAGGTCCTCCCCAAACATGCCCATCGCCTCATCAAAACCGTTAAGGGCCTTAAAAAGATCTGCCCTGACTAGAAGTGCCGTATTGGAAACAGCAAAAACCTCTTCGACAGAATCAAATTGTTCCTGGTCAATCTCTCCCGAACTAACTCTTCCAATGGGCACGGCAAAACTATTTACATGCAACCCAACATCCAAGAGCTCATTAGGTCGTTCCCAATTAACTATTTTGGGCCCGACTACAGCTGCATTTGATCGGTAAGACTCCTCAACCAAAAGACGAATAGCGTCTGGCGCTAAAGCTACATCATGGTGACAAAAAAAATAGAAAGCAGGTTCATCGTTGTTTTCAAGAACCTTATTAAAATTAGTTCCTAATCCGTCTTCTCCATTTACCTGTGCCACGTCTGCTTCAGGAAAGTATTGACTGACTATTGTTTCAATCCAATCTATTCCACCAGTAGAAAGAACAGTTAGCTGCTTATCCGAGTAATTCTGGTTAGCGAGCGAAGCTAGAGATTCTCTAAACCAATCATTCTCGTTATGGGCTAGAACCACAATCCGGACAGGGGGGAACGTGAATGATTCCTTATTCAACTCAGTTTCACTATTTTCAATTAAATCATCCACTGTGGCGAAGAATAATCCCGAATTTCCTAATTCTCATGTACCCCTGAAGAGTATCTGACTTATTTATAATCTAATCTTTAAAATCTCATCGTCAGTGACCGCTTATTCTCAGGAGTACACTGGTTAAGTAACTAGTGAGGAAGGCTATGAAAGCTTTAATAACTGGATCGGGAGGATTTGTTGGTGGATACCTAACCGAGCATCTATCCGCTTCCGGAGATGAAGTTATCTGTTCTGATGTCTCTCTAGGAGGGCCCGACTTATTAGACCCTGATGGCCTGACTACGCTCATCTCAGATACACGACCAGACCTCGTTTATCATCTAGCTGGACAAGCAGATGTAAAAAAATCTTGGGAAAGTCCGCTGAGAACGTTTCGAGTCAACGCCGAGGGAACCTTTAACCTTTTACTTGCATGCCAGAAATCTGACGTAAAAAGGGTACTTTGCGTATCCAGTGCAGAGGTTTACGGTCAGATTCAAGAATCTGACCTACCAATTAGCGAAACACAACCCATGAATCCGACCAACCCATATGCTACAAGCAAGTCTGCTGCAGAGTTAATATGTAAACAATTCAATTCACAAGGCTTAGAAATAATGCGAGTCCGGGCATTTAATCATTTCGGACCTGGGCAAAGAGAAAACTTCGTAGCCGCAGCATTGGCAAAGCGCATGATTCTGGCTGAACAGAATGGAGAATCCGAAATTATTGTTGGCAACCTTAACGCTATAAGAGACTTTACTGACGTTCGAGATGTTGTCCGAGCTTACCGATTAATCCTTCTGAAAGGTGAAGGAGGAAATGTCTACAACGTATGTTCGGGGACAGGAAGAAGAGTACAGGATTTGGCGGCTACTCTTTTGAGCTTCATTAACTCCGAGTTAGAACTAAAAATAGACCCTAAACTATACCGCCCAGCAGATACACCTTCGATAATCGGAGACTACACAAGGCTTCATAAGCAGACTGGCTGGGATCCTAGAATAGAATTTGAACAGACCATTAAAGATATCATCACGTCAACAAGGGATATATTAACTAAGGAAAGGTAAGGAGATCTTTTGCCTAAAGCACTAATTACAGGAATAACTGGCCAAGACGGGTCTTACCTCGCTGAAGCTCTATTGGAAAAGAACTACGAAGTCGTCGGCATGGTCAGAAGAAGTAGCACCGTAAATTACGAGCGCATTGCACATATCCAAGGTTCGGTAGAATTCGTAAACGGTGATTTGCTCGACCAAATATCACTTATTGATGCTATCAAAATGCATGAACCTGACGAGATCTACAACCTTGCGGCTCAATCTTTTGTCCAAACTTCATTCGGGCAACCAGTATTGACAGGTGAAACAACTGCCCTGAGCGTTACTCGGATGTTAGATGCGATTCGCATCGTAAACCCCAAAATTCGTTTCTATCAGGCAAGCTCAAGTGAAATGTTCGGCAAAGTAGCAGAAGTTCCTCAAAACGAGGCGACACCGTTTTACCCTCGAAGTCCATATGGCGTTGCTAAAGTTTATGGGCACTGGATAACTGTAAATTACAGAGAAAGTTACAACCTCCACGCTTCGAGCGGCATACTTTTCAATCACGAAAGCCCTAGGCGAGGGCTTGAGTTTGTAACTAGGAAGATAAGTTACGGTGCTGCATCAATCAAGTTAGGACTTGAAGAAAAACTTTCATTAGGAAACCTTGATGCTAAAAGGGACTGGGGTTTCGCTGGCGATTACGTTGAAGCAATGTGGATGATGCTCCAACAAGATGAACCCGATGACTACGTAATCTGTTCAGGAATGACGCATAGTGTAAGAGAATTTTGTGAACTTGCTTTCAGCCATTTAGGACTAAATTATGAAGATCACGTCGTAGTGGATGAGCAATTTTTTCGTCCAGCCGAAGTCGACCTTTTAGTCGGAGACTATAGCAAAGCTAAAAGGATTCTTAACTGGAATCCTACTACTACCTTCAATGACCTAGTTACGATGATGGTCGAGGCAGATGTCGCATTACTTCAGGGACGTCTCAAAGGTTTAGCGTGACAGAGCTAGACAACGCGAACGTGGTTGTTCTTTGCGGTGGTGTTGGAGCGGCCAAATTACTTCGAGGTCTTGCCAAAGTTATAAATCCTGAAGACATAACAGCTGTTGTGAACACTGGCGACGATTTATCGTTGCATGGCCTTCACATTAGCCCAGATATTGACACCATCACTTACACTCTTGCAGGTGAAATAAACCAAGAAACTGGATGGGGGCTAAAAGAAGAAGGATGGCGAGCTATGGATATGGTCTCCATGTATGGCGGAATCGATTGGTTCCGGCTAGGAGACAGAGACATTGGTACGCACCTATTCCGGACACAAAGGCTTTCAGAAGGCACATCGCTGACGGGTGTAACGAATGAGATAAAAAACAAATGGGGAGTAAAGGTAAAGATAATCCCGATGAGTGATGATCCGGTAAGAACAGTTGTTACGACGACTAAAGGCGAACAGCTTAATTTTCAAGATTATTTTGTTCGGTTATCACATAATGTGGAGATTACGGACATTGAATTTAAAGGTCACCAAACAGCGCGACCGGCTCCAGAAGTAATATCTTTAATCCTGAATGCTGATGTGATTCTTATCGCTCCTTCAAATCCCTTAGTAAGCATCGCTCCAATACTTTCTATTAGCGGGATTAGAAACGCTTTGCAGAGCCGGCGCGACGACGTTACAGCTATCTCAGGGATTGTTAATGGGCAGGCATTAAAAGGCCCTGCCAAGCGCCTTTTAGAGGAGCTTGGCTATGAGGCTTCAGCTACTGCTGTTGCCAAAATATATCAAGATATAGCAGGAACTTTCGTCATAGATGATCTAGATAAAAATGAAAGTGAACGAATTATGGAATTAGGCATGCAATGCATCGTTGCCGATACCATTATGGTTGATAGCGATAAAGCAGCTGCTCTTTGTAAACACATATTGAGTGAGATAACGAACTAAAATGACCAAACTAGAGATAATTCCTCTTGAGGGAGTTCCTGAAGTATCCCCGGGAGATGACATTGTTGAGATTATAGGACTGACTGGGGAAATAGAATCTGGAGATATTCTCGTTGTTACTCAGAAGATTATTTCTAAAGCCGAAAATCAGATAGTTGATATTGATCCTAACGACCCTTTGAGCCACAAACCGTTAGTAGAAAAGGAATCCGTGAAGATTCTTCGACGCCGTGGGGACCTTATAATCAGCCAGACTAAACATGGGTTTGTGTGTGCAAACGCAGGTATCGATTTGTCTAATGTTGAACGAGGCCAAGCGGCTCTTCTTCCTGATGATAGTGACCGCTCTGCTAGAAGGTTGAGGGATGGGTTATTGGGTAGGTTTCAGCTGGAGGTTGGGATAATTATTTCTGACACATTTGGGAGGCCTTGGAGAAGAGGACTCACAGATGTAGCAATTGGTAGCGCTGGTGTTTTACCTATTCTTGATCTTCGTGGAACTCCCGATGCTTATGGACGAGAGATGCAAGTAACAGAAGTGGCTTTAGTAGACGAATTAGCCTCTGCAGCAGAACTTGTTATGGGCAAATCTTCTGGAATCCCGATTGCGATAGTCCGTGGCGGCGATGAATCTTGGTTTGGGGATGGATCAGTCCAAGATCACATAGTTCGCGATCCGAAGGAAGATTTATTTAGGTAGGTCCTATTTTTCTACACCTAATTCTTGATTGATCCTTGAACTAGAATCTCTTTTAGTTGCCCCTCCGAAGTTGAAAATCATTCTGATTCCATACTTTTCGCAAATCTTCCCTTCAGGAATATTCTCCAAAGAATTTCGATCACCTCCGTTACCAAAGACTAATGAAAATTCTTTATTGTTTTCAGCTATAAACGCTAGTGTCTTGCTTACAGATCGGTCATCATCAATGGAAATCATTGCGTCATCAACAATTGACAAGGCGTTAATGATCCTAAGCCGATCCTGCTGATCCATGATCAACTTACCTTTTTTTAAAATCTGTTGATCATTATTATTAACGATCACTATAAGTTGATCACCTGCAGCAGAGGCTTCCTCTAAGTAGTCCAAATGACCACAATGTAAAGGGCTAAAGTAACCGCTGACGATCACGAGGACAGGATCAGAACCTGTCGCATTTTCGCCATCAATCAAGTTCAACTCCAAAATCCTGAGGGCCAGGAACATTTGTTGTGTTGGGAGGCTCAATGCCGGGTCCACTTCTACCGCCTAGCACTCCCTCTAGGTTTCCTATTGTGTTCGGCAAAGGAATCTCCGAGCCTGCCGGAGCTCGCGCTATGGTAAAGGCTTCCTCATCATTGAGAAAACGAACATCTTCTAAGCTGGTAGTAAATACGTTTGTAGGTTCTCCTCCTATGAAAGCGTTTTCCCAGCGAATTACTTGCATGATAGCTTTTTCTCCATTGCACTCGACTCCCGATTCCAAAGTCGCTCCACCTGGCAACTCAAGACCATCTTCTGAAAGTGACGCTCCCATAGCATTAAGAAAAACCGCTAATTTTGCTTCCTTACCAGTTACTGAAGAAGTGAATGGGTGGATGTGTATTAACCCGTCTTGATGTGAATGAATGCCCTCTGGATCAAACTCACTTTGGAATGGAGTCAAGAACGATTCGGTGACACAATCCCAAACTCCATAAGCCGCATGCCAATGATCTTGAAGTGTTGGAGAAGCTTCAGCATCACGAGTCGCTCTAGCAAAAACAACAAGAGCTAAACCAAGTACTATTACTAACGCTACAGCAGCAGGGTAGCCTAACTGCCTCCTCTCAGAAGGTCCGCTAGACGATAGTGCCTTTTCTGCCCTTGCAATTTTTTTTGCTGATGAAGCCTTTCCCATGCTCTCATACGGTAGTGGTTACAGAGACACTTTTGGCGCAAGTTTGGAGGTTCTTTGAAAAAAAAATTGCTTAAACGCCTTAGCAGTCTATTTTTATATCAGTTTTACCTCAGCAACCCCTTATCTTTCCTGCATTTGCGAGGATTTCAGCTCTTTTTTCCTCATTAGTCAACGTTGTTTGCCTTTTTTCAGATGCACTGCTCAAGTTGTTTATAGGCCCTGCAAATTCTCTTTCTTGCTTGTAGGAAACAGGAACGAGTTTCCGCTGTTCATTGGGAATTTGATCTGTAATATCCGTGTTAGAACTTAATTCATCTGAAGTACCAACCTCCAAATTTCGAAAGACGTTCAGTATAGGTTCGGCCTCAGCTTCGATAATTCGTTGTATGGAAAGTTCATTAGCGAAATCATAAACTGTTGGTAACAAATATTTCTCCAAATCGTTAGGTCGGAAATTCCTAAACTGTTGTGCTAGAAAAATTGCTTTCTCTGGAGTTAACCTGTCATCCAAAGTTACAAATCCACCCCCAAGCACCTCTTGAATGATTTCGGTTATCTTAAGAGGATTGCGAAAGCCTGAATCAAAAGCTTGCTGTAATGCAAGTATTAAAAAATCTTGTTGACGTTCTTGTCTTCCGAAGTCTCCTGTTCCATCAACTCTTACCCAAACATTTGGCGAAGGCCCATACCATCCATCAAAGTTGTCTACATAAGCCGTTAACTCTCTGGTTCTTACCAAACCTAATGCCTGTAGGGGCGTTAAGGTAACACAACCTACATCTGGAATAGATAGCTGGGCCTTTCTATCTTTCAATGGATACTCTATATAAACATCCAAACCTCCAATTGTTTCAAAAAGGCGCAAAAACCCGTTGAAGTCAACTTCCACGACATGATGGATTGGAATTTCAAGTACATCTTGAATCGTCTGGACTAAAGTCTGCCTATCAGTGAAATAAACAATGCTGTTAATCTTCTGCCATGAATCTCTGTAACCCGAAATGGGAACATATAGATCACGTGGAAGAGACAAAGCTGATGCCTTTGTTCCACCACTTGGGTCAAGTTTAAGGATAATCATCGTGTCAGTCAGCAATTGTCTAGAAGATCTACCCGAAACTCTTCTTAGATAATCGCCCTCAGGTAGATTAGCAACTGAATCAGATCCTATTAATAAAAAATTTAAAGGTTCGCCGTCTGATTCTGAATCCGAACTAAGTGAGGTTCCATAGGCTGTTCGGGGAATACGGCTCACCGTTTCTGATGTATAAGCCAACAATATTGCAGCTACTGTAGAGGAACAAAATGTAAGAAACGTGAGTAGCAAAACACAACGTTGGAACCATGTTCTTCTTCGCTTCGGTCTTCTATCAATAGCCATGATAATAAGGTATCCCATCAACTAACCGTTTTAAGATCAGTTGGGAAATGATATACCTACCGTAAATGGATTATGTCTCCGACAGAGATTTGTCTTAATGCCCCATCCTCAGTTTCAACGATCAAAGATCCTGTCTGAGTTATCGCCTTCGCAAAGCCTTCGAACTTCTCGCCACTAATATCTACACAAACATGCGTTCCCAAAGTATGAGAATACTTCGCATACTCAGCAACTAATAAATCCCCATCTAAAGCGGTTTCAGAAAGCTCTTGAAGAATTAACTCTGCTAGGTCAACTACATTAGGAGGATTACCTAATTCAGACAATGCTGAGATGCGATCGTATTCCAAGATATTTCGAAGATTTGCGATCCGGATATTTAGCCCCAAACCAACGACCACAATAGCATCAGGCCCCTTTATGAGTGACTGGGCTAGGACTCCTGCTAACTTGTGTGGTGCTTCGTTTTGGACGACAACTAAGTCATTTGGCCATTTAATTTTAATTCCTCTAAATCCTAACTTCTCTAGTGCCTTTAACGTAGCCAGAGATAATTTCATGCTAAAGAGACTTATTAGGTCATTTGAAGTGTCTACTTCAAATGAAACAGACATCAATAAAGCAGCCCCTTTCTCAGATATCCACTGTCTTTCCAGTCTTCCTTTACCTGCAGTTTGATGATCTGCAATAACCACAGAAGGGTGTTTTAACCTAATTTTCGATTTCTCTAGTAAATCTTGGTTAGTGGACCCTGTACTTGATTTCCAGACAATTTCCCCGAAATCATAGCCTTTTAACCTCTTTCGGAGAAACCAGCCCTTTCTCCAAACAGAAAAAATTTCAATGAGTTTTGAAATTGACACTTAGTTTTGCTCCAAATTATGTAACGTTATAGCCGTGTTCACAAAGGTACTTATTGCTAACAGAGGTGAGATCGCTGTAAGAGTCATTAGGGCCTGCCGTGAGTTAGGAATCCAGTCAGTCGCAGTATATTCAGAGTTAGACCGTAATGCGTTACATACTCGCCTTGCTGACGAAGCGTATGCTCTCGGCGGTGAAACTGCTGCGGAAAGTTACCTGAATACTGAAAAGATTTTAGAAATCATCGAAAAAGCTGAAATTGATGCTGTCCATCCTGGCTATGGCTTCTTCTCTGAGAATGCTGAATTCGCAGAAGCCATAACTAAAAAAGGTGTTGCCTTCATTGGTCCTCCTGTTGGAGCTATTGCAATCATGGGTGACAAAATTAGTGCTCGGCAAGCCGCCGAAAAGGTAGGTGTCAGTGGTGTACCCGGAACAACAGAATTCATAACTTCTGCTAGCGAGGTTGAGGATTTCGCAGCTGAAAATGGATATCCAGTTGCTATCAAGGCTGCCTACGGTGGAGGCGGGCGTGGTATGAAAGTTGTCCAAAGCAAAGATGAGATTCAGACTGCTATTGACTCTTCGAAAAGAGAGGCGCTCGCATATTTTGGACGTGATGAGATTTACATGGAAAGATATCTCACGAAGCCAAGGCATGTTGAGGTTCAGGTCCTTTGTGATCAGCATGGTAACGCTCTGCATCTAGGTACTCGAGATTGTTCAGCCCAAAGACGCCACCAAAAGCTGATTGAAGAAGCGCCAGCTCCCGGTATCCCCGAATCGATTCTCACTGCAATGGGAGAAGCCGCCGTTGCTGTCGCGAAAGGTTGCGATTACGTAAACGCTGGGACTGTTGAGTTTCTGTATGAGAATGAGGAATTCTACTATTTGGAGATGAATACCAGGCTTCAGGTTGAACACCCTGTAACAGAAATGGTAACTGGAATTGATTTAGTTGAGCAACAACTTCGAGTTGCCTTCGGCGAAGAACTGACTATGAAGCAACAGGACTTGGAGATTAACGGCCACGCCATTGAAGTTAGAATCAACGCAGAAGACCCAGCTGAGGGGAAATTCTTACCAAGCCCAGGCAAACTAGCGACCTTTAAATCATCTGCGGGTTTTGGGACAAGATGGGATGGAGGCTACGAAGAAGGCGATGAGATAAGTCAATTCTACGATAACCTCGTCGGTAAATTAATTTGCTGGGGTAAAGACAGAGAAACTGCTATAGCGAGGACTATAAGAGCTCTTGAAGAATTCGAAATTACAGGGTTATGCACGACTATTCCAGCAGATTTAGCAATCCTTCGGCACTCAGACTTTCAAGAGAATAAGCACTCAACAAAATGGGTTGAGGAAAGCCTCGATTTAACGGGAATTGAGGGTTCAGGAACTGTTATTACTGAAAATGGGAATACCTCAACCGTCCGAACTACTGATGTAGAAGTTAACGGGAAACGCTTCAGCGTAACTATGTCCGTACCAAGTGGAAAAGGCCATGTTCGAAGAAGTGCATCTTCAATGAGTTCAAGCGCATCTGGCGGAGACGGCAAAATTTCTGTCCCCATGCAAGGAACAATTGTTAAGATTCAGGCAAACGTCGGAGATAACGTGCAAGCTGGCGACATTCTCGTAGTTCTTGAAGCTATGAAAATGGAAAATAATATTGCATCGGACGTAGATGGCACGATTACTGAGATTACAGTTTCTGAGGGTGATTCTGTCGGAGCTGGGGATGTCGTCATAATCATTGAACAAGACAGCTAAAATCCATAATAGAATTATCGCATGAAGCGGAAGGCTAGAAGTGAAAAGGAATTTGCTGCCCAGAGGACTTAGATTTAGAGCGCTATATGTTGCTGATTTTTTTGTCCTATTGTCAGTACTATTCTTGACATTAGTAGCAAGGTTTGGGGCCTCATGGCCCAAGTCATTCACCACTTACCTTCTAGGGTTCCTCATAGCTGTCAGTATTCACTTGATAATCTATTACTTTGGAGAGTTATATGAGACTTCACCTCGGATAGGTGCCCGATCTGTTCTCCCACGCGTAACTGCATTAACAACTTTTGCAATTCTTGTTGATGCTACCTTAGCTTTGATAACTGGCTATTTCTTAATGCCACGCGGTAACTTAATTTTTTTTGGAATTCTTGGCTCTCTTGGCGTTGCATTCAATCGCTGGCTATCACATAAGGTAAGAGTTAAGCGGTTTGGAAGACCGCGAGTTCTTCTTGTGGGTAACCATCAAGATGTTAAGCTTGGGAATGATCATATTCTTGCATCAGAACCAGAAATATTAGTTGTTGGGACAACAACTCAATCCGTTAATTTAACTGAACTTATTGCAGAACTAGAAGCGACCGATGTGGTTCTAATGAGTGCCAGGGGATTTGAAAGTGTTTACCCTAACCCTCTAGCCGAAATAGAGAAGAAAAAGATAGGCATTTTCCAAAGAGTAATCCCTTCCGACACTCTTATGGGACTTAAAAGAAGTCTACAAATCGGGGGGATGCCCTTCATAGCTTTGCGGGCGCATTCGCTATCCAAATCTCGTTCAACTTTTAAACGATTGATCGAACTTTTCTATCTGACTATCGGGCTTATACCATTAATCCTAATCGCAGCTTTGGTTGCCAGCTACGTACGGCTTGTAGCTGGCAGAAATATAATTTACAGACAAGAACGAACTGGGAAGTTCGGACAACCCTTTATGATGCTGAAATTTCGGACAATGACCAAAAACGCAGAAATAGATACAGGAGTAATAAAAGCAGCGCCTGAAGACTCACGAATTATTTCCGGCCTTGATTGGTTAAGGAAAACCCGTCTTGATGAAATTCCACAATTCATAAATGTTCTCAAAGGGGAGATGTCTATTATCGGGCCTCGCCCAGAACGACCAGATTTCACAGATCAATATCAAATAGAGATACCAGGCTACGAACGGAGACATGACATTGCCCCTGGCATTACAGGTCTGGCTCAAGTAAAGGGTCGGTACCATACAGATCCTTCTTATAAGCTAGGCCACGACCTTCAGTACCTAGTTAACTGGTCTCCAATACTTGATATACAAATCCTGATTGAAACAATATGGACAATTCTAGTCAGAAGACTTTAATGACGAAAGAGTCCTCGCCCGCTGTTTCGATAATAATGCCTGTAAGAAATGCTGCTCAAACACTTGATAGGACACTAACGTCTGTTCTAGACCAAACTTACTCAAATATAGTTGACATTATCCTTGCTATCGGCCCATCTCATGATGAGACCAGTAGCATCGCAAAAAAACTTCAGGCACGAGACTCAAGAGTGCGAGTTATAGAAAATAAACAAGGCACCACAGCATCAGGACTAAATTTAGCTGCAGAAACTGCTACAGGAACATACCTTGTCAGAGTAGATGCTCATTGTCTACTTCCTGATAACTATGTCTATCTCGCTACAAAAAAAATTATTGAAACTGGGGCAGGCAATGTTGGAGGAGTCCAAATGGCTATTGGCGAAACCAAATTTCAACAAGCTGTTGCAGCTGCTATGACATCAAGATTTGGTGTGGGTGATGCAAAGTTTCACTACGGCGGAAAGGAAGGACCTGTTGACACGGTGTATCTAGGAGTCTACGAAGCAGCTTTATTCCAAAAACTTGGCGGTTTTGATGAAGGCCTTATCCGGAATCAGGATTACGAACTAAATATAAGAATCAGAAAATTGAATAGGGTCGTTTGGTTCACACCAGATCTCGTCGTCAGATATTTTCCCCGCTCAAACATCTTTCAGCTATTCTCACAATTCTTTCAATATGGTTGCTGGAAAAGAAAAGTCATTCGTAAGCACCCAAGGTCCATAAAAATCCGGCAACTGGCTCCACCAATTTTTATTATCGGGACACTTGCATTAACTATTTTAGCTGCGTTAATAAGCGCCTGGTTTATTGGCCCCTTCTTAGCATATTTATCAATAAGCATATTTGTCTCAATTTTCAAAAAAGGCCTACAGCTTCCAGTGAAAGCTCTTCTAAGCATGGTGTTTGTTACTATTCATCTTTCATGGGGGTTGGGTTTTCTGTTTGGCATTGCAAAACATATAAAAATTCAATCCACGTAATCCGGATTAAGGACATAAAGAAGGATTTCATTTGTGGCAATCGCAACACTGGGTCACTTTAATACTTAACTGATAACCAGCTTCAGTTAGATAGCGGGGCTGGGCGACATGAATCGTTCAACTCCACGACTTGGACTCGGTCTCTATTTTCCCAAGTAATCTCAAGGCTTGGATCTTTCCTTAATTTAAATTCTCGAAAGCTCATCTCTAATGCGTCGAAAGTGAGTAACCGCCCAACCAGTGGATCCCCCAGGTTCAGTATCATTTTTACGGCTTCTAAGGCTTGTAGACAACCTATGATTCCAGGTAGAACACCCAGAACACCTGCCTCTGCACAACTCGGGGCTAGTTCTGGTGGTGGTGGTTCAGGAACCATATCACGATATGTCGGACCTTCTTTCGGATCAAATACTGTCACTTGACCCTCAAACCTAAAGATTGAACCGTGAACAACAGGGACCCCTATCTTCACAGATGCATCATTAAGCATGTACCTCACAGGGAAGTTATCGGTACCGTCAACTACAAGATCGTATTGCGAAATCACGTCCTCAACATTTGAGGCATCAAGCCTAAAATTATGAGTTATTACATTAACGTCTGGATTAAGCTCTTCAATTGTCTTCTTAGCAGAATCGACTTTGTGCTCCCCAATCCTTGAGGAATTGTGGAGGATCTGACGTTGAAGATTTGACTCATCGACAACATCCATATCAACTATCCCAAGCGTTCCTACTCCAGCAGCTGCTAGATACAACGCCGCTGGCGAGCCAAGGCCCCCTGCACCTAGGCATAAGACTCTTGCGTTCAGGAGTTGCAACTGCCCTGCTTCTCCTACTTCAGGCAAAAGCAAATGCCTTTGGTACCTGTTTCGCTTGCCTTGATCTAGAACAGCAGGGATTTCCCATTTACGACTTTCATTTTTCCATTGATTGAATCCACCATCCATTGAAACTACATTTTTATAGTCCATTGCGAGGAGCGTCTTTGTGGCGAAAGCAGACCTAGCTCCGCCTGCGCACATTATGACAATTTTTGTATCTTTATCTGGGATTTGCGCTTCTATTGAACTTTCAAGATTGCCACGAGGTACGTGCAGTGAATCTTGAATGGCACCTTGCTCAAATTCATCTGGTTCACGGACATCAAGAAGCCTCCAATCATCCTCAAGAAGATTTTCTGCTTCTTCTGTTGAAACCTCGGAAATCTCTAATTTAGTGCTTTTCAGTAATTCACGAAAATTTGCCATGCTCTATTTTAATTTCATGTTCTTGAAATTGCACTACGAGGTCTTGTTTAACAGATTTCTTTCAAGGTAGAGCTAATGTCACCCCTGATCATGAAAGTCGCTAAACTATCGTATTCAGTAGGCTCTCCATTAAGAATTAAAATTGGTTTTTTAAAGGAATGAGCGAGAGGAACAACACGATTTATTGGACCTACAGTCAAGGATGTTCCAACGGCCATCAGAAGGTCACATTCATGTATTGATTGTTCAGACCTAAGGAGATCTTCAGCAACCAGCGATTGACCAAATGAAATTGTTGCTGATTTCAATAAACCACCGCAGAGGGTGCAATGAGGATCTTCTTCGCCTTTACGAACCCTTTCTAAAGCTTCCTCCATTGGCGCTATATAGTCGCACTCAAGACATGAAACGTTTCTTGTATTACCGTGGATTTCCACTATCCTCTCTTCTGAAGTTCCAGCTAATTGATGAAGCCCATCTACGTTCTGGGTTATCAAAAGAAGGAGTTTATCTTCGAGTTTGGCTAGAGCTTTATGTCCATTATTTGGCAAAACGGTCGGCCAAAGGTCGCCTGATGCTCTAAGCGCCCAGTTTTTCTTTCTTATTTCAGGAGACGTTGTATAGTAATGAATATTTGAGGCTTTCTCAGCTTCTGGATTCTTCGTCCAAACTCCGTTGGGTCCTCTAAAATCCGGTATTCCGGAATCGGTGCTAATACCTGCTCCAGTAAGCACCACGATCTTTGAAGAATTTTTTACTACTTCTTTAGCATATTCAATTGGATTTTGCAGGGGTTCATTTTGTTCCACTTTAAGGATGCTAGCGTGTCAAACTGGTTCTAGAGTTGGTTAAAACGAGTTAAAGGAATTCTTCTATGGTTTCGATTGCTTACTTTATAGCTTGTCAATTATTAGCAATTGGTGGGTGTTTGAAGCTCCTCAACCCTCAACTTAGTCATGATGCTTGGGCAAAACTAAATTTTCCCTCATCTTTGGTACTTGTTAGATCTGTCGGCTTTCTTGAGTTTGGAACTGCTATTTGTGGGATGATTATCGCTGGTAATTTTTTTCCGGTCATGGTTGGCGTTTGGTTTGCTATCTTTTCTATTTTGACATGGCACATTTTACGTTTACCCGTTCCTTTACCCTGCGGATGTTTCGGGAAATCCGAAGTCCCGACTTCACGAAGTCATCTCCTTATGAATTTTGCCCTGATGATTGCCTCTTTGGGGTCTGTGGGGGTCGATGGGATAGCAGAACAAGTTAGTTCTCGTAGTTGGTGGGGTTTAGGGTATATAGCGATCCTCATCATGGGGTCAATACTTATCTATACAGTATTGACGTATGACTTTGCCTTCCGGATAGGATTTAGAAATTCTCAACCAGATCGATAAGTAAGCGAACCCCGAAACCTGTTCCACCTTTCGGGTGCTCACCCCAAGCAGCATCAGCAAACGCAGGTCCTGCAATGTCAAGATGCGCCCATGGAATATCTTCAGATACGAATTCTTTAAGGAATAGGCCGGCCGTTAACGCACCACCCCAATTGCTTCCGATATTTTTTACATCTGCGATATTGGAATCAAGTTGACTTCTGTATTCATCTGGTAATGGAAGGTGCCAAACCCTCTCTCCAGTCTGCTGGGCTGCATTTTCAATCGCATTTATCAGAGGATCATCTGTTCCCATCAAACCGGCATATTGGCTACCCAGCGCCACCATGCAAGCACCCGTAAGTGTCGCTAAGTCTACTATTGCATCAGCTTTCATCTTAGAAGCCACAGAAAGAGCATCAGCCAAAATGAGCCTACCCTCGGCATCAGTGTTGAGAACTTCAACTGTTTTACCATTCTTTATGTGAAGAACATCTCCTGGCCTTGTTGCATCTCCCCCGAGCATGTTGTCTGTGAGGGGCATTAGACCGGTTACTTTAGCATTCGGAGCTAACTGCCCTATTGCTATCATGGCGCCCAGCACTGCAGCTGCACCACCCATATCGCACTTCATTGTTGACATCCCTTGTGCAGTTTTTATTGAGAGCCCTCCCGCATCGAAGGTTATTCCCTTACCCACAAGAATAATATGCTTCCCGTTACTCTTATTTGGTTTATAGGTGAGTTGCACAAATCTCGGTTGCTGAGTGGAGCCTCTATTGACTCCAAGTATGCCGCCCATCTTCGCTTTCTTTATTGCCGGCCCATCCAGTACCTTTACGCTCAAGCCATTTTCTTTTGCAAGTACAGTCGCTTTTCTCGCAAAAGCTACGGGTGTTAAATCGCCTCCCGGTAAATTTACGAAGTCGCGCGCTGTATTCACACCGCTAGAAATCGATTCTGCTCGACTTATGGCAGATTTTATCCCACTTCCTGAACCGAGAACAGTGATTGTGCGCTTCACTGGTTTAGGGGGATTAGATTTTAAGGCCGTGAATTCATAGTTTCCCAATATCGCACCCTCAAGGAATGCTTGAATCACTGACGCTTTATTCTCTTTCGCGATGTTGCTTTCGCCTATGTCAAGCGTAATGGATTTAAAGTTTTTAATTCCGCTCAGAAGGGAAGCTCCAGCTTGTCGAAATTTTTCTGTACTTGCATTAACACCCTCGCCTACCCCTATTAACGCTGTGGAGTATTTACTTCCATTCGTGAAGATAATTTGACCTTCCTTCGCCTCAAATGCTTGTGAGGAAAGGTAATCGGTATCTAAATCTGATAGGTGATTAGCGAGTTCTTCTATGGTTACGACTCGTGCAAGGAGATCTGACCTAGCTGGTATTGAGCTTGAGTTCTTTATTTCAATAGACATTTATTCCTTCTTTTCCTTCGCTGTTAGTGATTTCTTTTCTTGGGTACGTGCAATGATCCACATAAGGTCTGATAACCGATTGAGGTATGGCATTACATTTGAATCTTCAGCCTCAATTGCCAATACTGCTCGTTCTGCTCTTCGGACTACAGTCCGGGCGAAGTCAAAGTGGGCTGCTACTGGGTTTTGGCCGGGGACAATAAATTCATTTGGCATTTCAAACTTTTCAGAAAGTTCGTCTATTGCTTTCTCCAGTCTGCCTACCATGTTTGGAGTTGTGAGGCTGGTTTCAGGTTCAAGCTTGTCTCGGTTTTCTGGCAATGTGGCAAGTTCAGCCATTAAGACCCAGAGGTCTCGAAGAATTTGTACTAGAAGGTTGTCAAGATCACTTCCTTTAGTGATTTGAGCCCTTGCAAGACCAATAGCTGCTTGAGCCTCATCTACCTCACCGTATGCCGAAGGAAGTGGGGAGTCTTTTTTGACTCGTCCACCGTAGAACAGGCCTGTTGTGCCGTCGTCACCTTTTCTCGTGTAGATTTTCATATGTTTGACGATAGCGGTTTCTTTAGCTTTGTCACGCTTTGTTGCCTCTCGGTATACGCTTAGGTTGTTTTTTTGAAGAAGATTTGGAATTCCATTGACGCATTATCTTCGACTGAGAGGACAACCGCTGATCGGGGTTTTTCTATGTTGTAGTCGCTTAACATTATCGGGCCAAGTATCCCGAAAATAAGAATGGTATTCCCATTAAAAGATCCAGAGATAGTTATTGTCTCTTCTCTGCTGACTCCATGTATTGTCAGTAACCCTGTTACCTCTCGTGAAAATCCTGAAGCTAGGTCAGTTTCATCAGTGAAGTCAATGGGTTCCCTGATTTCGAATGTTGCTGTGGGAAACTTCGCTGTTTCAATAGCCTGATTTCTTAGCGCATTATCTCTTGCCGCATTATCTGTCATAAGGCTTGCCATATCAACAGTTATTAATGGTCGATTAGGTTCGGGATTGATCAACTTCCCGTCAATGACAAGTGCACCTGTGACATTTGGAGTTCTTCCGACAACCGTTTTCCCCCCTACTCCAACGAGTTCCTCTTTAATTCGAAAACCTGCAAAAGACGTTGCACAGGCGTCTGTTAAACAACTCTGGTCAAAGACCCCACAGTCTGTTGCTACTAGCCATGTTCCATTGATACTTTCCGTTCCCTCTGCGGAACAAGTAGAAAGTGTTTCATTTCGCGCAAATGTGGCTTTACTGCTCGTAACTGAAGCGGGTGAAGTGTCTCGGATTATGAAGAACCAGGCGAGAAATAAGATTAAAGCAAGAAGGATTAATGCTCCTAAAGATATTATTTTTAACTTGTTTCTTTTCGGGGGGGTTTCTTCAGTCATTTGTTTGGAGATCTTTCTTTCATTTTAGCTACTTTCAATTTGAAGGTGAAGTTAAGCATCCAAGAGTATCCGCGCTACTAAGTCCATCCCAAATGCGGTAAGAATAGCTAAGTACATCAAGCCTGTAGCAGCCATTACTGCTGAGTATTCCTTTTCTTTCAGTGCCATTCGGGTAACTCCAACTAAACATATCGTCGCTACTACACATGCAACCCAAAACCAGCCAAGGAGTCCATTGTAGTTATCGTCTATAGTCCCATTTAAGACTGAGAACATCCCCGTCGGGATGCATAGTACTATTAGTTCGGGAAGCCAAAGTAAGCCTGTCCAATTCACTAGTGTGAAGATTGGGTCGCGCGAAAGTCCGGGTTGTACCAGATACCAATGGCCCAGAAGCATTGAATTTGATACTGCACCCAAGAATGCGGCCCCCACTAGGGTTCTCGCTACTGATAACCACATAGATCCTGCCGCATCTATTGCTCCGGCTACAAGGCCCAGCGTTCCGATTGCGGGGGCTATCAGATCTAATATTGGTGGGAATTCTTTTATGATTGCTGTGTCTGTTACTTTTGTTTGTTCTTTATCACCTAGCATCGCTAAAACTCGATCTGTTCGAGATTTCTGCAACTCTCGCAGCCCTTTAACCCCAGCTTTTCTCTTAACTACAGATACGAGAAGAGCAAAGCTCGTTGCGGCAAGAAGACCGATATTTGAAATTTCTCTGAGCCAAAGTGTTTCCCCCATCACTCCGACTATCAGCCCTATTCCAGCAATTACTAGGTACGTAATCCTTGTTGTCCACCCAAATCCAAGCCCTATCAATCTTGTCTTTCCCGAGACCCAAAGAAAGAACAGCCCTCCCGTGGCCCATTGGAGAAGAAAGGTTGCTGCCTGAAAATCAATCATCTCGGGTCAATAGGTAGCGAGGTCGTGATTAACGGTATTAAGTGAAAGCGGTCCAGATTCAGTTACTGCGACAATATCTTCTAACCTGATTCCCCATTTCTGAGGGATATAAATTCCGGGTTCGATACTGAAAACGTTCCCAGACTGTATTGGGTTAGCATTACCCTCAACTATGTAGGGTTCTTCATGTGCTTCCACTCCAATTCCGTGACCAGTTCGGTGGACAAAGAATTCTCCGTAACCTGCCATAGATATGATTTGCCTCCCCACCCTGTCAATCTGCTGGGCTGGTGTTCCATGAATAGCTTCCTGAACTTGTTTTTGTTGAGCTTCCTGCAGTACTGAGTACATTTCGACAAATTCCTGAGGGGGGTTACCAGTCCACACACAGCGTGTGAGATCTGAGCAGTATCCGACTCCGTCGTCTCCATAGATTGTTCCTCCGAAATCACAAAGGACGATTTCAGATTTCTGAATGCGCCTATCTCCTGCTTCATGATGCGGGCTTGCTGCATTTTCTCCTGCTGCAACAATTGCAAAATTGACTTTATTATGTCCTTCATCAATTATCTGGCGACCTAGTTCCTCGGAAACCTGTTTTTCTGTTTTTCCTATTAATTCTATTTGCCCATTTTGAAGGCGGTGAGCAATCTTATCTACTGCGTTTGCTGCTTGTTGTAATCTGTCTAGCTCCTCAGTGCTTTTGATTGAACGTAGTTGGCTAGTGATTGGGTTTGCTCTCAATAAGTCAACACTTGGCATTCGTTTCAGTAATTCAATTGTGAATCGAGTCCATGTAGTATCTCCAATTGCGACTCGGACTGACCCAGTTAATGCTGTTGCCACTATTTCTATAGGGTCTTCTGTTTCCCCCCACTCACAAATATCAAAAATATCTGGCCGTTCGGTGACTCTCGCCCTTTCCAGTTGGGGGATAATTAGCATCGGATTACCTTCGTCTCTAATAACAAGCATGGTAAGTCGTTCTAAAGGCATTGCTTCATAGCCGATGAAATATGGTAAATCGGCTCCAACTGACAATAACAGTGCGTCAATGTTATTTGACCGCATAAGATTCTGCACTTTAGTAATTCGTTCAGCAAACATTCAAAATGTTTCGTTCTCTCTGCATGCGCTTATATTACTTACTTCCACTGGTAGTTAATGAGTTTGCTTTATTTTTTGCTAAAGTTTCAGATTCTTTGGCATGGTAGCTGCTTCGTGTCAGCGGACTTGACTCAACGTGTGGTATTCCTAATGCCTCCCCTATCCTCTTGAGTTCATTGAATTCTTCAGGAGTCCACCATCGCTGAACTGGTAGATGATTCATAGTGGGTCGGAGGTACTGGCCGATTGTGACGATGTCAACACCGATTTCTTTCAGGTCTTTGAGAGTATCAAACATTTCTTGCTCGGTTTCACCAAGCCCCACCATTATTGATGATTTAACAACCAACCCTTCTTTTTTCGCTAGGGCTAGCACAGCTAGGCTCCGAGCGTATCCAGCTGACGGCCGAACTTGTCGTTGAAGGCGAGGAACAGTCTCAATGTTGTGGTTCATGACATCAGGTTTTGCTGAAAAGATAGTTTGTAAGTGATCAGAGTTACCTTTCAAGTCAGATATCAATACCTCCACACTTGTTTGAGGGTTGAGGGACCTGACTTCATTAATTATTTCACTGATGTGCTTTGCACCGCCATCTTTTAAGTCATCTCGAGCAACCATGGTAATCACTGCGTATTCTAAGTTCATCTGGTTAACCGCTTCTGCTATTCGCTTTGGCTCGTCAGGATCAATTGCTTGAGGTTTTCGTGTATCAACTAGGCAGAATCCACATGCACGAGTGCAACGCTCACCAAGTGCCATGAAAGTTGCGGTTCCCTGCCCCCAGCATTCGAAAATGTTGGGGCAACCAGCTTCCTCACAGACTGTTGTTAATTCAAGAGCCTTTATTGATTTTTTGAGTTCCCTGTATTCTGTGCCCATATTCGCCTTGGACCGCATCCATTCCGGCTTTCTACCTATAGCTATTTCTGCTCGCTTTTGTTTTATGCTTTTCCGTCCGATTGTTACAGGTTGGGGGATATTGGGCACATTTTCTTCAATTGGCTTTGGGAGCTTTCCAGGACCTTCTCCCTTGGAGAATGGGCTAAGTTCATATTGTGAAGTTCGCCATGAGACATCCATTCGTCTTGAGTTACCCTTGCCCCATTGTTTAGATGCCAACTCTGCTATTACTTCGACCACTGTGGCCATCGGTGTAGCAATTCCCTCTCTGGATAACGAGGTAACTGTCTTATCTTTGATCCCACATGGAATTATTGAATCGAAGTACGTCATGTCAGGTTCAATATTTAAGGCGAATCCATGCATGGTTCTTCCTCTTGTTAGCCTCACACCTACTGCGGCGATCTTACGGGGATTCTCGCTATTAGGGTTAACCCATACTCCGGGATATTGATCCAGTCTTCCGCAATTGTTCAAACCTACGTGAGTTAAGGTTTCAATAATTAGATCCTCAACAGAATTAACGTATGCTACTGTGTCTGCCATTCCTCCGCCCCGCTTGCCGGCAAGGTTCAATATTGGATATCCAACTAACTGCCCTGGCCCATGATAGGTAACATCTCCACCTCGATTTGTTTTGACTAAATCTGCGCCGATATCCGATGGGTTCACCAGAATATTTGATGTATCTCCTCTAACCCCTAACGTGAAGACATGTGGATGTTCTAGAAGTAGTAAGTAATTTTCAGAGCCTTTATTGAATAAAGCCTTTTGGACGGCAAGAGCATCGTTATAAGATACTTTTCCTAACCATCTGATATTCAGTGGATTTGATGCTGTTTCTATCATCCCTATCTTTGGGTTTAGAGCTTTTTTACAGTTTAATAAGAATTTAGACGGTTTCTATAGTCTTTTGCTATCCGTGAAGAGACCGGCCTGTTAGCGCCAGAACAGTTTCACCAAACAATTCACTCATCGTGGGGTGAGGTTGAATAAATTCAGCGACTTCATCAACGGTGGCTTCCCAGTTAATAGCCAAATAGCCTTGCCCTAATTGCTCTGTCACCCAGGGACCTACCATATGGACTCCCAGAATTTGTCCTGCAGATCCTTGATCTGTTTTCTCTGCGATAACTTTAACAAGACCTTCAGTTTCACCAACTATCATGGCTCTCCCATTTCCGCTGTAGCGGTGTTTTGAAACAAGGATTTCGTAGCCCTGTGCTTTAGCTTCTTCTTCACTCAGTCCCGCAAAGGCTACTTCCGGGTGGCAATAAATTGCCCAGGGTACCTTGCCGTAATCTACTGGCGAGATGGATTCTCCGCAAATATCTTTGACGACCATAATTGCTTCTGCGAAAGCAACATGCGCTAGCTGAGGAGAATTGACCAAATCACCAACAGCATAAATCCCCTTTTGGCTTGTTCGGCAGAAGTCATCAACTGGGACATATCCGGATTTGTCAGTTACTAGACCTGCATTGTCCAATTCTAATAGGTCAGCGAAGGGTCGTCGCCCAACTGAAATCACTACTTTTTCAACAGTGACTGAACCGGAATTAATTTTTATTTCAATTCCCTCGCTGTTTTTTGAATGACCCAGCACTTTCGTTCCAGCCAACACATTTATGCCCCGCTTTTTAAATGCGCGAGTTACTGTTTTTGATAAATCCTTGTCACAAGAGGCTAGGATTTGGGGCAATGCTTCTATTAGCGTTACCTCAGCACCGAAGTCATTAAGCGTTGATGCAAACTCTGCTCCAATTGCACCTCCCCCTATGATTGCTACTGATTTGGGAACTTCAGTGATGGAAAGCAATTCATCTGACGTCAGAATTTGATTTCCATCGATCTCAAAGCCAGGGATCGTGCGAGGCCTTGAACCGCTGGCAAGAATAATATTTTGAGCAGATAGAAGAATTTCTGGTTCGTCTACGGATGCGACTTTTACCTCTGTTTTCGATAGGAGGCTACCTGTCCCGTTATAAACGGTTACCTTTCGATTCTTGAGCAGCCCTTCAACTCCTGAGATTAATTGGTCAATAACAGCCTGTTTACGTTCCATAGTTTTTATTAAATCAAGTCGGGGATCGCCAATCTCTACTCCAAACTCACCGGCGTGACGGACTGTTCTAAGGACTGAAGCTGTTTCAAGAAGTTCTTTCGCTGGTATGCAGCCTACATTTAAGCACGTACCTCCGAGTTTGACATTTTCGACGAGAGCAACTTCCAGACCTGCTGCAGATGCATAAAGAGCAGCGCCATAACCGCCAGGGCCGCCTCCGATTACAACTAGATCAAATTGTGTTTTTTCTTTACTCATAATGACTCTTGTCTCTGCAATGCTATTCAGCGCTGCGTTTTGATTTCGCTACTTTCATCTTCACGAAGCAACTAATACTTGAATTGTGAATGCTAACAATATCGTAAGCCCACAAAGGAGTGAAACAGTGATTAACATTCTGGTGCTCATATTTAAATTCTAGTGCGATCTAGGCTTTTAAAAGAAGTAGTATCAGGATTTGATTCGCATTCTGTTTTTGGTTGCCTATCACAGTTCGCTAATCATCTTGCTATGTTGATCATTATGTTCTTAATGAAGCAGGTTTTCATTGCCGTTAGACCAAAACAGTGGATGAAGAATGCTCTAGTGCTATCTGCGCCGTTGGCGGCTGGAATTTTCTTCCAACTGGAGGTATTCCTGAAATCCTTGGGAGCCTTCTTTATATTCTCTGGTGCGGCATCTTGTATCTATTTAGTCAACGACGCCTTTGATCGAAAGATGGATGCTCACCACCCTATGAAATCATTTCGGCCAATAGCATCGGGATCCTTACCGGTAGGGTTGGGATTGGCGGTTTCTATTGCTCTGGGGTCTCTTTCTACAATATTTGCTTTCTTTTATGGGCTTGCAGCAGGCCTGATAATTTCAACATACATTTCTATGAATATTCTTTACTCACTGTTTGTAAAACGAATAGCTATTCTTGAACTCCTATTTATTGCCTCTGGGTTTGGGTTACGAGCTGCTTTAGGTGGTGCTGCAACTGATACAGAGCTTACGGCAGTTTTTCTTTTCGTGATTTCGTGCTTTTCGATTTTCTTGGCAGGGTGCAAAAGGTATTCAGAACTGATATCCCATGATATTTCTTCACAACGCCATGTCCTTGGTCAGTACTCCAGTATTTTTCTTCGTAATGCGATGATTGTGTCTTCATGCGTTGGGATACTTGGATACTTAGCTTGGTTTGTGCAGAGTAGTAATGTCAATTTATTTTTAGTAGTGGTTTCATTCATATCGCTATTGCTTGGAACCTTTCGCTTCTTTAAATTGGCTTTAGCTGGGAATGCTGAAGACCCAACGACGCAGATACTTCTTGATCCGTACCTAAGGTCTCTTGCTATTCTGTGGGTTGGTAGCTTTTTGGGGTCCGTTTATGTCTAAGATGATTTCTCATAGTTGGGGAAATAACAAAAGGATTTTTGCTGAACATCGAACACATTCTCAGATAGCGAATGTGGTTGAAACTGTTGTGAACTCTGAGCCTTCAAGCGTTATCCCCCGTGGAGCAGGACGAAGTTATGGGGATCAAGCATTAGTTACTGATGGGCTGATGATCTCACTCACGCAGCAAGATGATTTAGAAAATTTAGAAATGCCTATATCTGGTCTAGTCAACGTTAAAGGAGGAATGTCCATAGGGCAGCTTTTGGACGCGACTATTCCCCTTGGGTGGATCCTTCCAGTGATCCCCGGCTCACAGCACATCACTATTGGTGGTGCACTTGCAGCCGATGCTCATGGCAAGAATCACTGGCACCAATCATCTATCGCGTCTTGTTGTGAAGAACTTAACGTGATGATCTCTGATGGATCAATTATTCGCTGCAGTAGAGAAACGGAAAATCAGTTGTTTTGGGCAACAATAGGTGGATTAGGGCTCACCGGTTTAATAACTAGCGCAACCCTTCGTTTGCAGCGTATCGCTGGCACCTCTGTCAAAGTTCAAACCAAGTGCTATGAAAACCTCTCAACGCTCCTAAAGGGTTTTGATGATGTCACTGCCTCAGAAGAATATGCTGTTGCATGGCTTGACCTTCTCACTTCAAGTCAACTCGGAAGGGGGATTGTAAAATCAGCTTCTGTCTATCAACATGGCCAAGATGGGGAGAAATCAAAACGCTTCAATCAAATACATCTCCCAAAACCACGAAACGTCAACGTGGTTACGCCACGAATTTGCAGAACACATAACAATTTGAAATACCTATTCTCTTCCAAAGCTAAAGATATAAGAGTTGCATCAATACGAAATTACCTTTTCCCTCTCGATAGAATCCGGAACTGGAATGGCCTGTACGGCAAATCCGGACTCATTCAATGGCAATTTATTCTGCCCGATAAAGAAACCTCACTTCTTGAGGAAATTATTATGGGATTTAATAGAAGCAGCGCGCTTCCGTCATTAGCTGTGCTTAAAAGATGCGGTGAGGCTAGCGAAAGCTATTTGTCCTTTTGCTCTCCAGGGTGGACGTTAGCTATTGACCTACCGGCCAACCAAGACTCATACCGCTATATCAGAAAATATAACCCCCTGATCGCTAACGCAACAGGGCGTATCTATCTAGCGAAAGACTCATGTGTTGATTCAGGCCTCTTGGGCAAAATGTATCCGCGACTCGCACATTGGAAAGCTATACAGAAAGAATTTGATCCTAAGGGAATATGGCAAAGCGACCTTTCCCGACGACTAAAACTTTGTAGTTAATCTCTTAATCCAAAGGTGGCAAGTCACCGAAGTGTAGATCCAATCCCTCGTCAGGAACATAATCATCTGAGACCTCAGCAATTTCAACGGAAGTCTTTTCGGGCTCAAGAATTTCGCCTATTGCCAGCATCGCAGCTCCTAGAATCACAACGCCTGAACCTTTTGCTTTAGTTTCATCTAAATGGGGCAGAATCTGTTCGTCTAATTCATCGGAACTCATATTTAAGTTTGCCATAGCCGTATAGAAATACCTACATAGAAAATCATGAGGGTGTTAGACGTCACACACCATGCAAGAAGCCACTTGGTTTAATACAATTGAGAACTAACAACCGTTCTATCGAAGGGGTTTCTATGTTAATTGCTATAACTGGTGCATCTGGCTTTATCGGGTCAGCGCTCAGGTCTTCCTTGGAAAAAGACGGGCACAAAATTCTATCCGTTAGTCGCAGCAGATCTGGAGATGTTTTATGGGACCCAACTTCGGGACAGATAGAAGCAGAAAAGCTAGAAGGGGTAGATGCAGTCATCCATCTTGCTGGAGAAAATATTGCTTCAAGGAGATGGACTGATAAACAAAAGAGCAGAATTCTTGATAGTCGGGTGGAAGGAACAAAGCTATTGACAAAATCTATAGTAAATCTCACAAATCCTCCTACAGTTCTTTTAAGTGGGTCTGCAATCGGGATTTACGGAAGTCGCGGCGACGAAGAGCTAGATGAGGATTCATCAAGGGGCTCAGGGTTTCTATCGGATGTCGTGGATCAGTGGGAGAAGTCGACTTCCAAAGCTGAAGAGGCTGGAATCCGCGTTACTCACCTTCGAACCGGATTAGTCCAATCTCCGCAGGATGGAATGATGAAGAAAACGCTTCCCTTCTTTAAGTTAGGCATAGGAGGAAAGTTAGGATCTGGCTCGCAATTTTGGAGCTGGATTTCTCTTGAAGACGAGATACGGCTAATTACTTGGTTATTGACTGCTGATCTCTCTGGGCCTGTGAATTTAACTGCACCCAATCCAGTCACCAATCTGGAGTTTACGAAATCGCTAGGTCGCGCTGTAAGCAGACCAACTATTTTCCCCATACCAATGTTTGGACCCAAGTTGCTCCTTGGAGGTGAGCTAGCTACAAACTTGATTGAAACTAGTGCCAGAGTTATTCCCAAAAGAGCTTTAGAAAATGGTTTTGAATTCCGCCACTCTGACCTTGACACATCGCTACCCGATATTTTGAAAAAATAAAATGACAAAAAAGCAGTACCCTCAGAAAAGCATTTCCGCAAGTGTCGTAGTCCCCTATTCTCGCAGCCAAATTTTTGATGTAATCTCAAACCCCCGACTCCACTCCGAATTTGACGGATCTGGATCAGTCAAAGGTCTCGTAATTGGAGGACCGCTAAACGCCGTTGGTGATTCATTTAAAGCCAAGATGAAAATGTGGGGAATAAGATACCGTGTTAAAAGTACAGTAGTTGAATACGACGAAGACCGTTTAATAGCATGGGCGCATCTTGGCAAACACCGATGGCGTTATAAACTCGATGATGTTCCTAACGGAACAAGGATAACGGAGACATTCGATTGGTCATATTCGGTATTCCCTCGTCTAATTGAAGTAGCTGGGTATCCTGAAAGCCACCCTGAAAACATAGAGCGGACGCTTCAGCGCCTTGCAAATTTTTTGGCAAACAATGCACAAACGTAAAGTTGCAGTTTTTGATTTTGATGGGACGATCACCAAACGAGATACTTTTTTCCCTTTTATGCTTTCCTACGGGGTTATTAATGTTTTGGATTCCCTACCCAAAGCACTATTCCAAAAGAACGATCAAAGTTTAAGAGATAATACAAAGGCAAACCTAATAAGGAAAACATTTGCAGGATATTCTGTAGAGAAATTTCTTGAAGATGGGATTCGCTATGCGAATAGAATTGAGAATAGGCTCCGAAAAGAGACTTTGCGATGCATATCTGATCACCGAAACCAAGGACATCAGTTGGTAATGATTACAGCGTCATTAGGTTCATACACGAGACCACTCGGTTCGCGATTGGGGTTTGATCATGTATTTGCTGTTGAGTTAGAAACTATAGATGATTTCCTGACTGGGGAAATGATTGGCAATAACGTGCGCGGAGCCGAAAAGGCTCGTTTACTCAAAAAGTGGTTAGGGGAAGAAACCTCAGAGGTTTGGGGATATGGCAATTCCAAGGGTGACAGCGAAATGCTAGCTATGGCTAATCATCAAATTTGGATTTAAGAGCTATTTTATAGCAACTGGGTTGACGGGCGAACCGATACCTCCCACAAACGGTTGGGGGCTTGCTTCTAGGAAAAAGTCCCATTGGCCATCGTTTTGGCAGTCAACAGTTAATTCTTCTAAATCCCAATTTTGTCCTTGAGTCAGACCCATCATGACGAGATTAATACAATGGATTGGCAGAATTGCGCCAGGTACTTTCGGATCCCAAGGCATTACTTCAAATGTGATTGTGTCTATAGCAACTGCCGCAATTTGACGATCATAGAAAAACTCAACGGCTCCTAGCCCAACTCCTGGGAATCCAGGCATTGGTGACCCTTCTATTGGTGTGCCGCTTCCATAACTCACCACATCACCTCGTTTTGCTTTTGCCATCATGCCAGTTCGGAGTAGCAGAATGTCACCACTCTTTACCTTTACCCCTTGTGTTTCCTCAGCGTTGACGCAATCCTCATAACTAATTGCATGCCCCCCTGGAAGCTCTTCAACGCTATGTAAGGAGGCGATGTCAAGCAACACTCCTCTGCCGGTTAGAGACGCTATTTTCTCTATGCCACAAACTGATGCCCCATCATAGGTAATTGTTGAAGCATCTCGGTTCCCATAAATTTTCCCATTCCAACTTGCATGACATAGCCCATCCCAGTGTGTAGCTGCCTGCAAACCCATAGTTACAACATCATCCGAGGTGCAAAATTGTGTGGGGTCTCCAATGACTGGCGTGTTTAATTGAATCATTGTTCTGAGTGGATTCACTCTTCCAGGCATGGACCCGAGTTGCAGTCCACCTTGCTGTTGTAAAGGGAATGCCAATGAGAATCTTCTACCACTCTTCACGCAGTTAGTGGCTTCCTTTACTATTTCATCGGTAATAAAGTTGATGGTCCCTATTTCATCATCATCTCCCCAGCGACCCCAGTTCTTGACCTTTTCTCCTAAGTCAATTATTTCCTGTGGATATGGCATTACTAACCTCCCTTGCCAACATAGTTAGGCTAGTACGAGTGATAGGCCTCTGTCTAAGGCGCTACTATGCGCTTGGGAGTCTCAGTGCCCTTTCGTGGTGACTGCAAATAACCTGCCTCGACAGCTAGCTGATCAGCGATTTCGTTCCAGTAATCTCCGGCATGAGCTTTAACCCATGTGAAAACTACGTCACGTTGTACTACCTCTTCAATGAACGGTTCCCACAAATCCTTATTAGCTACAGGTTTTCGTTGGCTATTTTTCCAATTTCGCTTTAACCATCCTTTCCACCATTCATCTCTAAAACAATGGACTACATATGTTGAGTCGCTAAGAATTTCCAACGGGCCAGAATTACTAATCACCGCTTCCATGGCCGCCATAATTTCCATCCTTTGATTTGTCGTATGGTTAGTAAAACCTGAAGCAAACTGCCCTGAAGTGCTTATCCATGCCCATCCGCCAGGGCCGGGGTTACCACTACATGCCCCATCTGTATAGATCTGATTTCTGTCTACCATAACTATTTTCCTTCCAATGGCGGATGTCCTGGTTCCATTGTCTTGATATATGCACGATTTTTGCGATCTAGCCAGCCAATTAGAACTGCTGTTGTTCTTGGGTCAAAGCGCAAACGGTGCGTTGCCCCATCGATAATACGAAGATCTGCGGATCCGTGCGCATCAGCAAGTACACGCGCATCAAATGATGGTACTACTCGGTCATCGGACCCATGAACAAGCAGTAAAGGTTTTCCTTCCATAGCTTCAGCAGCTTTAACTGTCTGTATTTCCGAAAGCTCGCTTGCCCATAGGTCAACATTTTCGGGGTATTGGGGGTCACGAATTACCCTTGCTCTTCTTGCATAACGAAGAAGATCTTCTGGTTCATCAATCCAATCATTGAAATCAGAAGGTGGTGAAACAGCAGCAACACCTGCAAGTGCATCACATCTGCTAGCGGCATTTATTGCCATTGCTCCTCCGGTTCCGAAACCTGCCGCATATGCAACATTTATTTGCTCTTCCCGCAATAGATATTCCGCAGCGTTGATAACATCGTTTAACCAACCTTTCAAGGAAAAGTTTCCTTGCGAGCTTCCGCACCCTCGAAAAGTTATTGCAAATACTGTCCACCCAAGTTGTTCAGAAATCAGGTCAGCCAAATCGTAATATGATTGAGCTACATCATGGTCCCCTGCTGATAATGATGGAAAACCATGGCAAAGGACAAGCCCTGCTGCATAGCCTTTTGTTACTTTTTCAGGTTTAGATAGTCTTCCTGCTAATTCCAAACCATCTGATTCAAAGCGGAGTGTCACAAAAGCTCGCTATGCTTTCCTATGCCGGTAACCCCTATTTCGGGCTTCTGGTAGAGTGTCGGGACTAAATACTAAGTACATTTCTGATTGCATTAACTCGTTGATTATTTCTTCATCTACGACTTCATCTAGGTCGTATACAAGTTGGTTGCGCTTATCCCCTAACCACCGAAAATGTTCTACACGTACAGGTCGTTTCATAAATCCTCCGATTCTTAATTCTATGAAAAGTGAAGCTTGTATGCCGACTATACAGAACAAAAGATGGGGAAACCCGAAAGTTTCCCCATCTCGCCTGGTTCACAAAGTTACGTTCCAAATTTTGGATCAGGTGGGACCGAACCTGACCGATTCTTTGCGGGTGACCAGTCTGAATTCACAAATGGCCCAGGGGCCGCTAATGGCTGGCCACCTCCAAGGTCCCAGAAATTTTACTACTCAGTTGGACCACCTCCTTTCGTTGGTAAACCAATCATAAATCACTGATTATTAGATAGCGAAGTTTTAGTCAGCTTTCGCTGCCTTCAATTTCTCCAAAGGTAAATTCGCTTACTTCTTCTCCCACTACACCAAGTTTGGCTAAGTATTCATTTACTAAATTGGTTACACAGACAATATCCAATGCGTTAATATCTAAATTCTTTTGATGAGCGCGCCGAAGTAGCTGATCCACTAGCTCATCTTCATGAGCAAGAACCGTATCAATTGTTTTAGATGCCTTCTCAGCAAGGAAATCAACGCTGCCATAACTTGCAATACCACGCTGACGCAGATAGATCAACTCTAACTTTATTAGCGTTTCAACGTCAAGGTATGAAATTTTTCTTGTTATTTCCTCAGGCAAGTTATCTGCTACGTAATCGGTTGCTTTGTCAATATCAAAAACAATCTGCTCCGGAGTGTTTCTAAGTCTCGCTGATACCAAAACTACAGCTAACCATGCGGGAATAAGAACTAGTATTGAGGCAATGATGATATAGATCCACATCTATACCTAACGTTAGCCGTTTTGTAGAATAACAAGTAATCTTTTATGTGGAGGATATATGTCTACCTTACATTTTAAAGACTCTGATCTAGAGATTCATAAAGTTGTCGTAGGGCCAATGGATAATAACGTATTTGTGCTCCGTTGCAAGCAAACTGGAGAAGGCCTTCTTATCGATGCTGCCAACGAACATGAATTACTCTTAGATCTCTGTAAACAACTTAATGTTCAAAGTGTCATAGAGACCCATGGACATTGGGACCATATTCAAGCTGTTCCACAAGTTAGAGATGCAGGCTATTCAGTTCATGTAACGCAGGCAGATGCTCACATGCTTGAGAGTTACGATGAAATACTTGAAGATGATTCAATATTCAATGTAGGGAGAGTGAGGCTTGAAACAATCTTGACGCCCGGACACACTCCTGGTTCTATGTGCTTCAAGGTCAAAGATAAACCCATACTTTTTAGCGGGGATACCTTATTTCCTGGCGGCCCGGGAGCAACCCAATTTGAGGGTGGTAACTTTGAAAAGATCATTGACTCAATTGATAGACGATTATTCGCACTTGACAAAAGAACAGCTGTTTTGCCTGGTCATGGCGATAACACGACGATCGGAGATGAGCGGCCACATTTAGACAAGTGGATTGATCGCGGCTGGTGAGCCAAATTTCACGGAGTTTTACGTCTTAGTAAATAGTTAAGTCCCTTTCGGTAGGTAAGATAAAGTGTGGCCGACCCTCTATTAGAAATAACTAACCTATACATCACAGCTGAGGATGGAACCGCGATTCTCAATGGAGTTACTCTTGTGATTAATCGGGGCGAAACTCACGCGCTAATGGGACCTAACGGATGCGGGAAATCTACTCTCGCATCAACGCTTCTAGGCTCACCAGAGTATGTCGTAACTAGAGGAACTATAAGGTACAAAGGTCAGGACATTACCGAACTTGATTCCTCAGAGCGAGGCAAGTTGGGGATGTTTTTGGCATTCCAGTATCCGCAAGAATTTCCAGGTGTTTCAGTGCTGAATTTTCTTCGCCAAACAGTTGAAGCTCGTACTTCAAAAGAAATATCAATATTGAATCTTAGGAAACTTATGATGTCATGGATGGATAAGTTAGATATGGATTCAGCATTTGCGGACCGCTATTTAAATGAAGGGTTTTCAGGAGGGGAAAAGAAGCGAAATGAAATTCTTCAGATGGCGTTACTCGAACCAGATTTTGCAGTTCTTGATGAGACTGACTCCGGTCTAGATATCGATGCTCTACAGGTAGTCGCAAAGGGTGTTAACGAAATTCGCAAAGAAAGACCTGATATGGGGGTGCTGACCATCACTCATTATCAGCGTTTACTTGATCATCTGCAGCCTGATCACGTGCATATTTTGATTGAGGGAAAAATAGTTGAATCTGGGGGATTTGAACTAGTAGAAAAATTAGATAGTCAGGGATACGAGGCGTGGCTATGAGTATAGATGTGGGAAAAATCAAGAAAGACTTCCCAGTTCTCCAGAGAAGTATTAATGGAAAGCCTCTTATCTACCTTGATTCCGCAAACACATCGCAGAAACCTGCATCAGTTATGGACGCAATGGAAGATTACTACCGTAAATTCAACGCGAATGTTCATAGGGGCTCGTATCAACTTGCCAATGAAGCAACCGCTATTCTTGAAGGAGCTAGAGATAAAGTTCGAAGCTTTATTAATGCGAATTCAAGGAAAGAAGTTGTGTTCACCAAGAATGCTACCGAAGCGATGAATCTGATCTCTAACACTTGGGGTCGAGAAAATCTTTCGAGTGGTGACGCAATTGTTTTAACGGAGTTAGAGCATCATGCAAATATTGTGCCATGGCAAATGCTCGCTGCAGAAAAGGGCTTTGAGATCAGGTGGATCAAGATTGATGATAACGGGCACCTTGATTTATCAGATTTTGACCAGCTTATTGACGGTGCGAAACTTCTGAGCTTCGCTGCAATGTCCAACGTCCTTGGCACTTTTACCCCTGTGCAAGACCTGACTGAAAGGGCTCATGAATTAGGGATGGTAGTTCACGCCGATGCAAGTCAATATACTCCCCACAGTTACACAGATGTTCAAGCTTTAGGGATTGATTTTCTCACTTTCACTGGACATAAATTACTTGGGCCTATGGGAATTGGCGTTCTTTGGGGAAAGGAAAGCTTACTTGACTCTATGCCACCTTTCCTTGGCGGCGGAGAAATGATCCTTAACGTAACGAAAGAAGGGTTCTCAACGAATGAGTTACCTTGGAAGTTTGAAGCCGGTACACCTATGGTCGCCGAAGCCGCTGGATTAGATGCTGCTATTGATTACCTATCTAATATCGGCATGAACGAAATCCGAAATCATGAAATTGAATTAACCGATTATGCTCTTGAGAAACTGGCTTCGGAATTTGGAGAAACGATATCAATTTTTGGCCCCAAAGCTGCAAATGAACGTGGGGGCGTAATTTCCTTCACTTTTGACGGAGCTCACCCCCATGATATTTCGCAAGTTCTAGATGAAGAAAATATATGTATACGTGCCGGACATCATTGTGCGAAACCGTTAATGCAAGTCTTAAACGTTGGAGCTACTTCTCGCGTATCCATGTACTTATACAACGACCAAGCTGATATTGATGCCTTGGTTGAAGGATTACATAAAGTACGTAATCTTTTTACCCTATAATTAATTTGTAACTATGTCTTCACTTGACGACCTGTACAAAGAGATCATCCTAGATCACTATCGGTCTCCCAGAAACCAAGGGGAGCTTCCTCCACCCGCTCATCGCTGTGAAGGATTCAACGCATTATGTGGTGACGAGATAATTGTTTACGTTTCGTTAATTGATGAAAAGATTGAAGATATAAAAATTGGTGGGCAGGGGTGCTCAATTAGTCAAGCCTCTGCGTCAATGATGACTGAGATCATAAAAGGAAAGAGCGTCACTGAAGCTGCAGAAATTATCCATGCCTTTAAAGAGATGATGGACATATATGAGAGCGAACTATCTGGAAAAGAAGCAGAGAGTTCTGCCTCTGGCATTGACCTAGGCGACTTGGAAGCACTTCAAGGGGTAGTCAAATATCCAGTAAGAATAAAGTGTGCAACACTCGCGTGGAATACCCTGACTCAATCTATTGATGAAATCCAAGGGTAAGTAATAAATAATTAACTGGCTTATCCACTAATTCTATTAAGCAATAATAGCTAAGGGCTAACAATCCTGCTCGTTTACAAACCGTTACTTAGCCTCTAATAGTTACTTAGGTTCAATAAGCGGTGCAGTTACAAAAGATTCAAGCGAATCGAAAAAGTTCTCTACTAGGAGTTCATTACCTTGGATAGAGAAATCGCCCGCCTTAATCATTTCGTTCAAAGTAGTTTGCCCGCCAAGTATTTGAGATATCGTCTTCCTCGTGGTTGTTATAGTTGTATTTGCCTTATCGTCGCTTGTGTTTGGGTTATGGTAAATTGTTGAATTTTGAATGCCGAGCACGTGGTCCTCTTCCAAGTCAGAAAAGTGCCAGTTAATAACCGATGGCCCAGAATTAAATTTTTCAGGGTTAAACCGTACACCAATCATGTCAAAGAGCTGATCAATTGTGATTGCATGAGCTATTTGTCGTCCCATTGATGCGGGTATACGCAGCGACCCATACCGTAGTTCTCGTGCTGCTGTGAGATATGCGTTTCGCCAAGTCCCTGACTCAGACTGGTAGCCCAATTGTTCGAAAGCATCAGCTTGAAGGTTCCTTACCTCAGCATTGGTTGGGTCAGCAAAAACTGCGTGGTTCATTACTTGCACTACCCAACGATAATCTCCTTCTTCAAAAGCTTTCGTAGCTTTGTCAACGAGCTCTTCGGTTCCTCCCATATATTCAACATACTTTTGACCAGTTTCAACTGGTGGTAAAGGATTGAGGTTCGCAGGATTACCGTCATACCAGCCTAAATACTTTGTATAGACAGCCTTTGTATTGTGTGAGACAGTTCCGTAGTAGCCCTGCACGTGAGATTCTTTCAGGAATTCACTTGGTAGTTGAAGTTTTTCAGCTATCTCTGTGGGTACGTATCCCATGTTAGCTAGTCGCATTGTCTGGTCATGCTGCCACCGGTATACATCTCTTTGGAGAGACAGAAAGCCTTTTACATCCTCTTTCCCAAATCGAGGCCAATGATGCGTTGCAAACATGGTCTCGGTGTATTCACCCCAGAGGAGAAGAGCTTCATTAATGTACTTGCTCCATGCAAGGGCATCGCGTGTTTGGGCCCCACGGATTGGGTAGAGGTTATGCATAGTATGTGTGCAGTTCTCAGCCATGCAGAGAAGATTTTTTTTCGGGAAAAAGAAATTCATTTCTGATGGGGCTTCAGCATCAGGAGTATTTTGAAATAGCACTCTCAACCCGTCTATGTCTAGTTCGGTCCCTGTTTCGTACACTGTCTCTGTGGGAGGTATGAGGTGTGAGGCTCCAAGTGGCAGCGATTGCCCCAACCCAATATCAACCTGTCCTTGTGCCCATGCTGGTAGGAGCGGACCAAATTGATAATGTGCACGACGAGCCATAATAGGACCGGCAATTATGTTTTCTTTGACTACTTCCTCAAGGAAGCCTTCAGGAGCAATGATTCGCACATTTCCTGCATCAACTTCCTCTTGAGTTGTAACCCCAAGAATGCCTCCAAAGTGGTCAAGGTGGCTGTGTGTATAAATGACCGTATGAACTGGTCGCTCACCCAATACATTATTTGCAAGGGCGAGACATGCTGCAGCGGTGGAGCTCGTTGTGAGTGGGTCAATGATAAGCCACCCATTAGAGGTTTCTATAAAAGTGATATTTGATATGTCATAGCCTCTTGCTTGCCAGACTCCTTCAGCAACTTCAAAGAGCCCATGGATGGCGTTGAGCTGTCCCTGTCGCCATAGGCCAGGGTGTACGGTTTCGGGTGATTGTTTTTCTTCTCGGAGAAAGTCATGTGAAGATGTATCCCAGACAGCTCTTCCGTCAAGTTCAATCCGGCCTGTCTGGTGAGTAGCGATAAGACCTTGTTGTGCCCTCTTAAAGTCATTAACGTCATCAAAGTTAATGAGGGCTCCGGCATTTTGATTGGCTTCTATGGTGTATTTGGTTGCTGGTTTAGCAAGTGGGTCTGTCACATTTATCGTGTGCCCTTCGTATCGAATTCAGAGTCTTGCATTACTCTGGCTGAGTTAAGATTAGTCCGCTTGTTGGTACTGCTGTTCCTGCAGTTACAAGGACATTTTCAACATCTTGGACCTGATTAACCGAGGATCCTCGGATTTGTCTTACGGCTTCAGCTATTCCGTTCATTCCGTGAATATAAGCTTCTCCTAATTGACCACCGTTGGTATTGATTGGAAGTTCACCGCCGATTTCAATATTTCCATTTTTGATGAAATCTTTTGCTTCTCCTCGCTCACAGAATCCGAATTCTTCGAATTGTGGTAACGCTAGCGGTGTGAAGTGGTCGTAGATTGTAGCTGTCTGGATATTCTTTGGGCCAAGACCACTGGCGTCCCAAAGTTGCCTTGCTACTACACCCATTTCGGGTATTCCTGTGATGTCTTCTCGAAAGTAAGACTTCATCATGTGTTGATCTTTTCCAACTCCTTGAGCTGCTGCTGCTATGACTGCTGGTTTTTGCTTAAGGCCTTTTGCCTTCTCAAGGGTTGTAACGATAAGAGCTTGTCCCCCGTCACTCTCTTGACAGCAGTCGAGTAGGTGCAAGGGCTCAACTATAAATCGACTGTTTTGGTGGTCTTCGAGTGTTATTGGTTTTTGGTAAAAGAATGCGGCGGGGTTGTTTGCTGCGTGTTTTCGGTCTGTCACTGCGATTGTTCCGAAATCTTCGCTTGTTGCCCCGTATTGATGCATGTATCGAGTCGCATACATTGCTACCCATGAGGCCGGAGTGAGTAATCCGAATGGTGAGCTCCAGCTGAAGCTCACATCAAATGCTTCGGGGCTCTGATGACGTCCTTGAACTCCTGTCCCAAAGCGGTGCCAAGATCTTTCATTGAACGCCCTGTATACGAGAACGTAGTCAGCGACGCCCGAGTCCACCGCCATGGCGGCTTGTTGTATGACACCTCCGGGCGCCCCTCCGCCATGGTGAATCATTGAAAAGAAGGTGAGTTCAGGTATGCCTAAATTTCTTGCGACTTCAATTTCTGTATTCTTTTCAGCGCTGAAGACTGAAATTCCGTTAATGAGTGATGGCTCTATTCCGGCATCTTCGCAAGCCTTTAAGCTGCATTCTGTTGCCAGTTGCATTGGGGTTCGGCCAGAGTTTTTTGAAAATTCTGTTGCCCCTATTCCGACGATTGCTGTCTGCCGTGAAAATTTCATTGTTACCCCCTTTAAACAGGAAACCCTTCGATGGCTGTGAAGTCATATACTTGGGTGAGTGGTTCTTGTCCCGCTTTGATTACGAAAGCTTTGCCTGTCGAATTTCCTTGAGCTATATCGAGTATTGCGTGTGCGACTTCTTCAGGGTTTAGCAAGTTTGGGTTATCAGATTCAAGACGCTCTAACCCAACAAGCGGTGTCGCTACTCCTCCTGGGCATATTGCGTTTATTGAGACCTTTTGAGATTGAAGTGCGGGTGCGATTCCGCGAACCCAACCTACAGCCGCATGTTTTGTAGCTGTATAAAATGGGTCGCGATTCCAAGCGGTAAGTCCTGCAATTGAGGCTGTTACCACGATGGATCCTCCACCTGTACTAGTGAGGTAAGGGCTGGTTGCTGACGTTCCGAAAACCACTGCGTCAAAATTAATGGATCTTGTTTTTTGGTATCTGGCATGTTCAAGGTCTTTGATCTTGAATTCAGTTCCTTGAAGTTCGATGTTCCTTCCCAAGATACCTGCGTTTAGAAACACGTGATCTAATCTTCCGAATAGTTCATTAGCATGACTAGCCATTGCTTGGTTGAACTCTTCGCTGGCGATGTCTCCAACTATTGTTGCACATCCTGTATCCTCTTTGAGCGCATCGAGTTTGGTTGGGTTTATGTCAACACCCAACACGTGATGATTGTTATCTATTAAGTGGCGAGTTAAGGAAGCCCCTATTCCCGAAGCTGCTCCTGTTACGATTGCAACTTTGCTTTCTTTCAGTTCCCCCATTATTTTGCCGTTTCTTCGATCCTTGCACACATACAGAGATCCACTTCAGTTATCCCACCGGCCTGATGGTTTGTGATTGAAATCTCAACTGTATTCCAACTATTAGACCAATCTGGGTGGTGGTCAAGTTCTTCGGCAATTTTTGCAACTTCAGACATGAAGGCAAAGGCTTCTGTGAAGTCTTCGAATACGAAAGTCTTGCTTAGGCTTTTTTCTGAAATTTCCCATGTGAGTGTTTCATATTTACCGTTTAGCATGTCATCCTTGGAAAGTATTTCTTTCCTGTCGGGCTGGGACATGGCTTAGAGACTTCCTAGTGATACAGAGGTTTCTAATGAGGTAGTCCATTTTTCGTACCCTGTCTTCTCAAGTTCATTTGCAAGGTCAGCAGGCCCAGAATCAACGACCCTACCATTGACAAAAATATGAACATGGTCCGGCTTTAATTCTTCGAGTAGTCGACTGTAATGGGTGATTACGAGTACACCTAGGTCGTCCTCTGTTGTGGCTTTCTCTATTCGGCTACTTACAATTTTGAGGCCATCTACATCTAGCCCTGAATCAAGTTCGTCAAGAATTGCTATCTGTGGTTTGAGAGCGACTAGTTGTAAAGTTTCCATTCTTTTCTTTTCGCCCCCTGACATATCTGAGTTAACGCCACGAGCCATATCAATCTTTTCAAGCCCTAAAAGGTCAGCCTCCTTTGAAATTAGTTCGTCGATGTTGGAAATGTCAGATGATGATTCATTCAATAGGTCCAATAGTGTTACCCCGTCGATTTCAACTGGGTATTGCATGGCTAGGAAAAGGCCCAATTGTGCTCGTTCCCATGTCGGTTTATTCGTAATGTCTACGCCGTTAAGAGCAATTTTTCCCTGAGTTATCTCGTAACCTGGTCTTCCCATAAGGATATGTGCGAGTGTTGATTTACCTGAACCATTTGGTCCCATGAGTGCGTGCACTTCCCCTGATCGTATTGTGAGGTTTACTCCTGAAAGAATATCTTTATCTTCTGCTTTGGCATGGAGATCAGTAATGATTAGCTCGCTCATTGTTGCCCTTTCTTGGAAAGATGTATGTAAACGTCTTCTCCACGTATTTCTGTAGGAAACGTATCGAGAGGTCTTGTTGCTGGCAGGTTTAATGCTGCACCTGTTGAGAGGCAAAATTGGGCACCATGCTTCCAGCACTCAATTCTTAAGTTCTCTAAGTGTAAGGGTCCATCGGACAATGAATAATTTGCATGTGTACACATGTCACTAACCACATAGACAGATTCGTCAATTTTAGAAGCGGAAAGCTTTAAATCGCCTATCTCTATCCGCGTTGGCTCTCCGTTTTTAAGTTCGCTCACTCTGCAAAGCAACTCCCACTCTTTAGTGTGGGTAGGGCCAGAATGCTGATTGGCAATAGCCACTAGAGACCTCCTGTCTGTTGCTTCTCTAGTAGCATTTGGAGGATAGTATCGTTCACACTTTCTATAGGTAGTTTTTGTACCACTTCATTGAGGAATCCTTGAACAATTAGTTGGTCTACTGACTCTGTGGGGATTCCTCTGCTCTCAAGGTAGAAACGTTGGTCATCATCAACCGGACTCACTGTTGAAGCATGGCTACAACGAACATCATTATTTTCAATTTCGAGATTGGGGACAGATTCAGCCCATGTGTCTTCGCTTAGTTTTATCGTACGATTGGTTTGATAGGCATTTGTTCCAGATGCTTCTTTATGGACCTGTATAAGCCCTGTGTAAATTGACGATGCTCTGTCATCAAGCACTCCTTTAAATAAAAGGTTGCTTTGAGTATCTTTTCCTATGTGCTCTTGATACGTTCTGTAGTCAAGAATTTGCTCTTTATCCCCCAAATATATAGCGGAAAGTGTTCCGGATGCCCCTCGTCCATTCAGGCGACACGTTGTTTCCATTCTTGAATAGGCACCACCCAAACCCACAGATGCGCCATTGAACTCAGATTGTTTTCCGACGCTAATATCTAGTCTTCCTAGCTGCCAGACCTGCCTTTGGTTGGCTTGAATTTGTTGATATTTTACGTTTGCGTCATTTCCGATTTCTATTACCGTTTCAGGGACTGAGAGTGCTTTGACTTCATCGCTTTCAAATATTTCAACGATCTGCACATTGGCACCGTCTCCAACCCTTATACATATTTTAGGAAACGACATTCCAGAGTCGGTTGAAACTGAATTGAGGATAATGATTGGTTTCTTTATCTGAGCAAGTTTCGGTATTTCAATCAAAACGGGATCTGGAGATAAGGCAGTATTCAATTGAGAAAAGAAGTCAGAGGGAGTAGAAAAATTGAAGGGCTCTGATAGTTGATTCAACTTTTTGACTTCATAGTTATCAGAAGTGACCTCTCCTATTAGATGACCATCAAGTAGCTCAATGCAATTTGTGTGTTCGGGATTTCTGGTTTGAGAGGGAGGAAGAGTTATAGGTTTATATTCATCAAGGGATAATTTATGAATAGGACTGTATTTCCACTTTTCCTGTTGCCCTGTTGGGAACTTCAATTCTCCGGCACTTGTTAAAGCTGACTTCCTTGTTTCCTTAAGCCATTCTTCGCCTTTGAATGATTCTAATAGTTCGCTTTGATTCAATTTTTCCTCACATATGGGGGTTTACTAGCGCTTCTTAATCTTATCGGAAGCTGCCTTAGGCTTGACAAGGATTCACGCAAGAGTGTGCCTTTACTGATGTTTATCTTTTCATTTTTTAGTAGGCTTGCTTTATGTTGCGGTTGGTGTGTATTGATGTTGATGGGACACTGATTGGTGAATCAGGCGAACCAACTAGCGATGTTTTGGATGCGATTAAGCATGCCCGATCTTTAGGACAATCTTTGGCGCTCTCAACGGCGCGTGGTGCTATGGGTCCAACTGTCGATTATGCCTCGTTGCTAAATCCTGATGGGTGGCATATTTTTCATGCGGGCGCATCACTTGTGCATACTGGAAGCAGTGAAACTCTTGGAGAAGCTTTGCCAGAGGATATCATCCACATTGGTACGGAACTTTCTGATATCCATGGGTGGGCGCTTGAATACTATTCCCCCGATGACTATCGGTCGATGGATGACTCGCTAACTGGACACCCCCTGGCTGTCGCTCATTCTAAGATGTTGGGTTGTGATTTTAAAGTTGGGGGGCCATCAGATCTTGCCGAACCTGTAGTGCGAGTCCAGTTTGTTGTGAATGAATCG
>Ga0315315_10000241_pt1 | contig 43223 bp, 58 predicted proteins | sample M140m3416metaG_FD_203699 | JGI IMG/M metagenome (GOLD analysis project Ga0315315, IMG submission 203699) | Ammonia-oxidizing marine archaeal communities from Monterey Bay, California, United States - M1 40m 3416 | ecosystem: Environmental > Aquatic > Marine > Intertidal zone | place: USA...
TGAGTCCCATATCTAGGTATGAAATCATGGATGCTACCAGATTTTAAAGTGGAGAAGTGTAAGACTCTCCGATGTCGAGGTGTGAAATATTATCACACTAACTATTGTTATCTCTGCTTACTGTCTGAAGGTTATGATTTCAAAACAGGGATAATGGTAAAAAAGAAATAGGGGTGGTGTGAATAGTTTAAATAGGGTCAGACCAATCATAATAATGATGAAGACCACACGAAGTGATTCCATACGCTCTCAAATGAAAGATAATGTGTTTATAGATGAGCGTAGTGCTCAAATGGGAGAGTCAGCCGAAAAGCAATTCGACAGAGCAGCAAAGGCACAAGGCAAATCGGTAAGAAAGGCCAGCCGTTATGAGGAAAGAGTTCTTCACATAGACCGTTGGTTAGGTGATAAAAGGTGGCGACCTGCGTATAATCAAAGCATGAAAGACAAGCCTGAGATTTCAGTCGAGATTAAAGCCATGAAAAGAATAAGCAGGGCTTCTGCTAAACCTCAAAGCGAATGGCTCTGGGTGGAGTTCAAAAATGTTTCAGGTGGAGAAGGTTGGTTGTATGGCGGTGCTACTCTCTTAGCAACAGAAGTGGAATCAGGTTTTTATCTCTTGTATCTTACATCTTTGAAGTCGTGGGCGGAGTTTAAAGTTGATAGGGATGATAAGGTAAGCAATCCTAATCAAGCCAAATACAAATCATACAGTAGGAGAAACAGAGATGACGAAATGAGTTTAATCAATTTACAAGAGTTCATTGAGTGGTATGAGGAAGCAAGTGGAAAGAAAGCCTTGTTTTTCCCTAAATGTGAGTTGAAATAATTACGAAGTTTAAATACACTTAGTGTGATAGGTGTATGTAGCAAGAGAAGGTTAATATCCTAAGCGGCGCAGAATAAAATGGAGGAAACACTATGGGAACAAGTTGGACACAAAGACACAGGCACGAAACAGATGAGTTTAAGTCTTCAGAGAAAAAGCGATATAACGCATGGAAGACACAATTCACAACTACTTGGGCTGGTAAGGTCACTAACAGGTGGGATGAAAGAAAGGTTCAAGAGTGGGTTCAAGAATATCGAGCCAAGAAGTTCCCTCATTGGCCCACATCTAAAGAATATCTCTCTGAAAAAGAAACTGAATAAATAGATGAGAACTTATAGTGGAAACGCCACATAAGACGGTGAAACTATGGATTTTAGTGACCAGATATTAGGTTTATTGAATTGGGGTCGTAATAGCCCTAAATGGTGGGGGATAGATTTCCACCTTATTCCACCCGAAAAAAGACCTGAATACTTAGACTTAGCCTTACAAAGATTTGAGGATATGTATAACGACTCTCCTAAACACTTATGGATGTCAAAAGGGAGAGTAAAGTTTCGATTAGATAAAGGTCGCACTATGGCTAAGTTGAAAAAGTTAGAGGGTGGGGATGAAAGAGGGCGTATTTACGCTTTCGTGGATATTAACATGAGCAACGACCCTGAAAGATATGGTGGATTGATGAAACCCGCATCTTGGAAAGCCCCCGACAAAAAGAAGTATATCCGAGCGCACCTTTTCGCTGAGAACCCCTTGCGAGGAGCAGGATGGTATGGGCCTGATTATATGGATGGTGGCGCAAGAAGTGAGGAAGAAAAGGATTTGCGAGATAATTGGTTCAGGACTAAGAATGGCATTCCATTCCACAGAGAGGAGGCTTTAGATTGAAACTACACACCCTTTATTCCTCACCCTATAATAATAATATCTCCTCGTTTCGGGGGCATAACTGAGGGTTGGGCATGGTGATGAGAACTAAAATATCGGGTGATGAAAGATTCCTAACCCAAGAAACAGGAGAGTTTTCTCCTGAAGTAGTAAAGAATCTTTTCTTCCCAGAATACATTTACTATCGTAATAAACCTAAAGAATGGCCCTATGGTAAGCCCGACTTTATTCCTTCTGACTACAAAGTGGTCACAATGGATGAATTGGTGGGCTGGTCTGGAACACCTGAGAAAGTCAATTTGACAAAACTCTCTAAACTTCCTGAAAATAAAGGGAGATTTCCTTCGGAACTGCGAAAGATAGCATTAGAACTTGAACCTGCTGATATTGGCGGGAATAGTCTTTTGCCTAATAGGTATCGTGAAGAATACATGAAAAAGTTTAAAGATAATTTTAAGAAGGCTTTTGTCGGTTCTGGTGCAGGTCGGTCGGTTTATATCTGCAAACAAGGTGTTGAAATACATCGCGTAGTTGTAGGTGATGAAGATGATGGTTTGAGGATTTTGGCAGGGAAGAAAAAGACTTGGGCTAGAGAAGAAGGTGAAACTGTCTTTAAAGAGGGTGGGAATACTGACAATAAAATTATTTTAGGTGTCGAGTTGGGGGCAGATATTTATCGCTCCAAAAGAAAAACTCAAGACATACCTTCAACATACAGATACCGTGACCGCGATGGAAACATTAAAACCCACAACTATGTCAAGAGGGGGAGGACTCTTGATGGAGTGTGGTTGAAGGCAAAACCAGATAAACCGTCTGCTTGGGAGCGTGGTGACAGTAAATGGCAACAATTACAGCGAGAAAGGACAGGAGATACTGTGCGAAATTGGTTTGAGAAGCAACACGGATTCGTAGGCCGTCAGTTTATGAATCTGCCTATTAGCAATAAAAGAACCCGTGATAAGTATTTATTCTTAGTTCATAAACATGGTTTAGATAGGTTAGGCATTTTTAATTGGCTTGATTTGTGATTACACACTTCTAACGACTTAAAGTAGTTAATCCGCTACTTAGTAATATGGTGGACTATTCCCGTAAGCAACTTTTTTTAAGAGATAGTATATCGGCTCTGATTGTTTCAGCCATCGTTTTAGTCGCTACCACACATTACGGTTCTCCTATTCCTGCTCATTTACTTAAAGACCCTGCCATTCCTTATGAGTGTGCTTATTTAGATGGTGAAATTGTTCGTAAGGTGTCTCCTGAAGATAATGTGACCAATGGTTTGTTTTATGGTTTGGAAGTGAATGTTAGTGTGGATGCTGACCCTGATGAAGATGGTTTTGTGGATGCAAATAATACGACTAATTACACGGCTCAGTTTGTGGTGTCCGAACTGACTTACAATACTTTAGATGTGGGAGATAACTACACAGGATATACTTGTAAAATGGCTGATATTCGTCAGATGATTGAAGATGGGGTTCTTACAATTTTTCCCATTAACGACAGTAATTAAAATATTTCTCTCAGACCAATGATTCATATAGCAGAATTGCTTAATGAGTATTAGAAGGAATAGTGGATTCCTTATGAATGCCAAGAAATTGTGATAAAATGAACAACAAATCAAATAGAGGAATTAAAAAAATAACGAAGAATGCAATAATGAGCGTATTAGTCGCGTTTTGCCTTGTTATGTCGGCTGGCCTTGTAGCCGCCGATGGTTCTGACCCTCTCGACCCTTCAGATGGTGGAGCAGATTGGGATGGTGATGGTTTAACCAACGCCGAAGAACAAAGTCAAGGAACAGATATGAATAATGCAGATACCGATAATGACGGCCTACCTGATGGGTGGGAAGTTGCTTACGGTTTAAATCCACTTTCTGCATCGGATTCAAGTGCCGACCCTGATGGAGATGGCTTGAGTAATATGCAAGAATATGCCGCAGGGACAAATCCAAATGCGGCTGATACTGATGGTGATGGAACACCTGATGGTCAAGACCCGTTCCCTAACGACCCTAATGATGGTTCATCATCTGATTCAGATGGTGATGGAATACCTGATGCTTACGACCCTGATTTTGAAGGAAATGATGAAGGAGATGGAAACGGTGGCACAGATGGTGGTGGCGAAGGAGAAGGTGAAGGCGAAGGTCAAGGTCAAGGTCAAGGTCAAGGTCAAGGTCAAGGTCAAGGTCAAGGTCAAGGTCAAGGTCAAGGTCAAGGTCAAGGTCAAGGTCAAGGACAAGGACAAGGGCAAGGACAAGGGCAAGGACAAGGGCAAGGACAAGGGCAAGGACAAGGGCAAGGTCAAGGTCAAGGGCAAGGTCAAGGTCAAGGTCAAGGTCAAGGACAAGGGCAAGGGCAAGGGCAAGGACAGAATCAAGGTCAAGGTCAGGAAGGTCAGCAAGGACAAGGTTCAGACCAAAACTCACAATCTGATGAAGACGGCCAACAAGGTCAAGAAGGTGAGCAAGGCGAACAAGGCCAGCAACAAGATAATGGTCAAGGCCAGCAACAGAGTGGTGGTGAACAAGGTGGCCAACAAGGTGAGCAAGAATCACAAGACCAAAATGGAAACAACCAGAACGGTCAAAACCAACAGCAACAAGGTCAGACTCAAGACGGTCAGCAAGGTCAGCAAGGTCAGCAATCCGACCAACAACAAAGTCAGCAATTGGATAACCAAAACTTAAACGGTGAGAATGATAACGATGGTGATGGAATACCTGATGATTTTGACTCGGATGATGACAACGATTGCATTCCTGATATTATAGATGATGCTCCTGAAGACCACGACAATGATGGTATTGATGACGCTGATGACAACGATGATGATGGTGATGGTTTAGATGATTCGATTGAGGTTTCTGATGGAAATCCCTACACCGACATTTACGACCACGACAACGACAACATCATGGATTGTGGTGACTTCGACATAGACAATGATGGTATCGCAAATTGGAATGATGATATGCCTCGCGACCACGACAACGATGGTTTAAACGATGCAGTTGATGATGACGATGATAACGATAACATTCTCGATGTTGATGAAACTTACGGTGCTTTCGGCACATACCGATACGACCATGACAACGATGGAATCTGGGATATGAGTGATACTGATGACGACAACGATGGTTTGAGTGATTGGTTTGAGCAGAACGATGGTTTTAATTCCACAGGTCAATTCGACCATGACAATGATGGAATACCAGACCACCTCGATGACGATGATGATGGTGACGGAATACCTGATTGGTTAGAGAATTAAACTTGATATAGTTTAACGTCTTATTCTGTTTAGGGTTTGCCATAATTTCATATACTTTAAGTCCTTAAGTCATATTGATTCTATGACCATTAAAACTTACGACACCCCCTATGGGTTGGTTAGTCTGGATGAAAATGATTTCTGGTTTGCCTTGACTTACGAGAACGGGCGTTATTGGGATGAGGCCACCTTGCAGATTGTTAAAGACTACATTGACCCTAATCGCAACATTTTAGAGATTGGGGGTCATTGTGGAACATCCACTTTGTTTTACGCAAAACTGTTAAACTCTGATAGTAAGATATTTGTTTTTGAACCTCAAAAGAAAATGTATGACTTATTAGAAACTAACATCGTTCAAAACGATTTAAAGCATAAGGTAGTTCCTTATAATTTAGGGGTCTTTTGTTTCAATGGCTCAGGAAACATGACTTTAGAAAGTTTAGATGTTTTTGAAGGTCAAAAAATTACTGATAATTTTGCAGGATTTAATTTGGGTGCAGAGGGTGAGCAGGTTAATCTTGTTTGTCTGGACAGTATTACTTTGCCTGATATTGGTTTTATTCATTGTGATGCACAAGGTTCTGAAAACTTTATTTTTGCAGGTTCTAAATATTTAATTGCTAAACACAGACCTGTAATCTTTTACGAAGATAATTCTAAAGAAGTAGGTAAAGAACACGATGGTCAATACTTGGCTAAGGCTGTTAAAGAAAATTACCCTCAATATTCTGAGGAAGCCGATTTCGACATTAAAAAATACTGTTTGGAAGAATTAAATTACTCTCAATGTATTGAAGGAATCTTTCGTAGCCAACTTGATGTTTTGCTCATCCCATAACCTGATATAGTTTAACGCCTTATTGTGAGTATGACTCATGTTGTGACTTCCGCTTGTATTGACCATAAGTATCAGGACTGTGTAGCAGTTTGCCCTGTTGATGCTTTCAGAGAAAAGGAAACTTACTTGGTGATTGACCCAGACGATTGTATTGACTGTGGGGCTTGCATCCCTGAGTGTCCTGTCGAGGCCATCTTCACAGAGGAAGATGTTCCTGAGAGTGAAATCGAATGGATAGAGCGCAACGAAAGTGATGCTTTGGATGCTCCTTTAGCCACAGGCGATTCTCCTGTTTTGGCTTCTTGAAGGACAAAGTTTCAAGTAGTTGGCGTAATTACATTATTATGGTGAGCAAGTGGATAAGTGTAATGCGGTTGATGTTTATAGTGACATTCGCAAAAACTTACCCACAGGAGAGGAATTAGCAGAGTTCTTGTCAGACCCTCAACTTAAAGCCCAAGCATCTCATCGAGATTTAGTTGTGGGTGCTTTGAATGAAATCTTGGAAGGGTCTGTATTGGTTGAGGGTTCTTCAGAGTTGGCTTTACAATATGTTGCAGAATTAAAAAGTAGTGTGACATTCGTTAGTTTTAGTTATTCATACGATGCACAGATGGGATTCATCGTTGTGGGAGAAATGTCGAAAGGTATGGTTGAGTTTTATCCTGAATATCTTAGTCTGGAGTGGGGCGACACTACTCAACAGCCAATAGCAGATATAGGAACTAATGAGAGTGATATTTTATACGATGAGGGTGTGGCTAATTGGTGGCATCCTGAGCATCCTTTTCAAACAGGCAAATGGCGAGAAGCCCTTTATCCTAATCCTTCGGATTCAAGTTTTAGTTTATTTGATTATCCTCACAATTTAGATTTACTGCATTTCCTCCCTATTGATTTTTATGAGGGGAACGACTATCTCTGGGTTTGTCCCGATGTGTTTAATCCAACAGGATTGTTTAATTGGCGGTGGTAAAATGAGTAGGCTTTTTGGAACAGGTTTAAATTATACTCAGGAATATATTGATGATGACCCTGACAAGGGTTCTGCTGCTTATACTGATTTTGGTGAATATCTTAATGAGTTAGGAATTATATCCCAGATTAAAAGGTTAGGGAATGCAGGATTTATTCGTCAATACGCTGTTCCCGATAACTTGGTTGATTTCCCAGAGGAACGGTTGAAATCAGGTAGTTTGTATTTGGTTAGAGGATTGAAACAAGGTGAGAAGAACAGATATTATATTTTCTATGTAAATCCTCTGGATTGGGATAGTCCAGATTCTTACGATAACAACAAGACCATTGGTGCGTTTTACATTGAAATCCATTTTTTGACAAAATGGGCTAAGGGAGATTCGATTGGTTTTGAGAGAGGTGGTTGGCAAAGTATGGAATCCGAAATAGGATTGGTTAAACCTAATCACAGCAGTTATTTTGGCAATAATCACTTTATGTTTTACCACCTACCTGAAGGTGAAAATGTGGGTTTGTTCAATTGGGTAGGGTTTTAAGATGAGTTTAAAGACAACAAAGGATTTTCACGCGCCATTCATGGACATCTCTAACTATGGGAAGAAAATGATTAAAGCCGATGTTATGTATCACGGACAGTCTTTTGTTGAAGGGGGGCGAAACGATTTTCCCCATAGTGAGTATTGGACTACTTCTTTTGACCACGCTTTAGGCCACGCTTTATTCGGGCCAGACATGGAAGGTGACACTCAAGCAGAGTATTGTAAAGTCTGCGATGGTTTTGGACATTACTTTCCTGATGATTCTGCTACATTAGGAAGGAATTGTGAATACTGTCTTGAAGGTTGGTTCTTGCCTAAGACCTATGCTGATGATTACATTCCACAAGGCAAGCCAATGGTCTTCATTTTAGATGTCTCAGACAATTACATTCCTTTTATTTACGATGGGGAGAATAAAGTTGGAATATCTTACATTTTGAATGCTTACGATGAAACTGATGATTTAGGTTGGCGATTGCTTCCTGACGCGGTTTTGATTTCTCGATTACAAAGTTGGATTGATAACGATGAAATACCAGAGATAGTATTAGAAGACACTTCCGCAGGTTATGTTTCTGATAGGTCTTTGTCGTGGCGCAGAATTATTCAGGCTTTAGGTCAATTAGGACAATGATACGAAACCCTTAAATGGTGGAAGCCTCCACATAAGATTGATAGTATGTTTGCAGACAGTCCTGAACTTCAGAAAATGATGGAAATGATAGAAGTAAGTGATTACGCAGGTTTAGAAGACTACACATATCACCTCTTGAACATGGTCGCAGATGAGAATCTTTTCATGGAAGTTTGGATTACTGATAGTCGCAGAGGTGCTATAAGATTTGCCTTATCTGTTCTTTACGCAGACCCTTCTTCAGTTTCAGATGTTAATCAAATCCCCCAATGGATAACTGATTCTTCTGAGTTTATTGAGTTTCTGTTAGTGGCGGAAACTAATTACGGTATAGAGGGTTGGGCTAATATTTTCAATTCAGTCGCTCAAAAGCATTTCATAGACAATGTATTGGATTTCAATCTATTAGACTTCTTTACGGATATGGTTTTACCTGCCGCCCAACCTGTGCCAAAAGATATGTCCTTAGCAGATTTCTTAGATAATGACAATATGTATGCTGTCATAGACATTCCTGATGTGGAACAAGCGTGGACAGAAATGATAGGGTCAGGTAAAATGTTTGCAGAAGATTTTACTAATGATTGGGAATGAGGGACTAAGATGGAAAGAGGATATAATTTATCAAAACCTTCTAAACCTGAATACTATCCTGATTCAGTTAAAGAATCTCGTAAAGTCATACAAAATATGAAGAATCCTGATTTAGACTACTTTAAACTTACAGATGAAAGTCCTCGCACAGCGTTTATGAAATACATGGATGAGAAAGGTCTGGAATATGATAAGGCTGAATTGAAAAAAATAATAGACGATACTAATCCTGTGTTGATGAGTCTTAAACATTACTATAATCGCCCTCGACCTGCTCAAGTGAATGATAAAATAAATCCTGTTAAGTCGGTTTCGGCAGACACCCCCGCTTACCCATCAGGACACGCTTATCAAAGTTATATGTTAGCCCGCCATTTGATTAAAAAACATCCATTACATTATTTTTCTTTCTATTCTATTGCTAACAGAATCGCTAATGCCAGAGTTAGTGTTGGTCTTCACTATCCTTCCGACAATAAGAAAGCCTTTGACTTAGCCCACAGTATGTGAATGCTAAGAGTTAAATACTTTGAGTCCCTATATGTTATCATGTGGGACGATGACTTTTACCGCTTTTTTCGTAAGTCTAACAATGGTCGAAGAATGCCATATAACTTTTTTAATCTGAATGATTCTCATTCTTTTGATTTCAGTAAGATATTCGATAATTTTGACACATCTGATTTTTCATCTTATCCTATGCCTGACAAGTATAAGTTTAAAGCGACAAAATATGTAAGTATAACTGTTGCTGAAGGTGATGACGAGGGGATTGAGGAAGCGATTAAGATTTTAGAATCTATGCGTTCTAAACCTTCTGACCCTGTGGAAGCCGCACAAGAAGATGACGATTCTGATGACACCTTCGATGATGACTTCAAAGAGGATAATCTTTGAGAGTGTTGCTTAATGGTTCTCTATCGTGAAACTATATGGAGAGATGTTATCAGGCCGATTTACGGTTTGCTTTGTCTGCAACCCATTGTTCTGATTTGGTTCTATTTACACGACCCTAATCAATGGTTGCAGAACTATTGGAGCATAGGCTGGCCGTTAAACTTAATTGGGACTATTTGGTTGATTCCTTGCTACGCTTTCTATGAGAAAATAGTATTTCCACATCCCGAATTACCTGATGTGAAAAACGAAGGCTTATTGTAGTCTTACTGTTGATTTAAGATAGTGATAGCCATGTCAGACTTACCACCAGACCTTTCTAATAGAGGGTGGGCGATTAAGCAGATTGGTAAATCCAACATTTCTGTCTTAGTCAAACTATTTTCTTTTTCTGCTGATAGTCAGTTTTTACAGTTTTCTAATGCCGTTAATCGCTTAGAAAAAAATAATAATCATCATGGTGAATTATCTATTTACGAAGGATTAGACCGAGTAAGATACGCTGTCTTTACTCACGAACCTGAACCTATGATTACGGAAAGTGATTTTAGAGTGGCTCGACAAATAGAAACCTATTACACTAACATGATGAAAGAAGGCGTTCCTAAACCTGCTCTGTTCTTAGACTTTGATGGAACTGTGCGAGATGTTGTTGAAGACCCTGCGCGAGCCAAGAAAGGTGGATTTCGTGCTCCTTACTGTCTAACTGAGGTTGAAGTTTTCCCCCAAGTTAGTGATATTTTAGAAATGTGGGATGAAAGCGGCTACTTTTTAGTCGGTGCTACTAATCAATCAGGGGTGGGGAGAGGAGATTTGACTGAGGGTAATGCTGTTGAGTGTATTAATGAAACGGTTAATCAGATTGGAATTGGTTTCCCTGTCTTTTACTCAACTGCCAAGAAAACGGCAGATTATAAACCTGCAATCGGCATGGGCTTAGACGCTATTGAACAATACGGGCCTTTCGATTTAGAAAACTCTATTATGGTGGGTGATAACCACCGACAAGGTGATGAAAACTTCGCTTACAACTTAGGAATACAATTCATTCACGCTAATGATTTCTTTCACCTTACTTCTGACCAACAAGGTAGGCCAAATCCTTTTGCGGCTGAAATCGAACCACCTTTAAAGGGTGTGACCACCGAAAACCCCTATCAGATTAAGATTTACGTTCCTTCCACAGTTATTGACACACCCATTTCCCAAGAGAAACATGAGTCTCGCGTAAAAAACACACAGCGTTTCCTATCCTCGCTTTTCGGGGGCTACACTTCTGCTGAAGTCACAGGCGGCTATTACAGTAATGATGATGGTTTGATTAGTGAGCCTGTGGTAGTAGTCAGTTCATGGGCTACTCCTGAAAATTATCAGCAACACAAAGGTAAAATAGAGCGTTTCATTAAAACCAAGCAGAAAGAGTGGGGTCAAGAGGCCATAGGCTTTGAGTTTGAAGACGACTTCTTTATGTTCCCAGAGTTTTCAGCAGAGATGGATTGGTTCAGCAACGCTCAAGCCAACATTAAAAAGTATGTGGAAAACAATTTGATGAGTTTTTCCAATTACAGTTCTGAAGAAGTTCAAGAGGTGGCCCGCGATTACTATGAATGGTTAGACAACTCAGCCCATGAGTTTAACGTGGAGCGCAACAAGTATTTCACTTGCACTACCTCTCTCAAACCTGAGATGAAACAATGCTATTACAATTCCCTTCGTTATACTTGGGAAGACCCTGATGCTCAATACTATGAGGGGTGGGTTGTTTCAAGTCAGTTAGGTTTGCCTATTCGACACGCATGGGTAGTTTCCGAAGGTCAAATCTATGACCCTACCTTTGATGTAGTGAGAAAACAGTATGATGAACAAGATGTGGATTACGCTTATTGGGGTGTGGAGATTCCTCAGATGTTTATCACCGAGAGAGTTATAGAAACTGAGAAAAGCGGGCCTTATCTCTTTGATTATTTCTTTTACACTTCCGCTTACGTTGATATAATTAATCAAAGGATGGTTTCAAGATTGATGGAAAGTTTTCTTGCTGATGATTTTTCTTACGAATATCAACCGAGTCAAACTTTAACGGATTACTCTCCTGAGCAACTTATGGAATCTTCAGCCATTGAAGGTTATCAACCGTTAAAGTATTCGGTTATGCGACAGAACGCAGAAACTTACGCGGCTGAGTCAGATGAGAAGAAAGAAGAAGCCCGATTGAAGAAATACACCAAGACCTATGGAGAAAAGGGGGCGAAAATCCGCAACCGAATCTTTAAGCGCATTTTGAAAAACAAACAAGACGGCACTAAAGCAGGTCAATGGTCTGCTCGCAAAGCCCAATCCTTAACTGAAGATTACGAGAAAGCCATGAAGAAGAAAGGACTTAAGGCTTACAAATCAGGAAAGAAAACTAAATCCCAGAAATCTTTAAAGCGGTGGGGCGACCAAGATTGGAAGACTAAAAGTGGTAAGAAGTCAAGTAAGACAGGTGAGAGGTATTTACCTGCCGAGGCAATCAAGGCTTTAACCGATAAAGAATACAAAAAGACGAGTGCTAAGAAAAAGCGAGACACCAAGAAAGGAAAGCAGTTCAGCGACCAACCAAAAGATGTCGCCAATAAGGTTAAGAAGTATCGGGCTGAAACACCCGATTATTATATTGATGATGATGATTGGTTAGATTTGATGCCTCCTAACTTCAATCCAGAGGTCTTAGATACTGACAACTTTAAAGAAATATATTATCCTAGTTATCCCTTGATGGTTATACCTAATGAAAGATGGATTGGTAAAACTTTGAGAAGCAGATACCTTGATGATATGATTCCAGAAACTAAAGAATTGTTTTCCAAGATGGAAGAAATATATCCTGTGGTTGTTATTAGATTACTTGAAGATGATGACATATACGATGAAATATTAGTTGCAGGACATCTTCGCTCTCATATTAGAGGTCTTAAACATGAGACTATACCAACTGTTGTCTTAGAAATGAAAGAGGAAGATTGGAATGATGATTATGAAGCAGAAACTTTTAACGCTGAATCTATGAAACCCTACTCAGTTGAAATCTCTCGTTCCACCAACGATGAGAAGAAACTCATGGCTGTTTTCTCGGATGAAGAAGGTGATAAGATTAAGACCACGCACTTCGGACAACGAGGCGCAAGCGATTACACCAAACACGGTGAGAAGGAGAGGATGGAAAGATACCTTGAGCGACACGGTGGCGGAACTACTACCAGCACTAAGGAAGATTGGAAAGACCCGACTACGGCAGGTTCGCTCTCCCGATGGATTCTCTGGAACAAGCCTGATTTGAAAGCCTCGTTTAACGATTACAAAAGGCGTTTTAATCTTGAAGGTGAATTGAAGGTTAAAAGGTCGTGATGATTTGGCTTTGGACAGATTTCAACTATTATCTCTTTTAGGTGTGGATAAAGACTATTTCACTCAAAACCCAAACTTAACACCTGAGCAAATAGACATACTTTACCAGACTAAAGGTGTGAATAAAGACTTTCTCGCCCAATACCCAAAACTATCTGAGGAACAGTTCATGCGATTCTTTAACGACAAAGATGTGAATAAAAAATATCTGGCCCAAAACCGAAACTTAACACCTGAGCAAATAGACATACTTTACCAGACTAAAGGTGTGAATAAAGAAAATCTCGCCCAATACCCAAAACTAACTGAGGAACAGTTCATGCGATTCTTTAACGCTTCTTCAACCTCAGTTCTCGGAGTAAATAAAGACTACCTCGCCAAAAACCGATACTTAACACCTAAGCAAATAGATTTACTTTACTACACTAAAGGGGTGATGAAAAAATATCTCGCCCAATACCCAAAACTAACTAATGAACAATTCATGCGATTCTTTAACGACAAGGATTTCGATAAAGATTATCTCACCCACAACCGAAACTTAACACCTAAGCAAATAGATTTACTTTACCAGACTAAAGGTGCTTCATCGAGTAATTTTACCGCCAACTACGCCAACTTAACTGACGAACAGTTCATGCGATTCTTTAACTATGAGGGTTTCAACAAAAACCGCCTCGCCCAAAACCGAAACTTAACACCTGAGCAAATAGATTTACTTTACCAGACTAAAGGTGGATTTATGGGTGCGAATATAGACAACCTCGCCAGATACCCTAAACTAACAGATGAACAGTTCCAGCGAATAGCCGTCCAGACCTCTGCCCAGAGAAACTTTCTCGCCATGAACCCTTCAATCAATCCTCCTGCTAACAAACCTTTCGTATCAGGGATATTCAATTGGAGGTGGTAATTATGTATTGGCCTAATTATCCCCGTGTTCGCTTGCCTCAATTTGAGCAGGAAGCCAAAGACAGATACTACGCTTCCTACAACAGAAACTTTAAGAATGACAACAATTACATTCTTCCCAGAGACTTCGTAGGAGAGTCTTCAGAAGACTTTTTTGATAAGTTTAAAGAGTGGGCGGTGGAAACGAAAAATGTTTATATTTTCGTAGGTGGAGAAAGGGAGATGAAAAAGAAGTTCCCTGATTTAGAAGATTGGAGAAAAATGTCGGTCAAAGACTTGAAAAAGATTTTAGACAGGATAGGTGAATCCAAGTCAGGAAAGAAAGCAGAACTGTATCAAAGAATAATGGATTACCTTCTGGTGGGAGGTCTTACGGATAATTTACAATTGCCTTTGAGTCAATTGCGTAGTTTGATTCCTGTCTTTCGTGTTAAGTATCAGGATGTTTGTTTGTCAAAACAACAGATAAAAGATATAACAGCGCAATCCTATTTACAAAAGGAAGACTTAAACGCATGGATTACCCACCATGAAACTGCCTCTAGTTGGACTAGGCAGGGTGAATCATGGAAATTAATATTCTTAGGGAATGGTAATTTAGACTTGACAGATTCAACAATAGAGCAATTCATAAACAACATCATAAAAGTTCAAAGTTTAGATGGCGAACCTATTCCTACCAAACGATATTTTACAGATAGAGATGAGGATTCCGAGTTTCAGACACAGGAAATCTGGGAAGAAACGTGTCGTAAAATCCTTTTGTCTTGTAATCAGCGTTTAAGTTTAAAGAAATGCGAGGAATTGCTTGGTGAAATCCCATCCCCTCTAGTGTGGGGAGTGCAGTTAGCCCAAGAATTACGAGGATTTACAGACATCTCGCAGTATAGCCCCAGAATGTATATGACTGAAAACATTAAGTTGTGGGTGAGAATGATGTGCTTGTTCAGCAATCCTTCCATACCCGAATCTTACTTGAGAAAACATTGGAAAACTGTCCAAGAGGTAATCCTAAGTGCAGCAGGGAACACAGATATTCTTTTAAGAGAAGCGATTAATGTTTTTGGGGATGGGACTTTACAATCTTACGAGTATATCCCTAAGACTCCTTTCACACGCCCGATGCACGACAGAAGTATTACTATGAATCCTTTTGTCACGCTGGTAAAGAATCCTAACTTAAGTTCTGATTTCTTAGAGCAACTAATACAATCACCTTTCATCAGCGAGTTAAAGCCCACAGGAGTAGGTAATGGAATAGAACGAGGAAAGACTAATTTTTTAGAACAGGCTTTGGATAACAATCAGTTTATATCGGCAGAGTTTCTTCGCAAACACATTTACGGCAATTCCGATATTCACATAGAGGGCTTTATGGAACGAAAGTTCATTGATAGGGTCTTAACACAGTATCATTTAGATGCTAACCTTTTGACTCGGTTAAACCTAAGACCTGAAGATGCTAATAGTTTTAATATGGAGATGCCTAAGTGGAGTAAAACTATTTCTCCTACGGGTGGGTGGGAAGCCAATAACACAACAATTGTTGCTGTTGGTGAGGATGTTGTGGCTATGAATCCTAATCCAGAGAATATTGCTTACCTTTTATCAGATAGTAAAGTCAATCAACCTTTCATAACAGGGTCGAGTCCGAAATACCATATCGCTCGCAATCCCTCACTATCTGTTTTAGACATTTGGGACGTAAAACCTGTTTCTGATAGGAGTGATTGGTTCACTATCTTTGATGAGGATGATATTGCTCAGAACGGAGGTTTAACCCTTCCATTCATAATCAACCGTTTTACACCATTAGCACGACACGCAAGTTATTTATTCCAAAGTCCTGCAATTTTCCCTACTACTTCTTCATCTTGGAAATCAGGTCTGTTCAATTGGCGATTTTAGTTTCGCCCCTTGCGAGGTGCGAATGCTTAAATCCTTAGTGTCCCACTAAAGGGTGGGTGAATTAAATGGCAGACTTATTTTTGAAGAAGAAAATGACTGAGTATATTGAGAACTTTGCTTTCTTCCGAGATACTTTTATTCGTTTAACGGGTATCGAGGATTACGAGAGTGTAATGGAGCACTACTTGAACTTTGAGGTTGAGATTTGCACTTGTGATATTTGTCGGGAAGAAGATGATGGTTGTATCAACATGGATATGCCTTCTGAAGATGATTTACCAGATTGGGATTGAGAGTATGACCTATCAGACTTATACGGGTGAGGGAGATATTGGTGTTGCCCACCAATATTTAATGAGGGTGGAAAGAGCCTCAGAGGAAAAGGAGAATCTTTCTTTCGACCCTTCCACAGTAAGTTTGGATGACTCGGTGATTCGCCCGATAACTCGTTCTGAAGCCAAACCTATTATTGAAAGGTATGAATATCTTAAATGTATGCCAGCCATTTCCACGCAGCATTTTGGTATTTATTTTGATACTGATTGTGGGGAGCAATTAGGCGGGGTTCTGGTTTATGGGCCTGATTACGCAAAAAACTTAGGTCATTGGGATAAATATGGTTATACAGATAATATGCTTCTTCTTTCCAGAGGTGTGTGTTTATGGTGGTCGCCTAAGAATACTGCATCCTATTTTATTAGCAGAGCAAATAAATGGTTAGCACTTAATACAGATTATCGAGTTATTACTGCAACTGTGGATGCTATGGCAGGAGAAATTGGAACAATATACCAATCTCTAAATTGGCATTATGTGGGTTCGATGCGAAGGGCTAATCCTAATATCAAAAACAAGAGTAGGTCACGGTTTGGTGTTATTATTGATGGCAAACTCTATGGTTCTCGCGCCATGAGGTCTAAGATTGGTTCTCAGAGAAAGGATGAGATTTTGAAACGATGGCCTGATGCCCAATTCGTTAAGCAAAGAGAAAAAGAAAGGTATTTCACATTCTTAGGAAACAAAAGAGAACGGAGAGAATTGAAGAAAGGGATTGAGCATTTATTCCTTCCTTACCCTAAACGAGATATTACATAACTTAATGTAGTCTCTCAGTTTCTTATTATCATGGCGACAGTTAGGAGATTTGAGTTGCACGATTATGGGAATAACTCTCATAAGTTCTGGGAATTGCACATGAAAGACGGTTGTTATCATACTGAATACGGTCGTTTATCTGGTTTCGGGAGAGCAGGAAGTCGAAGTAGGTCAGGCCAAAAATGTGATGCGGGATATGGTCGTTCCATAGCGAGTAAGGAAAAAAAGGGATATAGAGAGGTGTCGAGTGCTCCGATGATGTCCCAAGCACCTTCATCTGCTTCTGTTCAACCTCGTAATACGCCTTTAACGGTTTCCGCAAAAATAGGTCTGCTCAATTGGAACACACTTTAGGGCTTCTGATACGTTGAAATAGTATATCCCCTGCATAAGAGTATGTATCTAAAAGTAAGTCTCCCTTTGACTTATGTGGTTTCTAATTCACCATCGGATTCCACCACTCATAATATATTCCCTTTTGGAGAGCGTTTGACATCTCACCCTCATCACAGGTTATTTCTATCTTTGAAAAGTTATCAACTTCCCTGGCGACAGTTTAACAAGAAAGGGGAGATATACGAGTATGATGATGTTCACACCTTTTATCCTGCTTTTCGCACTACAAGTAAAATCCGACCTAAAATGATGCCATCTTCAGGACAGATGACATTATTTTCAAAAAGTAATCTTGGCAGCCTTGTTAAATTAGGCCCAAATACAACTACGGGTAAGTCTATTTTACCATCTTCTGCAAAAGGTGAGTATAGAAAATGGAACTCTCCTGACAATGAAACAGCAGAAAATAAATACGCCTCTGATTTAACGATGTTGTCATCTGACTTTTATGATAAAATCTATAAGAAGTTTATTTCAACTCGTCTTCTTCCCGTTCATAGTTTCATTAAATGGGTTGGCAAACAGAAAGACATAGTAGGTTTTCAAAACGAAAAGGTCATCTCACCTGAAAAGTTAAAAGAGTATGCTAATGTTAATTACCTTTATGCTAGGGTGGATAGTAATGGAGATGTTATTTCAAAACCCCATCTCAGAAGCCAACGAATGAATGAGGAACAGGTGGCTGGTGATATTAACTTGAAGGTAAAGCAAACTTGTTTTGCGTCTGTCCCCTATGAAAAACATCCTGCGGATTTTGGCTTTTTACCCGTTCCTGTTCCATCCAATTTCACTTACAAATCTGATTTGGAGGAACAAGGAGATAAAATGCTACACAAGGACGTAAGTTGGAGAGCCAAAAATAATCGCTTCATTAACGCTCCTGTTCTCGATTGGCAACAAGCGGGTTTTCCTGATGTTGCCCAAACATCTGTCAAAGCCTTGTATCACCGTAAGCCCATTCATCAACAATTTGCTTACTCTAAAATAGGATTTGTTAAAGAAAGTTTGGTAAAAAATGGAGAGTTTTTAGAAAGTTTGTTTGCTCAATCCCGAAAGGTGCAAGATTGGTTCTCTGATATTAGTCTGCCCATAGACGCAGGAGCGAATGTGATTTCCAAGTATGGTCGTATATACGGCTCTGTAAGAGTGGTTAGTGCTATGAGTGAAAACAACATAGAGTATTACCGACAACAGATAAATCCCCAATCAGGCGACATTCAAGACCAGAAATTAGGTTCTGCGAAGGCTGTTGAATCATTGGGTAAGGCTTATCAATTTACCCTTGAGCGCAGTTTCGGAAGTCAGAACGCTCAAAGTCGGCTTCACTTTCCCAGAGGAGATTTACCAGAGGGTATCGTAGCAGAGGGCTTAAAGTTGGGTCTGGCGGCTTCAGACTTGAAGTGGGATAATTTTGAGTATCTGCCCCTTTATGAAAAGGGTGGAAGTAATATGTATGGTTATTACCGACAACCATTAAGACCTGCGAAAGATTGGGCTTGGTCTAACCCTGCTACTCAAAAAAGTGTTATTCACCACCCCATAACAGGAGTTAAACAAGGGATGTCCGTTTCTTCTGGGCCGAGTTCATTGTTTCAAAGTATTATGAACTACAATCTGCATAATACGCCTCAGAGATTAGCGAGCCAGAAGTTGCAGCCGATTGTGACGACTCTCAAATCAATGCCTTCTTCTTCACTCTCAGATTTGAAACTAAGCGAGTCTGTAATCTATCCACGATTTATTTATTCATCGGAAACGATAACCTACGAGTCTTTTCCTAACCAAGACAGAGGGAAATATGAAATGCGATGGGTTGAATCCTGCCCTACTTCCGATATGAAAGAATTGGAATCTGACGGCATGGAAATAATAAGGGATTTTCTGGACAAGGGTTTGCTTCCTAATACTCTCAGTTTTCATCCAAATGGTAGCCCTCAAACTTCTGCAACTAAATATGAAAACTTTTCTCGGATATATCTCTTGTTGTCCTACATTACTCGTTTAGAAGATTATCCTTTCTCCGACTTTTCTGTTTCTAGTATTCCTGTTAAATCAGGAAAGGCAGTTAAGATAACTCAAGACTTGACTTTAAACTTCGACCTTGAAACTTTCAATACTCTCAAGGCTCGTTCTGGGGCTTCTGCTGGCTTTATTGAATCCAACTTTTCAAGCAGAGAAATCGAGACTCTGGAAAATTACTTAGAGGCTCTTGAGTTCTCTGGCTATAAGGATAAGAAAGTGGAGTATTCCATAGTCATATACATCGCCCCTGATGATTTGAGTGTTTCCATTATCTCATACAGTCCGAGTATTTTGATGCACAATACGGCTCAGGGCAGGGCGGGCCAGAGGTTGAAGCCGTTTATTCAAAACTATGACTTAATGCAGATTTTCACTAATCCTGATAGCAAGTCAATTGTTGATTTCTTATTCAAATCCCAGAGTCGCCCTTATCTCATACATGAGGTGGAGAGATACACGGACAATAATGATGCTTACGATGTAATTTTACTAAAAGATGATAACTTGGGTGAAAGGCCCGAAGATGTTAAAGGTTGGTCGGCTAAAAATTATTTGCCTTCTTTTAATGAAGATACGGTTTTTAATGACTATTGCTTTTCGGCTTTGCACATAAAATCGGGAATGACGGTATCTGACCCTCTCAATACCACCCCTTTAGATATTAAAAGAAACAAGATTTCTGTCAAAAGACCGTTTCAATACACCAGCGTATTTCCTGTTTTGGGGGATAAGGTTCATTTCCCCCTTGCTAAAGAATCGGTGGAATATCGTGATGAAAACTATGAGCGAAAAACTATTTTTGTTAATTACTCACCTGTGGCTCTTTACACGATTGACACCACCTCTGAAACCTATCCCACCAATGTTCCTGAGAAGGTCTTTAAACTATTGAACACGAATGCTCGCACTTTCAAAGGACAAAGACAGCCTCAAATTGACGGTCGCAAGGCAAAGGACTACGCTGATTTCGACAGCATCATTTTGCCTTTTGAGAATATTACAGAAGACCTAGTTAAACTTCCAGAGATTATGCCCTACCAAACTAAGTCACTTGAAAAGTTTGCTCAGACTATGGCGGAAGATTATCAAATGCCATATCTTAAAAGTGCGACTCAAGACGCTCGTAGTGAAGGTAAAGGGAGGAAATATCTTTCACAGAATATGGCTAATTGGTCTTTAGGCGTTCCTGCCGAGTTTGTTCCTGAAACCTACTCTCTTACAGGAATGGAGTTAGGACTGTTCAATTGGCCGTTGGGATTAGTCTAAGTTCGATGCTTAAGGTAATAAAAGATGTGTGCTACTTGTCGGCATGGCTACTGCGGAAACTTACATTGACACCTTTGAACCTGACTTATGGGCAAGAGAACTATCGGGATTTGTGGATGCTGCGGGCAAGCCGCTTAAACACAATTTGAAATCTATGGGTTATGAGGGCGACATTTTGATTCGCTGTGAGATAGACGGTGAAACTAAGACTTGGGGCATCGAGAGAAAGACTTTGACAGACGCTTTAAACTCTTGGATGAACAAGCGACTGATTAGGCAAGTCCATGATTTAAGTGAGCGAGTTGATTATCCTATGCTTTTCGTAATTGACGAACCTGCTAAACGGATTTCCAATTCTCCTAACAACCCTTACAGGAAGTTCGCCTCTCACATTCCTAATTTGGAATCCCACCTTAACAGGATAGCGATGGAAATGTGTCCTGTTTTAAGATTCCCAGATGAGCCAACTGCTATTAAACAAGTAAAAAGTTTGGTTAAGAGAATAGAGGCTGGTGATTTTCAGTCGGTTAGGCTTCACACCCACAGGGTTTCCGAGCCAGATGAGGTTGTTGATTTCTTGATGGGCATTCCTAAAGTGGGTAAAAAAAGGGCGGCGGATTTTAAAGACAACTTTAACTCATTTCCTGATTTGATAGAAAGGATAGGAGAGATTGACCCATTGGTGCGAACCGCACCCGATAGAAAAACTATCAAAAAGTTCCTTTCTGATGAATGGAAACACGAAGGCTAATAAGAAAAGTGCTCTAAATAAGATTGATTCCTATGATTGACGATGGTGCTAATTTACTTCCTGACATTATAGACATCGAAACTATCAACGAAGTGGCTATTCCCACAATTTTGCTTGAAGAATTGTTGAAAGATTATAATCCAGAGATTAAGGAAAACTACGAGGGTGGCCGAGAAGTGGATATTCGCGTTTGGACTATACTGCAAGACATTAAGATGATGGTTGAAAGTTCTGATGTTTGGTTTATCCGACAATACTGAAGCAAACGCTTAAAGGTAAGTTGTCCCACATATTGATATGTCGGAATCTGCTAACACTTTAGTATCGCCTGTTATTGTATGTCCAGCCACTCCATTAAAGACTATGGTTAGTTCTCTCAAGTCTTTATCTGATGACGCTGTTTTGGTTTTTAGCCCAGAAGGTTTAACTTCTAAAGTAGTGGATTCTGCTCATGTTTGTATGTTGGAAGTCACTATTCCGAACAAGACTTTCACTAGCAACAACTCTAACGGAGAAACTGAGATAGCCGTATCTTTGACTAATCTTGATACTGCTTTAAAGTTGGCAGGGAAGAAAGATGCGATAAAACTCAGCCTCATTAATGAGGGAACTTTCTTACAAGTGGATATTGGAGAGATTTCCAAGTCTGTTAGACTGTTAGATATTTCTTTAGTTAAGAATCCTCCTGCACCCGTTCTTGCTTTTGACTTGAGTTATAATTTGGATGCTGAGTCTTTGAAGAAAGCAGTAGCCGCATCTAAGACAGTCGGAGATGTGGTGACTTTCCACTTTGACGGTCAAGCGACTAAGATAACCGTTGATTCTAAAATGGAAAGAGTTGAAGCCCCATTGGAAACCACTAATACTACTATCCAATCTAAAGAGGCTTTAACCGCACTTTACTCTGTTCAATATTTAGTTCAAATGGCAAAGACATTAGGTGAAGATGTCACAATATCGTGGGGAGAATATAAACCTCTAAAATTAATTTCCAATGACGGTGAAGTGTCTTTGACTTGGTTATTAGCACCAAGAAATCAGACTTGATAAAGGCTCGCATTGAATGACAAGCACACTCTTGATGTGTTTGGTTTATTTAGTATGAGTCGCTATTAGAATCACTTCCGAATCGTTGGGGATATTAGGAAGTAAATTAAAGGTGAAAATATGAGTGAATCAATAGATGTTGTAATGGCTGAAGAACAGTTGCCCCAAGCGGGTTTTAATCCAAAGGGATTGGGTGATACCATCTTTAAACAACGCTACGCTCGTTATGATTCAGAGAGTTGGGAATCTGCGTGTGACCGTGTAGCAACTCATGTAGCACAGGCTGAGAACGGCACAAGAGAAAAGTGGCGTGGAAGATTTTACCAGAAACTTTCTGAAGGTCTATTTGTTCCTGGTGGAAGGATTTGGTATGGTTCTGGTCGTGCTAAAGGACAGTTGTTGAATTGTTTCGTAGTTCCCACAGATGACAGCCGAGAAGGTTGGGGTCAGACTGTTAAAGATATGCTCATCATTTCAGGAACGGGTGGTGGTGTAGGAACAAATTATTCACCTATTAGACCTAGAGGAACACCTATCAAGGGAACAGGTGGAGAAGCCACAGGTGCAGTATCTCTTATGGAGATTATTAACCAAACAGGAGAAGTAATCAAAGCAGGTGGGGGTCGAAGAACAGCACTTATGATGTGTCTGCGATACGACCACGCTGATATTATGGAGTTTCTAAACGCTAAACTCGACCTTGAGAGATTGAATAACGCTAATGTGTCTGTGTTAGTGGATGATGATTTCTTTAAGCAAGTGGAAAACAATGAGGACATTGTGCTTAAGTTCCGAGACAGACCTGTTTTGGATTCAGAAGGGAATGAAAGAACTATCCCTGCACAAGAGTTGTGGGATAAAATTATCCAGAACTCTTATAACTCGGCTGAACCTGGTATTTTAAACATTGGCTTGGCTAACAAAATGAATAACATTCACTATTACAAACCTCTTATCGCTACTAATCCTTGTGGTGAAATATGGTTGGAATCTTACGGTTGCTGTTGCTTAGGAGCAGTTAATCTGGCTCAACACATTACTGATGGAGAAATGGATTGGGAGAGTTTAGCCGATACAGTTAATGTAGGCGTGAGGCTTTTGGATAATGTTTTAGATGTTAATCAATATCCTATCAAGGAAATAGAGATAAATTGTCAAAAAGTCCGAAGAATTGGTCTAGGTATAATGGGTCTGGGACACGCTTTAGTTAAGATGGGCTACACATACGGTTCAGAGGAAGGCAACGCCCAAGTGGACAAGATGATGAAGTTCATTAAAGAGAGAGCGTATGAGGCATCCACTTTCCTCGCCGTTGAGCGTGGGCCTTTTGAAGCCTACACAGAAGATTTCCTTAATTCAGGTTTCGTTAAAACACTTCCACGCAGAATTAAGCAAAACATCAGGGAACACGGTGTAAGAAACTGTGCTCTATTGACTATCGCACCCACAGGAACAACCTCTATGGTTATGGGAACTTCTTCAGGAATCGAACCTATTTTCGCACCTGGTTATATTCGCAGATACTATGACTCTGATAATAAATCTAACGACAGAATCTTAAAAGAAGAAATGGTGATTGACCCGTTGTTCAAGGAACTGTATGAAAGTGGTGCAGACATGAGTTCGTTTATTGCTACCTCCGATTTATCTGTAAGGAATCACATGGAAGTTCAGGCTATCTGTCAGAAGCACATTGATAATTCCATTTCCAAGACAATCAATATACCCAATGAATATGATATTTCCGATTACGGTGATTTAATGTTAGAGTTTGGCCCACAGTTGAAAGGGATAACGGTTTATCGTCAAGGTTCAAGAGGTAATGAGCCTCTTACACCCATAACAGTCGAACAGGCTATTGAATCTTTAAAGTCTGACGAAGCAGTTGAGGGTGCGGCGGCTAATGATTGTCCTTCTGGGGTTTGCGAATTGCCTGTATCTGTAAGTCAAGAGTAAGTCTTAAATACTGTCGCCCTTTCGCATGGTTGATAAGATGAAGATTCAAGACCGCTTGTTAGTCGAACTGAAAACTTCGACCCCTGAGAAAGTTCGTAAGAAAGTAGGAGATATTCTATTTCAAAAAGAAGGATTTCATTATCTTTACGAAGAAGGAATAATTCAATATCTTATTCCAGAGTTAAGTGATTTAGAATCTTATCAACACAATCCTAAGTATCATCCTGAAGGTTCTCTATACAACCATTACTGTGTGGCCTTTGACACCTACTATGATTCTAAAGATAAAACTGAATTAGGTGCTTGGGCTTTACTCTTTCACGATGTGGCTAAGACGGTTGTTGCAGATTGGAAACCTGAAGTCGGTTATCACTCTTACATCATGCACGAAAAAGTAGGAAGTGAATTGTTTAAAGACAAATACCGAGATGGAATTATTTCTTTTTCTGAAGAAGAAGCAGACGCTATCGAGTGGGTGATTAAAGAACATAACAATTTCTGTCGTGTTGCTAAGGAGAAGAAGTCGCTTGCTCTTGTTCATCACCCCGATTTTAAACTTTTGTGTGAAGTAGCGCAAGCCGATGCCATGCGAGTCAATAGAGATTTTTACTTGAGCAGAATCGAATATTTTAGCATGATGAAATCCAAGTTTCCTGAAATGCCAGATTACTCTTAGAGCAAGAAATTAAATAGTCGTGTTGTTTCCTCTAAGTATGGACATTTTTGCACTACCTAAAGAATACTACGCCACCGAAAAGAAACCTATCCACATTATCGGATATTCAGCCGCCTTAGCCTTAGCACTCATTGGTGTTGTGGAAACTATACACTCAGTTCCTTACATCGTGAAAGGTGAAACCAATTTGAACAGCACTTTGCTTGGCCCTGTTGCGGTCGGAGCAGGTTTGTTTTCCGCTTCAATGTATCTTAAGCAAGCAGGAATCCAAGCAGGTTATTAGAATGCCCACTCTGTTTAAACCCAGAGAAGAAGATGATTTTCCTTTCGTTGGCGTTTATCGTAATCTGATGAAGATAATAGGTGTAGTGGTAGTAGTGGTTTCATCAGGCTTAACCATAGCATTTGGAAAAGGACTATACTGAGGGATTCAAATGGTCGTTAAGAGTCCTACCAAGAAGAAACTGATGGACATAGGTTTCCCTGAAGTAATGGCTCACTTTCTCGCAGATGAGATGAAATGGGCTGATTGGTTGGATTTACCGTTGAAAGGAAAAAACTCTGGTTTCAAGAAGCAGTTTTACAAGAGAATAAAGCAGGGATTAAAACAACTTGGAGAAGTTGATACTTATCTTGAAGGAGATACAGATTACAAAAAAAAGAAAATGGAAACCGATAAACACATAATGACTGTTGCGTTGTTTAACGACAATGTGGTGGATGTGGCTTACAACATGATTCACTCTTTACCCGTTCTAACCCCAGACGCTAAGTTTCCAGACCTACCCTCGCAAGGTTTGTTCAATTGGGTTAGTTTTGAAGGTGAGCCGTATCAGAAGAAAGACAAAATGCAATACACACAGGCTTTAGGTCTTTTCAATTTAGTGCTGTATGAGTATAATCGCAAACAAAAGATATGGTCACTTGAAGATGAGAGCAGAGTCAAACGAGAATATGAGGATTGGTTAAAGAGAAATGAAAGGTATCGGCCTGAAAATCGCCCTTTGAGTCCCTATAACCCTTCAAACCCGTATGACTATCGGAACACCCCGATGCAAAGAACAAATCAATATGATTGGAACTCTCCCAATGCACGAAGCCCTCAGTTCGATTTTGGTAATCCACAGTTTAAGAAAGAATATGATAAGTATCAGAAAATGTATCAGGATTACACTTCTTCTTCCCCTGCTAAATAGGTCTTGATGACGACCCCTGCGAGGATATTTAGAACGTGGTGCGAAATCCAAAGGGATGTGTCGAAAGACTTAAATACAAAGTGCCACTACGATAGTTTGTCGCCTGACGGGGCGGCAAGGAGATGACAGAATAAGACTCGCAAGAGGTCTAATGTGCTGCTATGGGTTGTCGTGACCCCCCCAACGGGCAAGTGTCTGAGGGAGTGATTTTACTGTCAATAGTAGGTTGTTGTCGTGATTGACACGGTAATCTTGTCGGCAATTTAAGGGTATGACCAAATCCCTTTCTCCAACTTCTTAGACTTGGTGCATCTAAGATGACAGACCAAACTGCACCACTTTACTTTACTTTACTTTACATTCCAAAAAGATTTGGTGATAAAATGGCAAGCAAACATTGTGAATTGTGTGGCTATGGTATGGCAGCGAAAGCAACTAATTGTGCTTACTGTCGAAAACGACCAGAGTTCCGAGCCAAGATGCTTGCTAAACGCGAGTGATTCAGACTTCTGGGCCATTAGCCAAGTCAGGTAAGGCACTCGGCTTTTAACCGAGCGATTCGCAGGTTCAAATCCTGCATGGCTCACCAAGTCTGTATCATAGCGTTCTTATAGTCTGCCTGTTTAATATAAATGAGGTTATCCTATGTGGGAACATCCTAAATTATCTGAAAGTATCAGAAAAGTCTTCCATCAGGAAACTAAAACTATTATACCTAAGAGAAGCCTTAATGATTCTCTCCTTCAAGGTGCTAACCGTGAGGCGTATATGCGTCATCTTGGAAAGCAGGGAACAGAGGGAAGTGAGGTTATTGTTCCTTTGATGGCTCGTCAGACTTTAAACGGAATTATGAGTAATTTTGGTTCGGCCATGAATTACTCTAATCCTAGTTCTTTTAACTTAGATAGCATGGTAAAAAGTTCTCCACCTTTGATGCGGGCCAAGACTTTTAATTACACTCAATGGATAAATTGGAAGTGGCAATACAAAGTGAAGTTTGACAATCTTCCTCAGATACCTTCCAATAAAGGTGTAATTTCGGAAGTTGGTCTGTATAATTTCCAACCCACTAATGATTCATGGTTGGGTTGGGACAATTGGATTTACGATGATTGGTATGCAGTTTGTCAATCCACACCCTTTAAATGCAAGAATATCGCAGGTCAAGGAACGCTTCAGAATCATGTGCGAGTGAAATATCGAGCGTATATTTCACCAGACCCTATGGAACACTCTTACTTTAACGCTGATTCAGGAGCAGTTTTTGGAGAGATACATTCTTCTGAGAGTATTAACGCAGGAATTATTGGCCATCAACTTATTGTGGAAGCGGATGTGGCTACTACTGAATCTAGTTTCTTTAAACCTCAAGCCTTAAAGTCACCAGGTTTCGGAGAGGCTGTGCCTGTGGCTTTGTTTGGAATAGATGTAGTTAATCTAACAACTAATACAACTGTCACTAAAGAGTTTTCAGTTATGTATGGGGATAAGGGTGCAAAAATCGAACACACGTTTGAGCAAGCAGGACTGTATAAGATATTTATTTATCTTAAATCCGCAGAAGGTCAAGGAATAACAGTTTCCAAAGCACTTGCTAGTCAGATAAGAAGAAGAAACGGTGATGTGGGTCGTGCTTCTCATCCCATGCGTTTCTTGGTTTTCGTTTCTCCACCCCCTGTTTCTGAATCTGAAGAATTAGATACGGTCTTAATAGAGGACACCACAGGAGATTCCCCCACATTTACTACTCAGACTGATACAGTTCAATTAGTGGATAGCAGGGAAGATGAAGACCCTGATTACAAGTATCTGTTAGCGATAGGGGTTTTAGTCGGAAGTTTAATCTTATTCAGAGGTGATGAGTGATGTTGGACAACTTTACACCTTTCGATAGTTTAAACTTGCATGGCATTAGCACCCCGAAATCTTTCTCGGCAGAATCTTTCTCCACTTCATACAGCGCACCAGCCAATTATGTTCTTAGGGGAAAGTCGGCTTACTCTGCTTCTTGGAGTAAGAAGTGCAATACTGCTCTGGCCACAGAAATTAAAGTTGAAGGAGAAGATAACGCTCGTTTGAGTCGTGTTGATACTTCTAAAATGGCCGATGGAACTACTTTGCACACTTTAGTCATTCCAAAAGGGGCTAAATTACGGATTCAAGGAATACCCTTAGACACAGGTGCGAAAGACGGCAACTTTGATTTCGGTTGGAAGTCGGTGACTAAGTGGGCCAAAGACGGGTTCTCTCAAGACTATCATGTGGCTAATGAGAAGAAAGAATCTTTAACGGGTATGGGTGGCGTGGATGTTTATCGTCAATATTATAATTATCCTAATTTGGCTTTGCTTGCAGTAGCAGAATCCAAGCGTCAGAATCCTGAATGGTATGAAAACAATGGGGTCACTCCTGAGCAGTTTGTTGATAACTTGGATAACATTTATGATGACATCGGGAAGCAGATGCTTAGTATAGCAGAAAATAATCCTTACACATTACAAACTTTAGAGGGGAAATCCAATATTTTTACCGCAGACGGGTCAGATTACACCCTTAGAGACAACAACATTAAGACTTTTAACAAGGAAGGGTCTTATTTGCTTACCTTACGCTACGGTTATGATGCTAATAGTTCAAAGGAGAATGATTGGTATGCTGGTAAATCAGGATTCTGGAATTATGCAGTTCGTGGTATTTTAGAAATAGGTAGTTTGATAGCAGGTGGGTGGGTTGCTCAAGGTTTAACGAAAGCGGCTCTGGGTATCAGAGGTTTAAGGATGAGTCAAACAGGTCTGAGTGCGATGGCGAAAGCCGCACAAGTATCAACTGTTAGAGTTGCATCCACAAGTGCCTTGATTCAAACATCTGTTTTAGGCACAGAATTATTGGCGTGGTCTTCTCCCTGGTTATCTCCTATGTTCACAGGTGCTAAGTTAAGTAATAATGATTGTGATTTCCCCGCATCAGGTCATATTCATAATTTTGAAGTTAAAGTTTATGACCCTGCTAAAACCGATGCTTATGGAAATGCGACTTGTCCGAAAGGAACGCAAAGACCATTAGTTGAGACAAATCCCCCTCGATTAGCAGACATTCCTTGTTGCCCTGAAGGAAGTGTTTATGAACCCCACACAGGAATCTGTAAAAAGCCAGATGGTTCAGAAGCAGACCCAAGCGTTTCAGAGGGGCAATCTGGTGAAAGTGTGCGATGGTTAGTTGATAACAGCGATTCTTCACCACAATTGACTGTTAAAGCCTTAGCCGCAGTTGGTTTAGGCTTAGTTTTCATCACTCGATTGTTGCGTGGTAAATGAGTCGTTGTTAAGTTTATTCTTTTTAACCACATCTTAAAATAGAATGGCTGCTTCCTAATAGGTGGTGATTAGCCGTGACTAATCCTTTTGAACTTGATGATGACGAAATGCGCTGGAAAATATGGGATTGTTCCTTTTACGGAAAAGTCCCTTCTATTCATGGCGATTCAGCAGCCTCATTAGTTTTACCAATGGATGTAGTCTTACATCAGATGGAATGGTCGTTTCCCGAAATTAATAATGATGGGTGGGTATTAGACCTTTGTATTGATGATGTCTTATGGGAATCCATACCATTAGGTATTCAATCCACAGGTTTTTACTCATTTAAAACAGAGGGAAAGGGTGTTTATCTTCCTAAAGGCACAATGGTAAGCACTCATATTAGGTTTTTAGGGGAGGAAGAAGAAGGGGAACACCACCTTGAAAAAAACTTAGATTCTCGATATTCAGTATTTCTCTCAGGTTTAACGGTAGTGGCCTCTAACATTTATCCATTAGGAAAGGTTTTCAATAAAGATGAGAGCATTTTGAAATGGAATTGGTTTAACGATTGGCAAAATACCAACTGCTAAATACTATTTGTCCTTACAGGAGTTATGAATACGCTACACATTAGACAACTGCTAAATCTTAGGGAAAATATAGATAAAATTGGTTTTGCTCTTGCGACCGCCAGCATTGTAGGCAGTATTTACACTTACACTCAAGATGAAAATCTAGGTATATTTATAGGTTTGTGGGCTTCGGCTATTTTGATTGGAAGCAAGCGCATTCACGATTGGATGAATGAGTGAGTTTTTAAGTAAAAAGGGTGTATTAGTTATATGACTGAATTGTTCTTGGTCACAGGTAAAGGTGGTGTGGGAAAATCCACTACGAGTGCGGCTACTGCTTTACAGCAAGCCGATTCTGGTAAAAGAGTTTTACTCATGTCGAGTGACCCTGCACATAATGTTGGTGATTTATTTCAATGCTCTCTTTCCGACACCGAAAAAGAAGTTGTCCCTAATTTATGGGCATTAGAAATGGACGCTACTCAAAGAGCCTTAACTTTTATGAACTCTTTAAACGAAGCCTTTAAGTCTATTTTCAAAAAGGGTGTCGGCTTAGATGTGGATTTATTCAATGATATGATTTTCCCTGGTTTAGATGAGATTTTCTTTTGTCAAACCGTTTTAGATGAGTTTGACTCTGGAAAATGGGATGTAATTATCGCTGACACCCCTCCAAGTGGTCAAGCCCTTCGTGCTCTTACCACTCCTGACATTGTAGGTGCATGGTTGAGTCGAGTAGTTGCTTTGAAAAGAAAGTTTGAAGTAATGAAAGGTGCTATTTTTAAGAAGAAGACCGATAAAGAGATGGAAAACTTAGTGGAGAAGATGAGAACTGATATTAGTAGGTTTAAAACTATTATGGCTTCTAATCAATCTCAGATAATTTTAGTGACGATTCCTGAAAAGTTAAGTATAATGGAAACTCACAGAACGGTTGAATATCTTAAAAAGTTAAACTTGGGGGTATGGGGTATAATTGTCAATCGAATAGTTCCAGATTTCGGAGAAGAATGGGAATCTGAACTGTCTTCAGTCCAATTATTACACAGCCAACATCAAGTTCATACCGAATCTTTAAAATTGGCTGCCTCAATTTTGGGTAATATGAATGTTAGACAAGTTCCTATGGTTGCTTACGAGCCTGTTGGAATTGATAACTTAAGACTATTTTCACGGTTAATTTGGAGTTAGGGTAATATAGTGATTGACCCTATCAACAGTTATGTCACCAATTATTAAAACTGATATGGAACTAATTCAACTCGCTCAAGATATTGAAAATGGAAAGGTATTCACGATGGGACACATCCCTATGAAAGACCGTGATTTGATTACAAGTATTTTTTCAGATGTCAATAATTTTCAAGGTGGTTTAATCTATCAATATTTAGATGAAGCGATTGAGGGTATAACTTTAAATGATTATCCTCTGTTTAGTGAGTCATGTGTTTTATCTTCTGAAGATGTCATCCGCACTTTTACTTTACTGTTTAGTGGAGGGTCAGAGTGAATGCCTTACATTCCAGAAGATGAAAGAATTGAGTTAGATGAATTGGCGGGTGCTTTAGTCACCATTCTTAGAAATGGGAACTTTAGAGGTAAATTAAATTATTTTATTTCCTCGATAGCAGAAGGTCTGATTCAGGCTAATGGCGTTTCTTATTCTTTCTTAAATGATTTCATCGGTGTTTTAGAATGTGTTAAATTAGAATTATACCGCAGAGTTGCGACCCCTTACGAGGATGAAAAGATGGAAGAAAATGGGGATGTATTTAATCATCCACATCCTCAAGCATCGGAACTAATGAAAAAGATGGCTAAGGATAAAGCCGAGTTAAAAGAGTATGACCGAAAGATGACTGAGAGAATTAGAAAGGTTGCCGCTAATACTATTGTAAATCCAAAAGAGTGATATTATGAAGAAGTGGATTTTAAAGGGGGAAACTCTGCACCGTGATTTAGAGGACGACTTGTATGTTCAATTCATGGCTAATCTTTTTTCGGCCTTGACTACCGCAGTTTTAATTGGCGGGTATCACCTAATATTTCATTTGTGATGTGAAAATATGATTTGCCGTTCTTGTAAAACAAATGATGTGATAGGCGAAGATGACTTGTGCATAGATTGTATGCGACTTTCTTATGGTGTTTAAACCATAACTATAAATGTAAAGTGACTAATATAGATATGGTGTTAAAAGATGAAGACAATTTTAGGTATTCTAACCGTAGGTCTGTTGTCTGTTATCGGAAATTATATTTTAACAGTTAAAGAAAATAAGATACGAGGTGAAAAAAAATGAGTGATTTACATGATGAGATTATTGCGTGGCGAGAACATCTGGCCGCAGAAAGAATGGCGAACAAACAGCGCATAGCACAAAGGAGATGATTTCTTGGATGAATATTTAGCCTTAAATACCATATTTGGAGCAATAATGCTCTTTTATTTCCATAAAATGTATGGACTTATAGGCAAAATGGTTTCCGTCATGGAAATCGAGTTTCAGAATAATCCTTACACTATACAAAAGCCTCTCTTAAACACACCTAGCATGGAGATTCCACCTCCGCCACCTCCTATACCTGATGAGTGGTTTGAAGAAAATAAACTATGGAATGGGAATTGATTATATGGATGCTACTTTAACTTTCGATATTGATGATGTTGAAGATATGCAGGTTTTTCGACAGTTTGCGGAGAAGGTGGCTAAAACTTATGACAATGTTTGGATTCGGAAGTCTTCAAGTGGAAATGGATTCCATTTAAAGATAGCAGGTCAGGCAGATTATGATGAAAAGACAGGTCGCATGATTGTGGCTGACAAATTATTCAGGGCAGAAGATGTTATTGCCTTAAGAGATAGTGAGGAAGAAGAATGTCGAGGTCGTTTGACAGGAGACAGGGGAAGATTAAAAGTTGGTCTTCAAGTAGGTCGCCTGTTTGGGGTTAAATCAGGTAAGAGTGCAGGTGAGTGGTTGCCTATTGAAGCGTTCTTTAAAGATGAGAGTATTTTAGATGATTAGACAGGTTCATATAGAGGTTGTCATTAAAATTGTTTGATACTATGCTTACTTTACAAGACTTTGGATTTGAGATTTCGGGAACGCCTCAAGTTCCGCTAACAATTACTCGACAAACGACACTTTCTGATTATGGTATTCTATTTTCCAACGCTAATTTAATTACTTTGAGGGATTTCTGAGGTGAAATAATGCTTACAATTCACGAAATCAATTTAGCAGGAACAATTTTGATTGGATTAGGCTTGATTATTCAAGGATGGTTTATTTTAGATTTAAATAAAAGAATTACCACTTTGATGAGTAAAGTTTGGTTAGAAAAACAAACTAATCAAGGGGTTCACGGTCTTACAGGTCTGGAAGGAAACATTGGTTTAACGGGTGTTTCAGGTTTAACAGGTGAAACAGGAAAGGAGGGTGAATAATGGAAGAAGAAGATTACATGACTAAGGAATGGATTTTAAGAAAGTGGAATAAGTCTTCTAACTCTGCCTACCAAAAGATAATGGCATCTAAACTAAAGTCCGAGCAAAAAAAGAAAGAAACAAATAAGGAGATGGGAGAATGAGTTTTAAGAGAATAGGCAACTATATGGTAATCGGATTTATGGGTGGATTAGGTTTGTTTAACAGCAGTAAGTTGGAAATAAGGCAAGCGACTGATACTAATGCTGAATTACTTTTTCAAAATGGTCAGATAATTTCTTCAGCCGTAATATGTCTTTGTGGAGCAGGAATGATAGCAGAGATTTTAGTTATGAAGAACCGAAGGAAAAAGGTTCGCAAGTCTAATCCTTTGATTACTGAGGATGATAAACTCTCGGCCACAGAGTTTTACGATAAATACGCTGAAGATTCGCCTACTGTGTCGAAACCTAAAAAATACAGGAAAACCCATAGTAAAAAAAGTAAGCCTATTTTCAAAGGTGTCAAAAATGAATGAAGTTTGTCCCGAATGTGGAATGAATATGTCGTTGCGAGTAGCAACTCCTTCCACTAAAGGTATGTGTTGCCGATGGGTGGTGATGAGATGAGAGATAGTTGCACAGACACAGATTGTTTTTGCGGAACTTGTGACCCTCAGAAAGTTATTTTTAACATCTGGAAAGATTTAACTGCTGAAAGTGACCAATACGGACAGCGACCTAATTGTGAAGTGTGTGATAGTCTGTGGGAAGAATGTAATCCTTTTTCTGGCCCACACGACTCTCAATACATTCAACAGCATTTTGAAGCATATTGGATAACTACTGCTGTGGCTTTAAACTATTTCGGCACTTTTCCTAAAACCCATCCTTTCGCTACACCTTCTAATGTGACTGATTTTGATGTGCCTTACACTCTTGAATGTTTAATAGCGATGAGAGATAATATTGATTTTTGGATAAAGGATTTTGATACGGAGATTCCACACCCTAATATAACTTGTTCACATGGTTATGTAATAGGTTATGACGAGGGTTCGTGTGAAACTTGTAATATGGAGGCATAAAGATGGAAAAAATAAAAAAGAGACTAAGTAAGAAAATGACAACAATTATGATATTGGTGATTATCATCATAATGCTGACTTCAGGTTTTGCAGGGTGTTTAGGTGCTTTGGATAGTGATGATAAAGTGGATGAACCTGTTATGACTTACGATTATAATGAAGAATGGTTTAATGATTCCCATCAATTTACCAATGTTCTAAGAATGGGACACATGACTCAGTATAACACCGATTACGAGGCTAATAATTCAACTTTAACTGTTCATCTTAATTTTACATACCGTTTTGAAGAAAGACCTTTAGGCCAATCAGGTTATCTCAATCTTACTTTAGAGCCTTCTAATTCAACAGGTGAGATTTATTACAGTCAAGAATGGGCTGGCAACGAAGCGTTTGTCAATGAAACCATATTCTTAACGGAAGTTTATGATGCAGTTCAGTTGAGAATCCGAGCCGAAGGAAGTGATGGAACGGTAAGTGGAGAACAACAGGATTACTATGACTTACAATCTTACTACTATTTTGAAACTTTAAACAATACGGCTTAAGGAGATTATAATAATGGTAGTAATAGAATTAAGTGACTCAGAACTCAGTTGGTGTTTAGAAAACGCTAAAAAAATTGTCGAACATTACAGTAAAAAGGGTAGTAAAGGGTCTGGAACATACAACCATAATAAAGTGGATAGTAATTTAGTAGGTTATAAATCGGAAGTGGCTTGTAAAAAGTGGTTTTCCGCATTTATCCCCCCTCAAGAAATACGGTGTCATTTTGAAGACTATCTTCAACCGAATACTAATGGCGATATTCAAATCAAGACACAAGGTTTTGAGATTAAAGGTTTAAGGCCGCACCATTGGGATAAGTTTAAGAGATGTATTCCCCCTCACCAATTAGATAAGTATGTTAAACATGATAGAATAGTGGTTTGGACTGTGACCACAGGAGATGTTAAGGACAACAAAGTGGAAATAAAAGGTTGGAATTGGTGTAAGGAAGTTAAGGAACACGGAATATTTAGACAAACCATTTGTGCTAACATCTGGTTAAAGGAAGATGAAAAAATGAGGTCTTTAGATAGTTTAAATGATTTATTAGGTTGATTAAATGACTATTGAAAAGTGTGATTGGTGTGCAGCCCAAGAGGTTTTATTCCGAGTGGATGACTATCAGAACAACACTAATTATCTTTGTAAGAGATGTGCCGAAAATAAATTAAAGGCTATTGAAGATTGGTTCATAAATCTGCAACTTTCTTTAGAGGGGTGGCTTGAAGACTTAAAGTTAAACCAACGATGGGATAGTGCAAAGGACGTATTTGACTCTAATTCACAACATTAGACCACAACCCTTTTATACTATCCGTCCCTCCCAAAGATTAGAGGAATTAAGATGCCACCGAGAAACAAGATGAATATGGCGGGTATGACGCAGGTGCAAATGCTAGAAGAACATTTCAATCACTATGATTCTATTAGTGATGGGGAAGCACAGATGTATCGCATTCGTAGTTTGCCACGCAGAATAATGGATTTGAAAAAGAAAGGATATGAGTTTGAGCACCAATGGTCAAGAGATTTGACAGGGCAAAGGTATGTTCGCTATATGCTAACTCACAACCCCGTAAGGAGTGATTAAAATGATGGGTGAGATTAGAACCCAACTGAAGAATATTTCAGGGCGTTTAAACATGAGTGATTTCACAGAGCCTTACAAGACTGATGGTGGCGTTTCCTGCATTCGCAGAGATTCCATAGCGGCTTTCACTACTACGGAAGATGAGATAACTGTCCATCTTCGCTCTGGAACTATTTTCACCATAACTTTAAGTGAAAACGAAGCAGACATAGAAAACATTACTGCTGATTTAGCAGGTATTATTACTGAAGATGACATGGTGACAGAATGAATAGTAAGGAAATGATTGGTAAGAGATTTAGAAACAGACACAACTTTAGAGAGATTGCTATTGAGGATATGTGGATTAGCGATACGGGAACTTTGTTTTTCGTATCGGGTTATGATTCATTTACTAATAGTGATTTATCGGCACATTGGACACCTATTCCCGATTCAGAAGGAGAGGAAGAATAATGAAGTCTGTGATTGTTGGTCTATGTGGCCCTGCTCGGCACGATATTCCCAATGTGGATAACTTCTTGTTCCCTGCTATGGTGGAAAGTCCTTTAGACTTTGCATCCCATTACTCTGACTCTATTAGTTTTATAGAAAGTTTGCCTGATGATACTCATCTTCACTTATACATAACAGGTTTAACGCCTGTTTTGACTTCCTTTTTGTCGGCGTGGGTTCAGATAAACGATGAGAGAAGGAGAGCAGGTGCAAACACTCGCCCACTTACTTTGTATCATTACAATCGTGACACCAATGATTACGATTCCCATTTGTTTTAGGTGAAATCATGTTCAAGATTTGTGGTTATTGTTTATCTCCTGATGTTGAAGTTATCACTATAACCACGCAGCCCGCCTTGAAATGCCGAAACTGCGGGCGCATTTCGACTAACAAAGGCTTTGACGAGTCGCAACCCAGAAGGTGATTACTGTGACCACTTTAAAATCGTTGCTGGAACTTAAGGAATCTGATAATTACCAGAGAGACTTTAACGCTCTCCGTGAGCAAGTGCTTCCTTTAATGAATCAGTTGGCTAAAGAGAACGCTGAACTAAGGAAGGCATCAGAGGAAAAACCTTTATCCGAAACTGAGTGGCCAAAAGATTTAACCCCTCACCCTGCGAACCCTCAAGTTCCTGTGAGAGAAACAGGTCGAAACGGTAAAAAGTGGAAACACTATTGCGAGCAAATAGAGAAGGCTATGTTCCTAGATGATTTAAGAGAGGTCATTTTAGAGATGTTTAATCAAGGCTTTTTAGACACCGATGTTCTGGATGCTGTGTTCTGCACCGTGAAAAAGGGGCGGAGAATATCAGTCCATAATTACAATGGCGTATTTACCATTGATAACAAAGCATAAAGAGTAAGCAGTTCTAATTAAACTGCTATGTCTGAAGATATTTGTTGCCGCCACCCCCACTTGAGAGAGGAATTAGTGGATGCTATAACTTTAGATTTAGTCAGAGGCGTTCAGTTTTTACTACCTGAAGAAGACTCTCTTGAGCCGTGTTTTGAAATAGAAACTATTGTGGATAACATCTGTGCTGAAAAGCCGTTTTTTCGCATCCAACCTGAAACCCGCAAATTAGACCCCTGCGAGGAAGAATAGCGTTGCGAAATAAAGGGTGAGTCGTGAGCCTTTATTTTCAAAGGTAGCGAGAGTTTATAATGGATAGGTGAAATATAGTAATGCCTAAAGGCAGGATATGATTAAAATGGCAGAAACAAGATTTTGGAAGCGTGTTGGAATGCGTTTAACGAGAGAGTTAGCGGTTGAAATGGAGAGTAAGATGAATGCAAAGGGTTCTTACTTAGATGATGATTTAGAGGAGTTCACGGCTATTGATTCTGAGTCTTCTGATTACAAGTCTGAGATAGAGGCGTTATTCGATTCTCCTGATGAGTATCTGGAAACAGGCGACCCTGTTAATGGGAGTGCGGCTGTTATAGACATATCATATCACTACTACCAAAAGAATCGAAAACCTCGTTTGATGGCTATCCGAGCCGAACTTAAAGAGAAGTTTGAGGCTGAGAAGGATGCGACTATCGCAGAGAGAATGGCGGAAGACGCAGATTTGACTTTGGAAAAGGCTGCTTCAGATTGGGATTTGGAAGTCTCTCAGGAAATCAGGCAACAGGCTACCGAAATCTGGCAAACTGAGTTTGATGAGTATGTCGTAGCATTACAGGAAGAATATGGTGTGGCATCTCAGTAAGGTGATTGAATGTCATCGGATGCCAAACCTAAGAAGCCTAAGTTTCACTCACTACCTGCTACCGAAGGTTTAATCTTCGATATTGTTAAGTATCTATTAGAGGGAAACGGTGCTTCTAGCAGTAGGGAAATAGTTGAACACATTTCTTTTGGTTTAGGTAAGAGTCGAAGGCATACTGCACCAGAGATAGTAGGTGTTTTAAGGAACAGAAAAATGTTTTGCCCCACCACAGGTTATCAAAAGCATAGTGGTAATAGGTGGAGATTAGATTTGGTTGAACTTCAGCGATACATTAAATCAAAAGGCTATCAAGAAAGGGCAGATTCGTTTGAATTACCCGTATTGATTCAAAGACTTAAGAGGAGAAATCTTTCATCCACTATTGTAGCCATGAATGATTTACTTGAGAATCAGGACTCTTTGGAAGATGATGAAGTCATAAATAAAGTGTATGATTCTCTCCTATTTCTCTGGGGTTAGACGTAGCCAATGTTCATATAGTCCCACCGCTACATTCGGACATAAATAGGATGTTTATCCTAATCAGGAGCAGATAAAATGTATTTTCTTAGACAGTATCTTAAAGGTGTTAAAGGTTCAGGCACAAGGGATATTTGGTCAGGAGATTTCGTCCCTACTGAAAATGAAATATTAGAAAACTTTGGGGATAATGGAAAATACATTGTGTTCCAAAGAGGGAAAGGAATCAGAGGGATGAAGAAGATAGTTGAGTATGGGCCATACACCCCCAATCTTATGATTGAAGATGAAACCCCTAAAAACCGAATGAGGTCAGGTTTAAAGATTAAAGCCAAGAGTGATTGGATGCCAAAGGTATTCGCAGCAGAAGGTAAAACTATCAATGTTAAACAACAAATTGATTTAGAAGATTTATCAGATGATGATTTGGATGAGTTGTGGGGTTCTATGTTAAACACTCCTGTTGAGTCTGAAGATGATTTTGATAAGTTCTCTGAAGACACGCAAAAGATTCGCAAGGAAATCAACCGCAGATTAGGTGAGAGACAGTCATTAGTAAGTTCTATGCAAGCCGATATGGGTGACATAGATGATATGGTTGCTGAGAATGATACAATCAGCAAAGCATTAGAAAACGCTCAGAAGTTGGTTGGAGAGGGTCACAGCACCTTAGCCGTTGTTATGGCAGGGGTGACAGGATTGGTTGTAGGTGGTGTTGCTCAAGAAGTAAGGTGGAGCAAGAAAATGACTGAGGCGGAAGAAAGATTGGCTCGTTTAGAGTCTCAATTAAGTGATTTAGCCGAGTCACAAGAGAAAAGAGCCGAGCAGAGAGCGTATGACCCTCTCTCAACCAGCAATATTCTTCACAGGTTTAACAGTAGTCAAGGACTTTGAGGTGACTACATGAATGATAATCAAGATTTTGATGCGCTCCGAAACAATTTGAAAAACCTTAAAGCGTCTTTAGAGAATGAAAGGGTTAAAGCCCAAGAAAAATTGTTTTTAGATTTCACCCAAACTGTAATGGGTATGGACATGGAAGATGAAAGAACTATTTTGTTATCTCAAGCCTATATGACTACTGTGAAAGACTTAGCAGATGAGGCCATTGAACTACCTGCGAGATTGCAGAACTTTATTAATTCAGATTTTCTATATACTTTACTTACTTACCGTAATTTGAGATACGAGCGTGAGATAAAAAAGTTTCTTAGGCATTTGAATGATTTATTGGTGACTACCAGCAAAGAAGGAGAAACCCGTGACTTTAAAAGTTTGGAACATTTCTTTAATCGCTCTATAATGGGGGCTTTGGACATAATAGAACCTGAAACTGCTGAAAACCGTGAGGAGATTGTTAGTATGATTGTTAATGCTATCGGCCATCCTTTTAGAACATCAGCATGATGACAGTATAGCATAGGTTAAATACCATGTCTGCCTATTGAAGTTGGTGTTAGTATGGCTTTTGATGATATTTTAGAACCTAAGAGTTCTTCTTACGAAGAAAACCCTGTTTCCCCTCCCCGACCGAAACCTGCTCCGAGTGCAAAGACACCTTCCATAGAGTCTTTGTTAGGTGATGCAGATGTTTCACAGTTTGCTAAAAGGATGGGATTGAATGATGATTTGACTAAGCAAGTTCTTGTTCCTTTGTTGGCAGTTTTGGATAAGCATGGAGGCAAGATAATTGACCCTGAAAGCCCGACTACACAAACATTAGTTTCTTTAACTACTTTAGCCAATGAGTTTGGCCCACTTATTCAAGGGGCTTATCAGTATTTCTCAGGTGTTAAAACTCAATTAGATGCTGCTGATGCAGCCTTATTAGAAGCAAATGCAGCAGCCTTGTCTGCTTCAGAGTTGAACAGCCTGTTTGGAACTGATGATGATATAGGAACATCACCCCAAGCCGAAAAGATAGTTGAAACCAGACGAGAACCTAGAAAAAGCATCCATGATAACGCTCCGAGTGCTTCCGCACCCAAGTCTATTTTAGAATTGGGGAAAATTGATTATTATTCCCTTTTAGCCAATGATACTATCTCCTCGCAAGGGGTCAATTCCGCAGGAAGCGATATTTACAAATCTCAACAAAGAAACTTAGAAATGGAACAGCAAGCAACAACAGGGTGGAATAAACTACCTTCTAAGTCTTCCACTATTGTTCCTCTGGACAGATTGGCATCTGAAAACGGAATGACTTCTGAGCACGTTGAATCTAAGGATAATCAATATAGTGTCAATGGGGGGAAACCCAATGAAACTTCTATTGATTTAATGTCTCCAAAGGCAGCGTCAATTGTGGACGAAGGAAGAAATGACATTCTTTCGGCTATGCGTCAAGAAACCCAAACTCGTAAAATGTGGTCTTCTGACCCTGCCGCAGCCAATCCTCAGATGAGTGCTCAAGAAATGGTAGCCCACATTAAAGCCCAAGCCAGACCTGGTCAGGGGGGTCAGACCTCCACAGATGCTAACAAGATGAGAAGGCCAACTCGCAACTTTGATGTGGTAATGGGGGCAAAAGACGCTTTCAATATCGCTGGTGCAGAAAGTTTAGCCGCTAATGCCTTTAAAGTTGATGGATTAGCAGAGGCTATGGCCGCAGAGAAAAATAAAATTAAGGCAAGTCAAAAAACGACTTCATCTTCATTAGGTAATACTGATGATTTTATGGTGGAATATTCTGCAAGTCAAGGAGCAGAATTAACTTCTATGGAATCAGAAAGTAGTCTTGAAGTTAGTGATTCAAAATCCGATTGGTCTATTGGTTCAGTTTCAGATTTAAACTCTCAAGATATAGGGATTGAAGGGATAGAATTGCAGATTCCTGAATTAGATGTGAGTTTAAGTTCTGACTCTGCCACTCACGATTCTGAAGCATTAGATAGGACTCCTAAAAGGAATCAGTTTAGAAGTTCCAATTCTTCGTGAGAGTGAGTAGTGTGAGCATAGTCGGTGGGAATGCTGTTTGGCGGAGATTTATAGTCAATCAAATGCCTGAATGGTTAAAGTGGCTTAAATCTGTTCATCTTCCATCGCACTTAAGACTTTGGACTAAATACTTAGATGCTACACCCCCTAAAAACGCTTACTCACGAATGAAAAGAGTGGGTGGTGATGATGAAGAACTACTAACTTTGCTCTTTATTCCTGATGAATCTTTTTGGAAACAGTTAGAAGTCGAAGTAGGTGAGGAAAAATCTTCCAAGATGTATAGGGTCGCTCTTTCTTTAACGATGGATGATTTCTTGCACGATTTAACTTTGTATGCTCAACAGTTTCCCGAAATACGGAGCATTTATGTTTTACTCAATACATATCAGGATTGGTTTGATGAGTTTGTGAATTACTTGAGGGCAGACTTGTATCAAGAGTGGCAAGAGAAAAACCTACTGTAAATAAGTGGCGAGCCTTCTTATAGTATCTCGGTTAGATTTAATTAGGTGTTCTCATGGTGGCAGTTGGCGACATAATTGAAATCAGCGATGCTAAATCCAAAGAAAAGGCATTTCCCAGAGTTTCTTTATTGGGAAGAAGGTATGAGGTTAAAGAGATTAATCCTTCTTCAACAGGAAGTTTCCCTGCTTTGAAGGCCACACCTTTAAACTATGAATATACTGACAAGAAAGGAAAGTTTTTTCCTACTAGCCCACTTTACAATCCTCAAGCAGATGGTAGCACTTGGGAAAGTTCAGGTCTTAGTCACAAAGGTCGGACTCGCTCTATTAAGCCTAATACCTACTTTGTAGTTCAATCACCGAGTTCTGCTTCATCACCAAGTTCTGCTTCGCCATCCACTTCCGATTCTGATTCTTCTCCTGCTCCTGTATTTGGGATGGCAGGTGCGACACAGGAAGACAGTTCTAAAGAGGAAGTTAAAGAGGAAGTTAAAGAGGAAGTTAAAGACGATTTGCCCACCGTTGATTTAAGTGGTAAAAGTTCTTCTGTTGAAGAACAGATAGAATTGGCGGCTCGATTGTTTAACAATATTGAGGTGAGGAGTAATAAGCACTTTCAACCTTACGCTAACGACCGTGAGTTGGACTATGAGAAGTTTTCTAATTATCGCATACGATTGGATGAAGATAACGCTAAGGGCATGAGTGTGAGAGTTATATTTTCCGCACCCATAGAAGACGAAGTTGCTGAATTGAATAAGATGAATGAAACTGACTTTTTCAAGATGCTCACTAACAGTCGCAAAGGAATAGTCAGACAATACACGATTGGAGAGCCTGTGCAAGATGTAGTAAATAGGTCTGGCAATATTTTACCCCTCCAATACTTTAAAAATAGCGAGAAATGGAATAAGGGTGGTAAGGTAGTTGGAATAACTATTGACTTTGCTCCTGTTATCCCAGAAGAATCTTCAACACTAGACTCGGACTCAG
>Ga0315315_10000242_pt1 | contig 43214 bp, 29 predicted proteins | sample M140m3416metaG_FD_203699 | JGI IMG/M metagenome (GOLD analysis project Ga0315315, IMG submission 203699) | Ammonia-oxidizing marine archaeal communities from Monterey Bay, California, United States - M1 40m 3416 | ecosystem: Environmental > Aquatic > Marine > Intertidal zone | place: USA...
CCAGGGAGCACCATCACGGGTCCACTCCACCCTGTAGCTCAGCTCGTCACCGTCAAAATCTCCAACTCCAGAGACCGAGCATCGGAGGCTGTCTATCTTGGCAAAGGGAGACTCTGGGTAGAGCTCCACACCGGGAGCTGGCGGCGGAGTGTTCTTCACGGTCACAGTGTTCGACCAGACGCCCTGCCCGCCCTCGAGAGGCTCGACCAAGAGACTGACGGCCTCACCCTTCTCAAAGTACTTCCACCCATGAAGATGGTTTGCTGTACCGAGCGACTCCAGACCATCAACGAACCAGCGATAGCGAACCGGGTACTCTCCGAAGACCAGGTCGTTGTCAACCAGCTCACCCCCCAGCACCACAGTGGACTCCATGGTGTCCTGTGTTCGGACATCGGTGGGTCCAATGCTCACGGCACCGATCTCACCTGTACTGATGGGCTGGCACTGGCCATCTGCGTCCATGCCGTAGCCATCCATGCACGCGTCCGTCTTATCGGTGCAGCCCACAAGGGTCAGCAGCAGGAGCGAGTGCTTAGGAAACATAGACCGTCAGTGTAATCTCGGTTTAAGGGTCTGTGCAGTCAGGAAACGCAACGACCTCACCGCCGCCCCCATGGTGGGCAGCCATCGACTCGTCCATCCACGACACATCCGGCACACCACGATCGGTGTCAATCAGTGTCCCATAGTCACAGTAGACGCCTGGAAACCCAGGGGAACTCAGGGGTGCAGTGATGGTGTAGGTCAGGGCCTCAGACTCCGGATTGTCCGTAATCAATTTACAGAGCACATCAGCGTCCGCATCATCACAGCCTGGCGGGCCAGCCCAGCTACAGAACCCATAGCAATACAGCTGCTCGACATCAGAGAAGTCCCACCTGCAGGTCTCCGGGTCGACAGAGACATGCATAAACGGCCCGGGCGGAGGCTCATACTCCTCACCCGCCTGGAGGATTCCGTCTCCACAGCCAGGTGGCGGCGCTGAGAGAATCTGAGATTCCGTGGCAGATCCGCCGGACTCCTCGTCGTCCCAGCTGGTCACCGTACAGGTCCACTCTTCTTCTGGGTTGGTGTCAACGGCGGGGACCGTATCACCCGTCCAGTCATCGGTGAGCGGACCAAGCCAGGCCATACCGGTGTCTTCAGGCGACTCAGCCGGGTAGTCGTCGCCCTCGCGCTCCCAGTCAATGGTGTACAGAACTGGATCCCCGTCCAGATCATGTCCTGGAACCTCGATGCTGCACAGCAGCGGATCGAATCCACCGACTGCATCCTCTGGAAGCAAGGCGATGACGGGTGCACTGGGCGGAGCATTCTGAACCATCACTGCTGAGGCCGCCACTGTCGCTCCAGAGCCATCGTCGTCAGCTGGGGTCACGGAGAGCTCGATCATATCGTGCTTGTCGAACCAGTCCAGACCATCCAGTGTCGCGGATGAGTCTCCCGCCGGCGCACTGTTTACGGACCACTGGTGAGCAAATGTGAGGCTGTCCCCGTCAGGATCGACTGCAGTAATCACGCTCGTGGCCAGTGTGTTGGTCATCACAGCATCGGGACCAATCTCCACTCCAGAGATGACGGGCAGTGTGTTCTGGATGGTTCGTGAAGCGACGCCACCGATGCCATCACCTGAGCCATCCGTGGGTGTCACCCGGACCTCCCAGACCTCGTGCTTTGTCGTGTCGCCGGGAGATACAGTGCCCGCTTCACCGGCCAATACTCCATCCCTGAACCACTCGTAGCGATAGGTCACAGGGTCAAGCTCTGGATCAACACTCGAGACATCGAAGACCACCCCGAGCGTGTCTGTAGTCACTGCGGGATTCGGAGTGATGCGAACGGTCGGTGTGGTGGGAAGACCATTCACAGTCAGGACTGCGATGGCTGTGCCCGTGAGGCCGAGACCATCCGTCGCAGTCAGGGTGATCGCATGATCACCAACCGTCAGCGAGGCGACAGTCGAGAGCGTGAGCCCAGCAGAGTCCGGTGTGCCTTCAAAGAGAGTACCGTCGCGGTCTGAGCTCCAGACCACACTCAGTGCAGCCTCATCCTCGTCTGCATCTGTCGCACTGCCCAGCAAGGTCACTGTCGCACCCTGGTTGACCATCTCGCCATCAATGGGGCTCGAGATGCTGACAAGCGGCGGACGGCCAACGATGAAGCGAATGCTGTCCACACAGGCCGCACCGACCTCATCGACCGCCGTCATGCTGAGCGTGTGCGTGCCCACGGTCAGCGCACCTGTGGACATGGAGACACCACCGTCTGAGCTCGGTGTGCTGACGCCGACCTCACCGTCGAGATCACTCGTCCAGGTGACGACCAGCGCTTCAGGACCAATATCTGTATCGTCGACCACAGCGCTGAAGGTCGTGGTCACACCCTCAGCACCGCCCGAGTCACTCTCTGGATCAGTGATTGTACAGGTGGGCACTTGATTTGGACCCCGCACACTGATCGTGCTGGTGGCTGAACCACTGACGCCGTCGGCATCAGTTCCGGTGAGCGTGACAATATGCTCACCTTCGCTGAGCATCACAGCACCCGTCGTCGCCCCCGCAGGGTCCAGATCAGGCGACACATCGAGCGCACCATCTGCACTGCTCTCCCAGGCTGCTGTCAGTGCGTCCGGTGCATCCTCTGCATCGGTGACAAGCCCCTCCAGTGTGACTGGATAGTCCACATAGTAAAGCACCTCGCCGACAGGCCGCACCAGCACCACCTCGGGCCGTGTGGTGACCGTCAAGGAGCGCTCAGCGGTACAGCTGGCGCCCACCTCGTCGACTGCAGTGAGCGTCAAGGTGTGACCGCTCACGCTCAGATCTGAGGCCGTCAGACTCACCGAACCATCAGATGCTGGAGTGCTATCCCCCAGAGGTCCATCCCTATCGCTCGCCCAATTGACGGTGAGCTGGTCTGCTTCATCTGGCCAGTTTGGATCGGTGACTATTCCCCGGAGAACAGTCGGCTCGTCCCGAGTGAGGACTGTCCCATCGTCGGGTGAAACCCATGCACAGTCTGGGAGTTGATTGGGACCACCCACCGTGATCTGAACTGAGTCCGAGTCAATCTTGCCGGTGGTGTCGGTAGCAGTGACTCCAATGTTGTAGACCCCCATCTCAAGAGCGAGGTACCCGCTGGCACTGCCGCTAGAGTCAGGAGTCTCCGGAAGGTCTACGGGCACAACATCGTCCAGTGTTGCGGCATCCTGCACCGACCAGCTCAAGCTCAGGTCTTCAACAAAGTCCTCTTCATCACTCGCTGTTGCTGCAACCTGAACAGCAATGTCGCTGTAGTACTGGCCGCCATCGGCAGCACTCAAGGGCGCCGTGAGTCTCACCACTGGAGGATCCGTCGGCAGAACCTCAAGATGAACCACGTCAGCCCCGCTGGCACCCTTGGGGTCGGTCACCAAGACGGTCACATCTCCCTCGCGCTCCCAGACTCGGAAATTGCAGATGCTCTCACCGAAATCACTCACAGCCACGGTATCGCACACAACACGATCGCCAGCCGTCCATGTCGCGACGAGCTCTTCCTCAGGGTCATCAGCGTCATCGATCACGGCCAAGAACGCCAGCATCATGCCCTCATCGACACCATCGCCATCGCTGTGGCTCGCAATGTCGACATCAGGCTCAGCGCTCAGGGCAGTCAGCTTTTGCTCTCCGCACCCGAGCAACAGCACGGTCAGGAAGGGGCGAAGACTATTTGGCATACCACGCAAAGCTGCTGTCAGAGGAGCTGCCGACAAAGGCACCATCCGAGGAGGAGAAGAAGATTCTGTCCGTTACCACCGGGCCAAAGCTTGAAGAAGTCGAGCAGCCCGGGGCGCTCGGATTATGCCCCAAGGCACGACCATCATCGACAGTGCACCCAGGGCTGTGGGGTCCGCCATAGGACACCGCCACCTCCCACCAGGGGTTGGGGCCAGGGAAGGACAAGGTGCTGAAGTGCATGGGCGTGTCCCAGTAATACCGCTGATGAGCGGGCGTTCCAGGCGACACCAGCCTGAACCGGTCGTCCGAACCGTCACCGAGGTCGAGAATAGTGTTGATCTCTGCATCGGACAGGCGACAAAACGCACCCATCAGCGGACACGACTCCCGATCATGCGCTGAACCATCGAAGAACTCTGCAGGAGCGCCGTGATTCATGGGCGCGAAGGCAACAAGCGTCCAGCCACCGCCATCTGTCGTCATGTCACAGTGAGCCTGGAAGGTCTCGCCGCCTGGTGCCAGGTAGTATGTGCCGTCCGTCGCTGCTGGAAAGACGCTGAGGATCTGCGCACACGAGGTGGCGGGCTCAACCTCCGTACGACCAATCCATCCCGCAATAAAGACTGTCTGAGAATCGGGCTCTCCTGAGTCCTCACCGTCGCTGGGCATGACCTCACACGTCCACTCCTCACCCTCCACAGGGACTCCAGCCGCGACGGTGTCTCCAGGCTCATCTGTCGTCGTCGCCCCATAGAATGGCACGCCATCTCGGAGCCATGAGAATGTATAGAAGACGGTGTCCTCATCTGGGTCCTCAGCCTCCGAGTCCACCGTGCAGACCAGCGCGTCGTCTGCCGCGTCGGGGAATTCTGGACTGATAGAGATGGCCAGACCTTCAGGGGGTGCGTTGCCGACGATAGCGGGGCCAAAGCGTACTGTGTCACCGCTAGCGTGCCCGTCAAAGGGCGTCACGTCCACCTCGACCTCGTCGTCCTTTTCGAACCAGACCGCACCATCCAAGAGGGGTGAGTCTGATCCCGCAGAGATGCCGTTGACATACCACTCGTAGGTGTAGTCCACCATGTCCGCATCACCATCAAAGCTGGTCACTATCACTTGGACCCAGTCATCTGTGGTGAACGTGCTGGGCACCAGAGAACCACCGGTAATCTCCGGTGCTGTATTTCCAATATCGACGGTAACAGCGATCATCTCGCCCTCGGTGCTTCCATCATAGGGAGTCACCTGGCATGTCACCTCATCAGCACTCGAGAAGCCGCCATACAGCGTCGAGCTGGAGGCACCGCTTACCGGGAAGCCATTCACAAGCCAGCGATATGTCGACAGGTCCGGGTCTCCATCTGAGTCATACCAGCCGGTATAGGAGCAGACCAGATCGTCATCAAGGGTGGGCTCAGGAGGTGAGATACTGACCGAGCTAATCGATGGCGGAGAGTTACCGATGGTCTGGGTTCGAGTGATGCCGAGCCCATCATCAAAGCCGTCATTAGGGACCACTGTACAGGAGACGGTATCGCCGCCCGCAAAGCCCCAGGACAGCGAACTGGAGATGCCTGCAACACCCCCATTGATGTCCCAGGTGATGGTGGAATGATCATCGTCTCCGTCTGGATCGCTGAAACCCCAGGGGCTGCAGTGGATCGTATCGCTGACCGAGGCCGGTACCGGAGTCATCTCCACCCATTCATAGGATGGCGGGCTGTTCTGGACTGTGATCGTAGAGGAGACCGGTGCGCCGTCGAGGCTCCCATCCGAGGGCGTCACTGTACAGGTTAGAGAGTCTCCACGAACATAGGCGCCATCAGCGTAGGCCCCCGTAGAGGCCAAGATGCCGTTGACGTACCAGGTAATAGTAGATGCATCATCATCACCGTCTGGGTCCGTGTAGCCGAGGTAGATACACGCTGGCCTATCCCCTGCTCTCACAGCATCCGGATCAACAAAAGCAGCGAGTACCCAAGGGGCTGAGTTGTCGATTGTGACCACATTCGACCGAATGGTCTCACCCGCACTGAAGCCATCGTGTGGAGTCACCTCACAGTAGACATCATCGTCACGGGTCGTCCATGAACTGCCGAGGCTCTCGGTGGTCACCGGGAGCACCGTTCCGTTTACGTTCCATGAATAGAGCAGCGTGACGGTGTCCCCGTCCCAGTCGGATGCACCCGCTGCGACACACTCAAAGTCGCTGTTCGTGTCAGCGGTATCAGGAGTGAGAGAGACTGTGAGGAGATTAGGGGGATCATTTGCAATCATGACCTCAGCCTCAGCTGAAGTCCCGTCGGTGAGACCGTCCGAAGGGGTGACGCTCAGGCGCCAGACATCACCCTTCTCGGTCAATGCAGCACTGACCATGGAGAGCGCACCGTCCAGCACAACGATTCCATTCTGACTCCAGGTATAGCGGTAGTCGACGTCATCGCCATCTGGGTCTTCCGAGTCTACAGTCATCACCGCAACGAGGTCGTCAGCACTGGTTGGGTCGGCAGGCGAGATCTCTACCTCAGGCTGGGTAGGCACTCCATTCACGGTGAGCGTGACCGTCTCATCATTGGACATACCAGCGGTGTTGATGGCGAACAGCGTGATCGTGTGGTGTCCGCGACTCAGATCATCGATCTGAAAGTCCATGGTCCCATCCGAGTCCGGCGGAAGATCATTCAGCAGACCATCTGCATCTGACCGCCACTGCACCCGAAGAGCGCCCGGGGTGTCGATGGTGTCTGTTACCGTCCCCTCAAACAGCACTGAGGCCCCTTCATCCACGACAGTGTCGTCGCTTGGTGAGTCAATCTCAATCTGAGGCCCTGTGCCCACTCGGTAGATGATGAGGTCTGTGCACATTCCATCAAGCTCATCTCGCGCGATGAGCTGTATCGAGTGGGTCCCAGGCTCGAGGTCCTCCACCGGCAGTACAGACCGGCCATCAGAGCTGACCGCAGAGCCACCGAGCGGCCCCTGCAGGGTCGACGCCCACTCCACCCGCAGGAGATTGTGGGGCACATCCGGATCCGAGACCGCAGCCGTCAGGATGACCAGTTCACCTGGATTACCGATGGTGCCGTCTACAGGGAAAACTATCTCGCATGAGGGTGGTGAATTCGGCGGCCCTACGCTCACGAGCACCTGGTCAGCATCTTTATTGCCGGCAGAGTCCGACACCTCAACACGCAGGATGTGCTCCCCTTCATCGAGGCGCACAGTGCCGGTAAATTCATCATCTCCTTGATGGCTCATCTCAGAAATGAGCTCACCCTGAATATCGCTCAGCCAGACCCATTCCAGCGCATCAGCGGCATCCACATCGTCTGCAGCCGACACCACCAGCGGAACTTTGCTGTCCACATAGAAGTGTTCATCAGTCCCAGGGCTTACAATACGAACACTCGGTGCAGAGTCTGTAGACCCGGCACCCGATTCATCCAACCCAACCTTGTTTTTACTGCAGCCGAACCCGCTAAGCAGGAACCAGATGGCAAGTAAACAGACACTCATATTTACCCCGCGCCTTTAGTGTACCATCGCCTGAGGATTCAGGGCTAAGCTATACAGATTCCAGGCTCACAGCGCATCTGATGACCCCTACAATGGCACCCATGAAAGCAATGCTCACCACAAGCTGTCTCCTTCTCTGCTCATGCGGGGCAGAGAAGTTCAATGAAACTGGATCACCGGAGGCTGCACGCACCGGAGAGCTCTCCGTCCTTACATACAATGTCCACGGACTACCACCTGAGATCACCGGTGACGACACAGCAGGGCGCATGGAGCAAATTGCTCCACGTCTGTCCTCTTGGGACCTCATCGGACTGCAAGAGAACTTCGACGATGACAACAATGCAAGGCTGATAGATGGCGCAGGCCACGCAAGCACACTGTGGTTTGATGAGCAACTTCCGGATCGATTCTATGGCTCGGGACTCTCGGTCCTGTCCCAGCTCGGCATCATCGATGCTCAGAACACTCACTACTCTGCGTGTCACGGCTACGCTGACTCCTCCTCAGACTGCTTAGCATCAAAGGGATTTCAAGCCGTGAGGGTGGCTGTCGGTGGAGCGAGTATCGATCTGTACAATACTCACTTGGAGGCGGGCGGGGGTGACGAAGACAACGCTGCACGCCAGACCCAAGTCGAAGAACTCATCGCATCCTTAAACGGGTGGTCCGCAGGGCACGCCGTCATCTTCACTGGAGACTTCAATCTACGCGAGACCGATCCGGACGATCTGCCGCTCATCGAGCAGCTACTCGGCGAGGCCCAACTGACTCGCAGTTGTGCTGCGGTGACCTGCGATGAGCCCAGCCATATCGACAAGATCCTCTTCAGATCCTCTGAATCGGTCACACTATCTGTACTATCATGGTCCAATTTGGCCCCTGATTTTGAGGACAACCAGGGCGTTGCATTGTCGGATCATCCTCCAATTTCAGCCAATTTCAGCTTCGCAACACACTGAGTCACACCCATTTCACAGTGTCATGAACCGATTGGACTAAATAAGGGGTCTCATGCAGTCCGTCTTTGCATCACCAAGTCAAGCCATCGCACTCGACCTCTATGGTCTGCTGCGCGAGCTCGACCCAAACCACTGGGGCGATGACCTCGAGAGCCGCCTCAGCGAGCGAGTGGCGCAGATCCGCGAGCGGATGACGCGCCTTGCCGAGTCTCTCGACCAGGCCTCAGCAGGCCCTGCCATCGAGAACATCCGGACACGACTGAGAGAGCTCGCCCAGGTCATGGAGGCCCACCGTCCCCAGTCCGATCTTCCCGCACGCTGGGAAGAGTTTAGGCAGGGAATGGTGCCCGCATACGAGCGCTATGCTGCGAGCCTTCGGCACCTGGACATTCACGTCCCATCGCTCCGCCCTACAAACTACGCACGCAACATCTACCATGTCTCCAATGCCGTCTTCTGTGTGGTCTGCCTTCGCTTCTTGAGCGAAACCTCTGTGCTCATCATCGCCCTGAGCATGGCGACGCTGGCCTGGAGCTGCGAGATCGGTCGTCGCATCATTCCGTCGTTAAATGACTTCCTCATGAAGCTCATGGGTAAGCTGGCTCACCCGCACGAGGCGTGGCGAGTCAACTCAGCCACTTGGTATGCAACCGCATGCGTGATTCTCTCCCTGATGTGGAACCTCGAGGTCGCATCGGTCGGTATCGTCGTGCTGGGCTTTGCCGATCCTGCTGCGGCCATCATGGGTCGCCGGTACGGTAAGCACCAGCTGGTCAACGGCCGCACACTCGAGGGAACCACGGTGTTCATCGTGGTTGGCACAATCATGAGCTGGCTGTGGCTCACTCTTGGCTGGTCCATCAGCCCTGGTCTCGCCCTGCAAGTCGCCTTCGCGGGTGCCTTCGCCGGCGGCATCGCAGAGCTGTTTAGTCGACGCATTGACGACAACCTCTCCGTACCTGTTGCCACAGCACTGGGAGCCCTGGCCATCTTCGGATTGGCTTAGTCAGCCTCCAGCCTGTCTATGCTTGCGGGATACGTGTAGCCATCGCACTGTGAGTGCTGGCATCTTCGCTAAGGCATCCGAGGTGTGTCTCTGGATCGCTGAGGATCTCGTTGACGCGCAGAATGGCCGTCTTGGTGCCGAGACCATCATCGATGCGCTCATCGTATGAGTAGCGAACCGTCAGGACCTTCCCGACGACAATGTTCCCGTCCTCTACAACAGGCTCTTCTCGAATGCGGCCTACCATCGCAAAGACCGAGGATGTTCCCCACTCGTAAAGATGATGAAAGCCTGGATCCATACCCAGAGAGCCGAGGTTGGCGACCACAGCCGAGGTATAGAGCGCATCCTCTTTGGTGAAGGCATGCGGGAGTAGATTCACATAGTCGAGCGCGTGAAAGGCCCAGACAAAGAAGCGAAGGGCCGAGCGTGGCAGGAGATCAAAGAGCTGGTACTCCTTGTCCGCGTGTGTCTTTTTGCCTGAGCGCTGGTGAACGATGCTGCCGTTGATTCGCTCCGAGAGCTGCGCGAAGGTGTCCGAGTCGTGCATGGGCATCCGAACCACAGCAAGCTTCGCACCCTTACCCATCACCTTTCTCTTCATGCTGAAGGTGATGGCCCGCTGCTTTCGCTTGTACAGGCGCCGACCGATCACAAACTGATCCATTGTCGGACTCTCCGCGATGGCCACATTCAAGGCTGCGACGTAGGCGTGAGTGACATCACAGCCCAGCACTGGCTTGGCCTTGTCCAGATACTCAACGAGTTTCTCGGCTCGGATTTTGTCCTCGTAGTAGACGACACATTCATTTCTTGTGGGCATCACAAACCACATGAGGCGCCGATATGGGTGTACCCGCCCGACAAAGGTTCCATCTGCCCGACCTGTCTTGTAGTGAGCAAGCACAACAAGGACAGCGAGGACGGCGAGGACAATCTGCCATGGCTCGAGTGCACTGATATCGGGCATGATGACTCCAAGGTGAGGCGAAGCACTAACACCTATGGGCCCACACCCGGAGGCCGGTCAGTCCTGAAGGACCCCAGCCACATGTTCAGCGAGCGCCTCATAGTGGCCTGCACCCCGAGACTTGGGGTCAAACTCAAAGATATCCAGCCCACTCATCTGGGCCTGACTCAGGCTGTTGTTGATGCCGATATCCATGGGCAACAAGACCTCACCGTAGGCAGTCTCCAGCTGGTTACGAACCGCCTCATTGAGCTTCACATTGCGACGGTCCACACGGGTCATCAGCAATCCGAGGATGTCGATATTGGGGTTGAGCCGGTTGGCGATTGTGCTCACCGTCCCGATGAGTGCATCAACGCCGTTGACCGCGAGGGGAGAAGGATCACAGGGCACCAGCACCAAGTCGGCAGCAACGAGGGCATTCACGGTGAGATTGCCGAGGTTTGGTGGGCAGTCAATGAGAATCACATCGTAGTGAGTGCGGGTAGTCTGGAGGGCATCTCGGAGGATGAACTCCTTACCAATTCGTGTTCCAAGCAGATCCTCTGCTCCAGCCAACCGCGGATCACAAGGCGTGATGTGTAGACCATCGACCATTGTCTCGGCAGTGATCTCCATGACCTCACGACCTCCGCGCTCGTCTGTCAGCACACTCGAGAGTGCACCGCCCCCAGCATGAACCTGCTTCTTCACAGCGGTGTAGACGTGGCCTTGGGGGTCTACATCGATCAAGAGGACCTGAAGCCCGTGGTTCCTCGCCAGTGCACTCGCGAGGTTCACACTTGTTGTGGTCTTACCGACACCACCCTTCTGAGCGGCAACAGCGATGACGGTCGCATCGTGCTTGCCGCGCGGGAGCGTGGGCGTGGTGTTTGCGGTGCTGTCTTCAGCTCCTGCAATACGTCGAATACCAGACTTCAACAGGCTTCGCATGATGGTCTCTCTCTGTGTGACTTGGGGAGGGTCGTCAGACGAACGTCTGGCGGGGGGATACCCAAGCTGTATCACATTTTGGCCGACCCGTGCAGCGTCAAGACTTTTGCTCGAGATTTAATGAGGTCGCCAGGATGTCGCGACCTCGTTGTCGATGGCCGGCTGCGCTGAGAGATAGACCCAGATTGCACTGAGATCTGCGTCGGTCATTCCCGCATAGTCAAACCATGGCATGACCGTGTTGGGAGCGGTTGGGCCCGCCTCTACGGCCCGAGCGGCTTCGGTCCTGTAGGCACGAAACTTGTTGAGGAAGTCTTCCTCAGACCAGTACCCAAGGCCCCTCCCTTCTGATGGGGTAATGTTCGAAGCAATCGCTGTACCCATACTCATCTTAAATTCCATTCCACCCGAGAAGGCTTGTGCCATATCGGGGCGATTGTCTTTGGTGGGCGTGTGACAGAATGTGCAGCCCGCAGTCCGAGTCAGGTACTCGCCCTTTGCCAAGACATCGTTCAGACCTGGCGGATCAGACCAGGTGGGTTGTGCCGCAGTCCGGTTCGCCACCTTGGTCATGAACACCGATAGCCTACGCGTAGCTGGAGGCCCTTCAACGGCTGGCAATGTACGAAGATAGGACACGATTGCCTTGGCATCGGACTCCGTCATTTTTCCGTAGACGGGGTACGGCATCACAGGGAAGAGCGCATATCCATCTCGGTGCACACCTGCAGTGACCGCATGAAGCAGTTCACCATCGGTCCAGCCACTGACTCCAGCTGGCGTGACGTTCCCGGCCGTCAGAAAGCCGAGGTTTCCGTCTGCGAGGGGCCATCCCTGACCGCCCATGCCCTCAGTACCTGCGACAACCGGCCCAGCGAAGATCTCAGTATCTCGCTTTGAGTGGCAGCTGATGCAGCCCGTGACGTTCTCCGCGAGGTAGCGACCCCGCGCAATAAAGTGCTCATCGGTGGACGATATGAAGGCAGGTGCTGGACCCACCTTCTTCTGCATCCCAGACTGGGTACAGCTAAAGATAGTGAGAAGGGCAGGCAGAAAAGTCATCGCGAGCATGGGCACCTCAGCACTCATCCTATCTCACCCGATCAAACAGACAATCTCAGCACCAATGGCCCAACCGGAGTCAAGCGAATAGGTCAATCATCAGGAGGCCACATGGGTCCACTTCTTGAAAAGGCAATGGCATACTTCCAGGAGGATGACTGGGACATACATCCGCTCTCCGACACCGTGGTGCAAACTGCATTTAAGGGTGACAATGGTGAGTGGGACTGCCTCGCAGTCGTCTTGGAGAAATCCGACCACTTTCTGTTCTACTCGATTCTGGGGCAACGCGTACCCGAGAACCTCTGGAGTCAGATGGCGCTCTTTCTTCACCGAGCGAACCACGGACTGAACATCGGAAACTTTGAGTTCGACCTGAGTCAGGGCGAGATTCGCTTCAAGACCAGCGTACAGTCAAAGGGTAACGACTTCACCCACGACCTCTTTCAGAGTCTAGTTCATCACAATGTACTGGTTGTAGACGAGTACCTACCAGGCATCCAGAGCATCACCCAGAACGGCATGAGTGCAGAGGCCGCCATCATGATGATCGAGTCACCCGCTGTCGGTGACGCCTGATTGATTACTTACGACGCCGCTGACTTCGGCTCTGCCGCCCTGTATTGCGGCGCTTTCTGCCACCCATCCCATAGTTGATGGCCGTTCCGCCTCCGGTACCCGTACCCTCTGGAGGGTTGCGAGCCATCAGGTAGATCATCACACCGAGTATGAGCGCCAGGCTCACAGCAAGGCCGTCTGCCACACCACCTCTGAGGGTTCCCACTGCGACACCGATGCCGACGGCTGTACCGAAAAGTACAACTGGCAGCATCAAGGACCGATCGGCCAACCGAGACTGAGCGCGTGGCTCATGATCGACCGCGTCCGCACCATCGGCGCTCACGTCGACTGCACCCGCAGCACCACAGCACCGCTTGAACTTTTTTCCGCTGCCACATGGACATGGCGCGTTGCGTGCGGTCGTCATTGTTCCTCCATTACTGAGAACAGTACCAAATTTCCGGCCATTCAGCCTGGCCATCCGGTTCCAGTATCTGTCGCACCGGTGTCAACGGTCAGCCCCGTCCCGGACTCAGGTGGTTCTGACTGTCCCATGGCATTGTCACCCCAGCAGACAATCGCCTGCTGCAGGTTCACGCCACAGGTGTGAACACGTCCGGCTGAGATCGCCGTATACCGACCATCCACAGGCAGCGCCTGCGACATATGGTTGCGCCCCCAGCAAGTCGCCACACCGTAGCTGTCGATGGCACAGCTGTGCTGCCCGCCAACCGTTACCTCGGTGTAGCTACCGGTAGGAGGAGTGGACTCACCAAACTCATTGCTTCCCCAGCAGTAGATATTACCGCCTGAGTCGAGTCCGCAGTTGTGCGCCATCCCAGAAGAGAATGACACAAGCCCGACCGATGGAGCGAGGAGCCGTCCGTCACCGTTGTCTTGACCCCAGCACGTTGTCGTACCACCGGTATCAATCGCACAGGTATGCAGCCCACCGGCAGCCACGAACTGGAAGGGGCGGCCTTCAGGCACATCAGATTGACCCATGTTGTTTGCACCCCAGCAGTGCAGAGCGTTGTCCCGATCAATTCCGCAGCTGTGGCTCTTTCCGCTCGTCACGCTCTGGAAAATCATGTCCGGAGGCTCAGCGAGACCATTGGGAACTGTCGTCCAGCACTCGATCGCACCAGTTGAGCGCAGAGCGCAAGTCTGTGCTGCTCCTGCTGATAGACGGTAGAACGGACCTGCCGATGGTGTGGCTTGACCTTCCTCGTTCTTGCCCCAACAGACCGGCTCACCCTCAATGCTCAGCCCACACCCGTGATCAAATCCAGACGTGAGATCTAAGATGAGGGGCGCATCGGCATCCGCATCGGAATCCGCGTCAGCGTCTGCGTCGCCGTCGGCATCAGCGTCCGCATCAGCGTCCGCATCAGCGTCCGCATCAGCGTCCGCATCTGACTCAGCTGTATCGGCATCACTGCTGCCCGACTTTTTTTCCTCACCACCACAGCCCAAAACCCAAGCCAACGACAATAGCCAAACGCCCACTCTCATCTGCGCCCTCCATGGGACTCAGCATACACCATCAATCGGTATTTTATCGCCGCCGCCTGGCCAGAAGTCCGAGACCCAGCAACAGCCCCGTCACCCACTGCAGCCTGTAGACTTGGCCCGCAGAACTGCAGCCGCCTGCCTTTTCGGAGTCACCACCTGAAGATGGTGGCACGTAGTCGAGCGGTTCTACACAGTCAGAGTCTTCAATATCGCAGTCCTCGTCGCAGAACCCGTCGCCATACAGACCCCACACTTCGCAGCGATCACGACTGCCGTGAACAATCTCGATTTGATCCAGGAGCCAGTCCGACACCGTATCCACACGTGTGCTTCCTGACTGCGACTGGCAATTTACATCCGCCCAGGAATGGACAGCCCACTGCACCCAGCGCTCCCCGTCCCAGTACACCTGAGGACCACCACTATCGCCGCTGCAGACGTTCGCCTCATTGGTATTCGAGGAGCTGTTGGAGTAGATAAATGTGCTGTCAACCCTGTCCACGGTGAGCTCTGCGGAGCGCTTGATACCCGAGCCACCCCCACCGGAGTCGGTCACACCAAAACCGATAGATGTGACCTCTGCCCCATCTGCTTCCTCATCGATTGAATCCGTGGCAATCCATACAGGCTCCACAAAGTCTACCGGCTCAGCCAGCACTAAAATCCCGATGTCATTGCGCCCGAGGGTGCCGAGTGGCCCGCTCTCAAGGGGTTCATAGTCCGGATGAAACCAGCCATCTGAGAAGCCGACTGTGACCGCATCATCGACGCTGGGCCCAAAGAACGCACGTCCAGCGAGAACAATCAGGTCCATCGGGAGATCTGCACCGCAGTGCGCTGCAGTCAACACAATCTCAGGGGTGATTAACGAACCCGTACAGGAACTGAAGCTCTGGCCGCCGAGATCAGCGCCCAGAGCAACCGCAAAGTCAAACCCGTCTTCAGTGCTGGCGTTGACCAAGTCGCTGGCCCCAGCAGGTGCGAGTAGCGTAAGCATTAGCGTCAGCATTCATCGTCTCCAGATGCGTTCGTGGCCACTACAAGAAGAGGGTATCCAGTCCAGCTGAGGACGCCGGGGTGGGCCATCAGCAGCAGGCTTGGCGAACGTTCCCCCAGCGAGCGGACCCTCTAAGAATGCCAGTCGCATCGTGGCATCAGAGGCCGCACCGGCCATGTCATCGAGCATATCGAGATCTAAGTTCTCGATTGTGTCGCAATTTTGGTGGTAGCACGCGTCATAAGCATCGCCCGCCATGCCTCCGTAGAGCGTCTCTTCGTACGCAGACTTGGCCTGCTCTGCACCCGTAAACAGACCACCAGCAGGGATACCCGTCCAGATGAATGGTCCATAGTCAGATCGACCATCAAAGGGCGTCTCTTGGTAGGCCATGCCTTCGGCCTCGAACCAAGCAGAGAAGATCTGCTCAATCTCTGACGAACCGGCTGGGCCCTCTTCACCACTGTTGCTGCCGTTGCCGTCGTAGACCATACGAGATGGGTTCGGCGAGGCGACCATGTCGAAATTGAGGTTCGCCAAGATCTTGCCGCGCTCGGCCTCGGGCAGATTGAAGACGTAGTCCATGGAACCGAGTAGCCCGAGTTCTTCACCACCCCAGAAGACGAATCGAAGCTGATTGCTGGGCTCGATTTCCGCCGCTGCAACCTGCTTAGCCAGCTCAAGGATGAGGGCCACACCGCTGCCGTTGTCATTGATGCCAGGGCCAGCAGCAACCGAGTCGAGGTGTGCACCGACGACAACCGCACGAGAGGCGTCACCGGTGGTCTCAACCATGACGTTCTGGGTCGGCACTTCGATACGCTCGAAATCGGCCACGACGGTCACCATAGCGCTGGCTGGAAGTGCCGCGAGAGACTCTCCCACACCGTATGAGAGAGAGAACACAGGGAAAGTATTGTCGACACCATCGTCCAAGGTGCCGCCGAAGAGATCTTGGCGACCCGGCTGCCCTTCATTGAAGATCAAGACTGCTGAGGCGCCCGCTGAGGCTGCCATACTGGCCTTGTCTTGGAATGTACAGCCACCCCGCTGGATGAGCGCAATGTGACCGGCAGTGAAGTCAGCAAAGTCGTCTGACTCGCACCCACTCGAGGTCCCCTCACCCCCATCTGGAGGCGGCATCATCACATCAACAGCAGAAATCTGAGCAGTCACCGTACCCGCGCCAGAATTCGTCATGACGGCGAAGTCTTCCCCGTACTCCAGCCCGGCCAAGCTGCCTGACGAGACCTCAGGCGCACTATTCCAGACATCCTGTGCGATGGTGAAGTCATGGGTGCTGACCACGTACCCAGCCTCCTCAAGCTGCGCGCTGACATAGGCAACTGATGCCTCATACCCGGTGCTACCAGCCGAACGGTTTCCGTCGTTATCCGTGGCGATATCCATCAGAGCGCTCAGGTGAGACAGCATGCCATCCCGGGACACAGTAACGACCGGTAGATCCGAGTCTGCATCTGCATCTGCATCTGCATCTGCATCTGCATCTGCATCTGCATCCGCGTCTGCGTCTGCGTCATCATTAAATGAAGGCGCCTCTGCATCACCATCAAGGGCCGAGTCCAGCCCGGCCTTGTCGTCACCGCATGAGACCAAACCAAGCAAGAGTCCAAACGACAACATCATGCACTTCATACCAACCTCCACAGGCAACTTACATCAGCCTATAGGTGGTTCGTGCAAGTGCCTTGTCAAGGGGTAGCGAGGATCCCCAGCGGCTTGAGTACCCGGAGATCATTCTCAACGTCATGAATCGCTAGCCAGGCCTCTGCGCCTGGATGATATTTGCCCATAAACGCACGAGTAGTCTCGAGATCAGGCAGCGCGTGACGAAATTGAAGACCCCCGGTCATCACTGTGGGGTCGGCGAGCATCCAGCCATCCCCTGACTCCAGCATAGGATCACACTGGAACACATCGACTCCCAACGCGGGCCAGGCAGACTTCCGCAGCCCTTTGCCCTTCATAAACACCACAGCTTCTGTGATCCCTTCAGCCTCAATGGCCTCTGCTAAGCCGCGGTCTACACACCAATACCGGTCTGCTAAGTCGGGTACGATCCGGCTCAGTCCGACGATCGCAAGGCCAGCAACGCCGACAACCCGCCAAGACTCCTTGAGCGCTGAGACCGGCACGGCCAATGCGATTGGTACCACGAGGTAGAGCGGATGCCAGAAGCGTGCACCATAGGCGCGACCTGGACTCCAATACAGTGCGTACCCCACCACGACGAGCGCAACCCAGACCAGTCCTCTGCGCGCCCGAAGTTTCCATGCGCCCCAGACGGAAAGTACAAGACCCCCGTGGAGGCCCAGCAACAGCGAATCAAAACGCACCACCGACTCAAGAATAAGAGCCATCGCCTTCGATGGAGAATGCCCCAGTGACCCCAGTGTGGCCGCACAGCCCACATCAGCGCCAAAACCCAGCCGATTACAGCCGGGCCGATCCTGCCAGGCATCAAACCACTGCGACATCGGAAACCGAGTGAAGTCTCCCGTCAAGAGGTGATTGTCTAGGCCAACAAGAACGGTAGCGAGCGCTGGCAGGCCGAGCCAAGCCAGCAGAACTCGGGCTTCTCGAGCGCGCCGAAGCCCCAAGATGAGTAGGGGCCCGCACAACAATAGCGCATCAAAGGGGCGAGCAAGCACGATGTAGAAAGCCGAGAGCGCACCAGCCAGCAGCACCTGCTTAGTCGCTCTGTCCCCGACACTCGCGACCATCACCATCCCCAAGCCAACCAAGACCGAGGTGTGGGACATGCGGCTCCCTGCGAGGAGCCAGATTCCGGGGGAGAAGGCCACCAGCAACGCTGCGGTCTTTGCCACGGAGACATCCACACACGTCCTCGCCACTCGAAACAATATCCATGGCAGCAGCCCAGCGAGCAGGGGGTTCAGCCATGCAGAGCCACCCAGCACTTCCCAGGGCGCAAGCAGCGCTGGCCAGCCGACGGGAAACGGACTGTACATGCCCCCATCCACATTCCAGAAGGGCATCTCCCACATCGACATATTGTCGGGTTCAGGCCCAACCCGAAGGAACGCCGAAAACAGGCGTGCCTGAAGCGTATAAGAAACCTCATCAGTCACGTGAGGAATCCCTCTCAGGGGAACTTGAGCTACCCAGGCCGACGCTGCAGCACAGATTGCACCACAGCCCAACAACCATCGGGACACACTGTCTCTTTCATCTGCGACCACAGTGATCACTCCTGGTGACAGTCTTCCTCAGCCGGCGGTTCTAAGCAAGCTTGTGTGCCCTTGCGCCAGATCAAGTGATTCTGGGCGAGGCCTGACGCAGGCTGCAGCGAATTTTTGAACTGTCTTCCATCATCGCTTCAGTTGGCCATTTCTGGATCTGCGAATCGCCGAACCAGGCCCCAAGTCAAACACAAGACAAGCCCGGCTGTCGTATTCTCCAAAGTGCGCTGGGGAGCGCGGGGGGGCAGAGTGTTAGAAACTCAAGCAATTACGGGTGGGCGCAGTGGCCAGCAGAGCTGAAACTGCCGCATCAGGGGCTCATGGCCGCGAAGAGTTTATACGGGTCTTCTTCGTGCTCTACCGCAGTCAATACAGCGGCATTCTGGACGTACAGTTCGGTAAAAAGACCCGAAAGCTCTACTTCCTCGGCGGGAGTCCGGTCGCCTATCGAAGCGATCTCCCAGAGGACGATCTCGGACGCACACTGGCCAACGCCAACCTGATACCCGAAAAGCAGATCAACTACTTCAGAGAGAAGCTCAGTGAAGGAGAGGCTCTCGAGCACGCCATCGTCATGAGTGGAGCATTGACGGCAACACAGATCAGTGAACACGTCAGAAGTCGTCTACAGACCAGTGTCGGTTCTCCACTGCTGTGGGGGTCAGGCACTTGGGCCTTCACTCCTCATCCCACGATCAATGTCGGCGGGATTGACCCAGGCTTGCGACCCGACTCCAGCGCGCTCGCCGCCCTCTGGCATGCAGTCGAGCAACACGTCAGCATGGATGCTGTGTTTCCCACCGTCACCGATCCGAAGGCGGGCATGGTGGCCCTCGACCCTCTGTGCGGTGCACTGTTTAGTCGCTTCGAAGTAGACGAAGCCTTCGCTGAACTACCCAACGCAGTGGGTAACGGCTGCTCAGTCGAAGAAGTCTTCCGGAAAATCCCTGATTCCTCTGGGAATCTGGTCAAGCTGCTCTGGTTCTTAGAAGCCGCCGGTCTGGTTCACAGACAAGGTCGACCTCAAGACAACACCGTCGCCGAGATCCTTCGAGACACCTATGATGCTCCCCAACGCCCGCCGAGAGCACAGCCACCGAAGGAACAGCCGCCGAAGGAACAGCCCAAGAAGCTAAAGCCCACGCCACCAACAGCGGCCAAACAAGCAGAACAAGAAGCCGAACCAGCACCAGGCGCAAAGAAGAAGCGTCCGCCGCTCACCGACGACCAGATTCGCGCCGCGCACCGCAAGCGTATGGGGCGGGACTTTTACGCGTTCCTCGGGCTCCCACCCGGAGCGCCTCAGCACGCAATCGACAGAAAGTGCAAGGGCCTCGCGCGGCGCTGGAGAATTCCAGGCAAGCAGCGGGAGCTGCCCGCCGATGTCCAAGATAAGGTTGATGAATTGCTCGCCAGTGTGCAACTGGTCTGGCGCACCCTCACCGATGACAAGCATCGGGAAGAGTACGACAGACGGCAGGCCAGCGGCCGTGCTCCTAAAGTTGGAGATCTAAAGACGGCAGCCAGTGCACCGAAGCCTGCGGGCGACGCCAGTGCCCTCCAAGAGGATCCCGCTGGCCTCAACCCTGAACACCGCAAGGCACGAGACCTCATGAATGGGAGCAAATTCAAGGAGGCACTGGCCCTGCTCAAGAAAGTCCGGGTTGATGACCCTTCAAACCCTGACATCATGGCCGACCTCGGCTGGACGACTTGGAAGATCCAAGGCGCGAAGAACGGTGATGCTGAGGAGTTCCTGCGGCTTGCGCTAACCTTCGACGACAGGCACTTGTTCGGTCTCGAATACCTCGCAAAAGTCTTGGTCGAAAAGGGTGATCTTGAGACCGCACTTGTCCTCGTTCAGCGACTTCTCAAGCTGAATCCCAGCTCCAAGTGGGCGAAGACTGCCATCAAGAATCTCAACGGAGGTGCCTGATGGGTACGTCCACGAAGGTCCTTGTGCTGGACGAACAAGAAGACGTCCGTGGCTTCTTGAAGAAAACTTTTCCTGACGCTGACCTCAGTGTGCTGAAGGTATCCACCCCAGAGGATGCACTCAGCCGAGCTCAGTCCGACACACCACAGCTGATCTTTGTTGATGGCGATGATGCCGAAAAAGCATCAGTCGTCTTCCAGCTGAAGACCACACCATCCACAGCAAGCATTCCTGTCATCGTCCTCTCGAGGGGTGAGACATCAGACATATTGATTGATCTGTGGTTCTCGGCCTGCCCTCCAGACTTTACGGCCAAGCGTCCGATAACCAGTGGCTTTTTGACCCAACAGCTGGCGCCGCTGCTGAGTACAGCCGAGAGTCAGAAAGACTCCGGCTCCAAGTCAGACAAGAAGGCATCAAAGACCGCCGCTCCCGCACCCACCAACACAGGTGGTGGCGATAGCCAGCTGGTAAAAGCGCTCACCGAGCAGCTCGCGACAATGGACGAAGAGCTGAAGACCCTCCGGGCGAGCGCCCATGCTGCAGAGGGTTCCGCGGATATTTCTGAGGCTCTCGCCTCGGCAAAGGTGGAGTCAGAGAGAGAAATCTCTGGCCGCGACAAGAGAATTGCTGAGTTTGAAGAGTCCATCGATAAGCGCAACGCTGAGGTCGATGAGCTCAAGCAGAGAATTGAAGAGATGGAGGGTGCACGCGCGGCTGAGGCTGAGGCAGCCCAGACCAAGGCAGACAAAGAGGCGGAAGCCGCTAAGCAGCAGGCATCCCAAGCCAGCGAAGATGCGTCTGCTGCTCAGAATCGTGCCGATGAGGCTCGAGCAGCGCTGGAGCGAGCCCAAACCGACGGTGAGTCTGCCAAGGCTCAACTCGAGTCTGCTCACAAAGCCGTTGAGCAGCTCCAAGCGGCCCTCGATGCGGCACAGGGCGACCGGGAAGCCGCACGAACTGAGCTCGAAGCCGCCCAGTCTGAGCGTGACGCAGCTCAAGCCCGAATTCAAGAGGCCGACGGCCGCGCGGAGTCCGCGAGAAAATCTACAGAGACGGCAGAGTCCCGAGCAGAAGATGCAGAAACCAATCTCGCCTCCGCACGCACTCAAGCTGATGAGGCCCGACGGGAAGCCGAAGGTCTGAGAGCAACGCTTGACCAGACGAAAGGTAGCCTGGACATCGCCCAACAGGCCGCTCAGACTGCACAGCAAGCCGCCCAAGCAACTCAAGCGATGTCCGAGCAGACACGTCAGGCACTTCAGACCGCTCAGGCTGATGCAGAGCGGGCGCGCACCCAGCGAGAGGAGACGGCGGGCCAGCTCGCTGAAGCACAGGGCGCAATCGATAAGGCCAAGGCTGAGGCGAGCGCTGCCAGAAACGCCATTGAAGAATTGGAGGTCGAGCACGACCAAACCCAGACAGCCCTCGACACAGCAGAGGCCGACCTGGGCAGTATGCGTGAGCGTCTCGAAGAAACCTCGCGGCGCTCTGCGAAAGCCGAAGCGCAGGTCGCGGAACTGGAGCAAAAGGCGGCCCTGGAGAGTTCTGCAGCCGCTGAGCTCGCACAGTCTGCCGCGGCTGCTGAGCAGGCCCTCGCCGACAGCCAAGAGGCGGCGCAAATCATGACGTCTCAGCTCGCCGAATCAACGGCAAAGCTCGGCGAGGCGGACAACGAGATTGCGTCACTGCGGAGTCGTGCTGACGAGGCAGCGACCGCCCTGGAAGACCTGCAGACGACGAGCCAGACATCTATCGATGAGGCCCGCTCCAGTGCTGAAGTGTCCATCAAGATGGCCCAAGAAGAGGCTGCATCTGAGATATCTGAGTGGAGAGCACGTACGGAGTCCGCTGAGGAGCGTGCAGTCACTGCACAGGCACAGAGCGAGCAGGTGAATGTACACCTAGAGGAGCTGCAGACTGCCCTACAGGACGCACAGTCCCAGTCAGAGCAGCAGCAACAACTACTGGCAGCCTCCCGCGACCAGAGTCGACAGGCAGCAGAGCGCGCGGAGCAAGCTGAAGCCCGAGCGACACTGGCAGAGGAGCAAGCTGCGCAATCGGACACACTCATCGCGACCGCGCGGGCTCAAGCCGAACAAGCACAGTCCGCCACTGAGGAGGCAGCCCAGGAAGTCGAGAGCCTTCGCGATGCACTCACCTCAGCAAACAGTCGTGCGGCCGAGGCTGAAGATACGCAGGCCCGAGTCACAGCCGAACTCACAGAAGCTCAGGCGGCGGTATCTCAAGCGCATCAAGCGGCTGAAGTACAGCGCGCTGCGCTTAATCAAGCCGAAGAGCAGGCAACACAAGCTCAGCAAGCAGCAGCAGGACAAGAAGCCGCACTTGCTGAGGCCAGTGAGCGCGCTGAGCGAGCCGAAGCCAGTGCACAGGCCATGCGCGACTCTCTCGACCAGGCCCGGCGACAAGCAGAGGCCGGCCAGCAAGCAATCGTCCAAGCTGAGGCGGAGTTCCTGGCCCAGATGGAGGAAACAAACCAGACCATTCAGGGCCTCACAAGCGAGAGAGACCAGGCACAATCCGCTGCTGCAGAACAGGCCGCTGAGCTCAATGCTCTTCGTGACTCTGCAGAGGCAGCAGCAACCAGAATCGCATCTTTAGCTGAGGAGTCTGCTGAGCTCCAAGCCAGCATGAATTCGAGAGTTGAGTCTGCTGAGCGCGACCGAGATGAAGCGAGGTCACAAGTCGATGAAGCCAGAGAGCAAGCTGTTCAAGTGCAGCGCTTACTGGATGAAGCCAGGAGCACTATCAGTGCTGCAGAGGCCATCGCTACCGAGCAAACAGCTAATCTTCAGTCACAGTTAGATGCAGCAACCCGAGATCGCGACGAGGCTCAGTCATTAATCTCAGAGCGCGAATCTGAGAGCAGCGAACTCAAGAGTCTGCTGAACACAGAGCGAGAGAAACTGGCTGAATCGAGCGCATCACTCGAGTCCCAAGGACACGAACTGCAGAGTCTCAGCGGACAGCTGGATACAGCTCAGGCGGCACTCGAGACCGCGCGTTCAGAGGCAACATCTCTGCGTGAGAGCCGAAGCGCGGCCCAGGCTGCAGCGGACGAGGTATCCAATCAACTCGCTGAACTTCAGGCACAGTCTACAGCAGCCTCCGAGAATGCATCACGCAGCGAACAAGAGGCCGCTGCAGCAGCCAAGCAGGCGGCTGAGGAGCGCTCAGCTGCGCTGAACTCAGCTCGGGAGGAGAGCCAGGCTGCAAGTGATGCCCGTGCCGCGCTTGAGGATGACCTCTCAGCGCTCAAGACTCAGTACGCTGAGCTCGAGTCGAAGTCCAACCAGGCCAGCTCCGAGATTGAGCGACTGAAGACTGCAAATCAAGATGCCCAGAGTTCAGCCCAAGACTCACTCAAAACAGTTCAAGCCGAAAACGAGGAACTCTCAGCCAAGCTGGAGGGTGTTCGCTCGATGGCAGATGAGACTGCTGCTGCACTGGCAAGCAGCAAAGCAAGCCTCGAGAGCATGGAGAAAGCCAAGGGCGAATCTGAGGGCAACGCAAGCCGAGCACTCGAAGCTGCGCAGGCGGAGCGCGACCGCGCGAGGTCCAGGCTCAGCGACGCACAGACCGAGCGTGACGAGGCGCTCGGCGCCAAGGCCTCTGCTGAAGCGCTTCGCGCTCAGGCACTCTCCGACAAGGCCTCTGCAGAGCAGAGCAGAGACGATGCGCTGGCATCAAAAGCTGCCGCAGAAGCCGCTCGAGATGCTGCAAGACGCGCATCAGAGTCTGGCGATGCGGCCTCCTCAAGTGCCGCCGAGGATCTCGCAAAAGCCTCAGCCGAACTGGCCACAATCCGCAGCCAGAAGGACGCAGCGGCAAAGCAAGCAGCAGAGACTTCTGGAGCACTCCAGGAGCGTATTGCTGAGCTCGAGTCCAAGCTCAAGAGTGCTCAGTCTCCAGCTGAGACGGCATCCGGCTCCGCCGATGCGGAACGAGCTGAGGCTCTACAGAGGCGTGTCTCCGAGCTGGAGTTGGCACTAGAAGACGCCAAGAGTGCTGCGCCCGCACCACGCTCCACAAGCGGTGGCGGTGGCGCACAGGCCGCCATCGTACTGCAGACCATTCGCTCATCAATCGCACAGCATAAAAATCGTATCGAGAGTGACGAGGACGGCTGGAAGCAGAAGGAAGTGGCCATTGGCAAGGCCATCCAGCAGCTGCTGGCGATGGTTCAGAAGAATCCGGACAGCAGAGAGATGGTCTACGGCTTGCTGAACGATCTACAGGGCGTCTTGGACTCTGGTCGCAACCTCGTGAAGCGCAACCGCCAGTTTGTCGAAGAAGAAGAGTCTGCCGTCACTGAGATGGAGAAGAACCTCTAGCTGCCACCCAGCTTCACTGGTCTGCTGGGCCTGTCGAGAAGACAGCCGTGAAGGTTTCTTGCTCGTCAGCCCACTGTACAGTCATGACGGCAGAATATTCTGCGCCAGACTGCAGCGGTGCCGTCGGCAGCATGACCGCCATGTGACTTAGTGCCTCATCATCGCCAGGGTCAGACAGCAGTACATCGACCTGCTCTCCTCCGGGTCCAGTCAGACTCGCCTCAATCAAGCGCAAGTCGTAGGGATTAAACTCGTCCCAGACGACCTCCGTATCGGCCACCGTGACTGTAATCGGCGTACCGACGACACCCAAACCTGGTGCTGGATCTGGCGACTCCCAGTCGGAATTGAAGGTCGGCGGTACGTCTACTTGCCCATCATATGGATAGATCACGGCCAGCCGAGCGTGTCCCGGGTACGGAGTAATGAAGGTCATTGAGGAATAGTCACCCGACTGACCAAAGCCCACCTCGGTCCAGTGCGGCATCGTGAATGGTGCTCTGTGGTAGACGCTCTGAACCCAGCCATCAACGGCACCTGCAGGGTCATACCCATACGACACAACCTCCGAGACCATGCGGCCAATGCAGCAGTCGTACCCAACGGACTCTACTCGGTCCCACACCCACTCACCGGTAAACCCGCCTCGAATCGGTAGCTCCTGATGAGTCATTGTATTGGCACCATTCATGTACTCAGCATGAGCTTGACTGGCCTCATCGAGGGCTCTACTCAGCACACCGGGTTCAAGCCCCATCGCCGTCCGGTAGCAATTGGCTCTGTCTAGCCCGCGGGCGGAATCCGGGGGTGGCGTCTCGTAGCCCAGGTCATCAGTACACAGCAGCGTCACGTCCTCGAGCTTGTCATCAGTGCCGCACCCAATGGTGAGAAGCAGGAGGAAAATCGTGTATCGCATACAGTGAGTTTACCGGGAGTCGCACGGCTGTCACCTCATCAGGTCACAAAAACGGATATCACCGTGGAGTCTCACGATCTGGAGCCCTTGTGCTGTCTGCAACTCCCGAATCCCCTCGCATGTTCAAGTCCGACTTTGTGGACTTCTTCTCACGCACGCCCTGGTGGAGTATTCCGCTCTTCTGGGGGCCTGTTGTTCTGGGCTTGTTCTCCTATGGCGTGTTCTGGCAAGGCGTGCCCTGGTACATCGGTGTGATGCAGGCCCTCATAGGTGTGGTCGTCTGGACATTCTCCGAGTACTGGCTGCACCGCACTGTCTTTCACTGGGAGCCCGACAACGCATTCGGCAAGCGCTTCCACTTCATCATCCATGGCTGTCACCACACCTGGATCGACGACCCCTACAGGCTCGTCATGCCACCAGCGGCTGGCATCTCTATTGCCTTGCTCTTCTGGTTTGGCTTCGATGCAGCGGCCGCGGGACTCTCAGCGTGGTTCACACCGACATGGACCTGGGCTCTCTTTGCTGGCTTTCTGGCTGGGTACATCAACTATGACCTCACCCACTACGCCACGCATCACGTCAAGCTCAAGAACAAGCGCTTGATCAAGATTCGCGCGCACCACATGAACCATCACTTCAACCAGCCAGACAAGAAGTACGGTTTCACGACATTCTTCTGGGACAAGCTCTTCCGGACTTACTGAGTCTCAGACTGGATTGATGCTCAGCGTGAAGGACCCGGTGTCGTAGCTCCGGTAACCCTCGACCACGATGACGTAAGTGGTGCCCGCTGAGAGGTGCCGCTCGATCTCTGAGGTGGTGGTGTAATCATCATCATCGTTGCACTCGAGCTCAGTCGTACAGTCCTCATCAAAGAGGCCGAGCACGGTATCGAAGCCTGAGGTGGCAGTCGAGATAGAGTACGGCCCGGTGAACGGAGGTGTCCAAGTGTAGGCAACATCGGGAACGGAATGATACGACATCGTGCAGCCAGTGGTCCAAGCGTCTGTCGCACCTACCGTCGTTCCCGTCGCGACCGTGCCGGTCTCTGAGCCAAGGTCCAGGTCAGGACACTCGCCAACAGTCGGGGTACCTCCGTCGCTGTCTCCGTCCTCTTCAGCGCAGTCACCCGAATCATAGTCATGCTCAGCACAATCTAAATCTGGGCCATAGCCGCCATCATCACAGTAGCCATCGCCGAGGTAGCTCAGATACCATGAGTCGAAGCACTCATCGTTGCAATCCTCGAACTCAGCAGACTCGCAGTCGCCGCTGGGAACACCGCCATCGGCATCCGCGTCTGAGTCATCGGAGTCAAGGCAGTCACCGCCGTCGTAGGCGTGCTCAGTACAATCAAAGTCTGGCCCCCAGGAGCCATCTTCGCAGTAACCATCACCTATCCAGCTCTCAGAGTAGCACAAGCCATTGCAGTCCTCGACTTCGCCGATGCCGCACTCACCCGTAGGCGCTCCGCCATCGGCATCCGCGTCTGAGTCATCCGAGTCGACGCAGTCACCGCCGTCGTAGGCAAACTCTGAACAGTCAAAATTGCTGTCACACCAGCCATCGCCCATGAAGGCAGTATCGTCCATCGAGACACAGTCGAGGAAGCAGTCGTAGAAGCCATCTCCATCCGGACACTCGCTACCTATCGACCCGTCCGTGTCGGTATCGGAGTCCGCATCCGCGTCGGCATCCACATCCGCGTCGCTGTCTGCATCCGCGTCGAGATCGATGTCTCCAATCCCGTCGGCATCTGAGCCACCGCCACCATCGGCGTCGCTGTCAGCGTCGACGTCTGTGTCCGCGTCGACATCAGCGTCAGCGTCAGCGTCCAGGTTGAGATCCTTTGACGCAATGGTCTGGAGACCACAGCCAGTCAGCACCAAAAACAAGATTAAATTGCGCAAGACCCCGACCTCCGTAGGAAACTCTATCCCATGGACGCCGGGGTCGTCAGGTTCAGACCTCGGTTATTCTACGAGATCGGCCGCTGATCGAGGCGCAAGCTTGTATGTGTCCCAGTTGTAGGTCAGGATTCCCGTCATGCTGCTGAAGCTCTGACCTTCACTCAGGGCGACCTCCATAAAGATGTCCTCAACTGCGATGCCCCATGTGGTCATGGGTTCGCCACCCTCATCAACTTCAGCGGTGATGCTGACATCACTGAGGGTCACGAGCACACCCTCGTAGTTTTCCCAGTCAGCAGGCACTGCATCGAGACCTGTCGTGGCCGGCGAGACGGTCTCAGCACTCGTGACCGTGAGGTCTGCTGCGTCAGTCACCATGATCTCTGTCAGTCCGTACCACTCAGTGGTGGTGCCCATCAGATCGACGGTATCGCCCTCAGACACTGTGATTCCAGTGTCACCCACGTATACCCAGACGCCCGACCACTCACCGCCGCCGGCATCCTGAACAAAGAAGCCCGGTGCGAGAATGCTCATCGGTGAGCTCACAATCACTGCCGAGAGAACAACTGGAGAATCTTCTGGAAAGTCACCAGACTGAATCTCAGCCACGGTGTTGGTGTCGGCGTCGGCGTCGGCGTCGGCGTCGGCGTCGGCGTCGGCGTCGGCGTCGGCGTCGGCATCGGCATCGGCGTCCGCATCAGCGTCCGCATCGGCATCGGCGTCGGCATCGGCGTCCGCATCGGCATCGGCATCGGCATCGGCATCGGCATCGGCATCGGCATCGGCATCGGCATCGGCATCGGCATCCGCATCGGCGTCCGCATCGGCGTCCGCATCGGCATCCATGTTGTGGTCAGCGTGGCCAGTGTCATCTGACTTGTCATCACAGGCAACAAGGCCTGAGGTCAGAGACAGAGAAAGAATAAGAAAGAAACTACGCATGACGGTCCTCCAAAAACCCTTTCCGAAACGCGACTGTTTCCGGAATTCGAGGCAGGCGTATGACGGTGTCTACCTCGAGCCCATGCGGTTCACCGAAGCGTCACCCTCGGAAGCTGTGATCGCATGCTTTGGCCGCAAGCGATATGCTTATATACCCCGCTGATCCGAGACTTCGATGGGCCGCCACCCTGATACAGAAATATCTGCAGACACCGACCAGCTGACCGCTGATGGGCACCTGTCTCCAGAGGTGTGGGCACGCTTGGTGCTCGCCCGCATCAACAAGGGCGACACGGGCACCCTAATCGTCAGACATGAGTCTACTGAGCGGCTCTTTCGCTTTATGCAGGGCGTACCCATCTGTGCCATCAGCAGCGCTCCAGATGAGGACTTCACAGAGACCATGGTGGCCACACAGGCACTGGATCCAGCCAAGCTGGCTTGGATTCGGAAGCACACGGCTGCCGATGAGTCTGAGATCGAAGCCCTCATTGGCGCCGGCACGATTCAGCGCATTGACGTCGATGCTCACCATGCCATCCACATTCAGCACTTGATTGCAGCGACGCTCGCATGGCCTGAGGGCGAGTTCACTTGGTCTCCGGCGCCAGCCATCGGCGATCGCTTCGAGCGCAGCCTACTGCCACAAGTGAGCGGCGTTGAAGGCCTGATCACCGGAATCCTCGGCGGCTTCGATCTGGCAGCACTCCACACCTACGTCGATGCGGCAGATGCTGGCGACTTCATGCCTGACTCACGCATGACTGGAGCCATACCTCCGGCATGGGTCCCACGTGATCTGAACCAGATTCATACCCAGCTGGGTCAAGGCATCACCCGCGATGACATCGCCGAGGCCCTCTCAATCGACCCAGATCGCATCGCCGCCATGCTCTGGCTCCTTGAGGCGACTGGCTGGGCACGTCGCTCACACCCACCAGCGGCCCTGCTGCCGCTGGGCAAGGTGGCCACCATTCAAGCTGGACTGGAACCAGAGCCGGAACTCGAGGCTCCACCAAGTCCACCAAAGACAAAAGCAAAGCCAGCGACCCGAACAACGGCTGCACCGAAAACTGAAACAACGACGAAGGCCAGGTCAGCACCAAGAGTAGCGCCCAAGGCGGCTGCCCCGAAGAAAGCCACGCCGAAGAAGGCTACGACCAAGGTGGCAGCCTCAGGACAGCCCGCTGTCCTACCAACGGCTGCACCGACTATCGACCCGAAGAAGGCCCTCGACAAGGCGCTTCGCGCGGTCGCAGACAGTGACTTCGATACCGCTTACCGGCTCCTCTCCAACATCCGCAAAGACCGTCCATCATGCCCCGACACACTCGCAGCACTGGGCTGGACGGCCTGGCGGACAGAGAATCTCGGAACCAATGCATACGATGGACCCGAAGACTTCCTCCTGCTCGCGCTTACCTTCAATGCCGCTCACCCCAAGGCCTTAGAATACTACGCTCGGATCGCTATCGAGAAGGGCGAAAAAGAGAATGCGCGCAACCGTCTTCTGCAGGTACTGAAGGCAACCCCCAACGCACCCTGGGCGGAAGAGGCGCTGGCTGAACTCAACCCCAAGGGCAGTAAGAGCGGACTGCGACTGTGGCCCAAGGGTCGATCATGAGCGACCAAAACGACCACACAATCCATCTCATCGATCCGGATGTGACCACAGCAAAGTGGCTCCAATCGCAGCTAGCAGACACCGATGTAGAGGTCACCCACTTCTTGAGTGTCGATGAGCTCACAGAGAGCACACCCACCCCATGGCTCCTGATTGCAAATGGTGACAGTGCCGGAGGCAGGCGCCTCTGCGACCAACTGAAGGTCTCAAAAAACGGCAATGATGGGGGTGTCGTGTTGACATCCGGAGGCAGAGCCGTCCCCGAGCTACTCGATCACGGCTTCCTCGATACTGCTGCAGACCTCTATGTGCGACGACCTCTAGATAAGAGTCGCTTCACCCACCACATACAAGCCCTCCTTGAGGCCAGGATGGCCAGTCGCATTGCGGCCCGAGAAGCTGAGTTGGCAGAGCGTGAGGCTCAGGCGGCACTCCAGCTGGCCAACGCGCAAGCCGAGCGTGAAGCCGCAATGGGCATGGTGGAGCGCGCAGAAGCACAGATGGCTGACGCCCAAGCGCAGGTGGCTGCAGCTGAGGCCGCAGTAGCAAAGGCTGAGGCCGACGTTCAAGCCGCACACCAGGCCCAAGAGCAAGCTGAGGGAGATCGAGAGCAAGCCGAGAAGGCACGTGACGATGCCGAACTCGCTCGCGAAGCTGCAGCTCAAGACCGAGACGGCGCACTCAGTCGAGAGCACACAGCCCAAGCGGCAAGAGATGAAGCACAAGCACTGCAACTCAAGGCTGAAGCGCTGCGAGACGCCGCCTTGGCTGCACAACAACAAGCAGAGCACGAGCGTGACGCGGCCAGGTCAGCCGAAGAGAATGCACACCGTGAGCGGCACAATGCACTTGAGGCTCAGCGCGGCGCCGAGTCCATCCAAGCCCAGGCTGAGATGGATCGCGAAGAAGCGCTCTCGAGTCAGCTACAGGCCGAAGCGCGAAGAGATCAGGCAGAGGCTGCACAAGCGCAGGCAGAGCAAGCTCAAGCTCAGGCTCAGGATGCACAAGCACAGGCTGAGCAGGATGCAAGTCAAGCCCGAGACATGGCTGCAGCGGCCACCGCAGCAGCAACCCATGCTGCGACCATGCAGGCTTCAGCCGAAGAGGCCGCGAGCACTGCCCGTGACGTCCAAGCTACCGCAGAGACTGAGCGAGACAATGCGCTGGACGCAGAGCGTTCAGCTCGACAAGCACAGGCCACCGCAGAGGAAGCCCAAGCCGAAGCCGAGAGGCTGCGCGGTGAAGCACAGACGCAGGCGGCTGAGGCCGCTCAAGCCCAGGTGAATGCAGAGCTATCCCAGGCCCAGGCCGAGGAAGCACGAGCAGGCGCTGAGATCCTGCAGGCCCAGGCACAAGCGAACGCTGAGGAAGCCAACCAAGAGCGCGAAGCTGCCCGAGAAGCCCAGGCATTGGCGGAGGCAGCTCAGGCGAGCGCCGAGCTGAGTCAGAGCCAGTCGGAAGCAACTCAGGCACAGGCTGAGACCAATCAAGCGACCGCAGAGACTGCACAGGCGGAGGCTGAAGCACTTGCTGATGCGGCCCGGTCAGATCGTCAACAAGCGCTCAGTGAACGTGACCTCGCAAGAGAAGCACAGCTCACGGCCGAGGATCTTGCAGCACGAGCGAGCGCATCAGAGCAGGCCGCTGAAGCACAAGCAGCAGCTGCACGTGATGAGCAGCAACAAGCTGAGGCGGACCGAGATGCCGCCCTTGAGGCACAAGCTGAAGCCGAGAGTGCGCAGCAGATCGCCCAGCAGGAGAGAGCACGCGCTGAAGAGGCTCAGTCCGGCGCCGAGCTCCTTCAGCAACAAGCCTTAGATGCAATGGTCGAGGCCGAGAGTGCACGAGACCTAGCTCAGCGCAAGCAAGCACAAGCGGAGTCCCTCCAAGCTGAGGCTGAGAACGCACAAGCTGAGGCTGAGAACGCACAAGCTGAGGCTGAGAACGCACAAGCTGAGGCTGAGCTTGCTCGAGAAGATGCGCTCGACGCTAAGCGTCAAGCCAAAGAAGGGCGATCGGCGGCAGAAGAGGCTCAAGCTCGGGCTGAAGCAGACCGCAGCGCTGCAGCAGCCAGCCAACAGTCTGCCGAGACTGCCCAGCTGGAGGCTGAAGCGGCCCAAGCCAGGGCTGAAGTCGAGCGAGATAAAGCCCACGAGGATGCAACACAGGCACGCATCGAGCGAGATGAATCAAAGGCCACCGAGGCCACTGCAGTTCATGCACGCGCTGAGGCCATCACCGCGCGCGACACAGCACAGGCGGAGCGAGCAGAAGCATACACTGCTAGGTCCGCAGCCTTAGAGGCTCAGGCTCAGGCTGAGCGCAGCGCAGATGAGGCCAGACAGGCACAGTCCGCAGCAGAGAGTGCGCAGGAACACGCCGAAAAAGAGCGCGCTCAGGCTGACCAATCCCGGGCAGAGGCACAGACGGCACAGACGACTGCAGAGGAGGCACGTGCTCAGGCGGAGCGTGAGCGTGCACATTCACAGGAAGCGCAAGCAGGAGCGAAGCTGCTCCAAGAGCAAGCACATGCCGCGATGCTCGATGCAGAAGCTGAGCGAGATGAGGCTCTGGCTGGGGCCAAGGAGGCCGCACAGATCGCAGAAGATGCATCCACTGCACGCGAATCTGCTGAGGCTGCACAGGCGGCGGCTGAGCTCTCGCGAGACAAATCGAGAAATGAAGCGGAGGAAGCGCAGACAGCAACAGAACTCGCGAGAGAAGCGGAGCGGGTCGCCATTGCAGCACAGCAGGCTGCCCTCCGTGTACAAGAGGAGACGCTGTCCCTCAAGGATGAAGCTGAGGCCAAGCTGGCGAATGCGCGACGTGTAGCGGATGAGCTCGAGCAGACGCTTTCCAGGACACATGAGCGACTGAATACAGCACAGTCCAGACTCGATGACACAGACAATGCTCGCTTGTCAGCGCTCCAAGAACTTCAGACAGCCATACAGGAGAAGACTACCTTAGCTGAGCAGGTCGCCGGTCACACCGGTGCGCTCGACAATGCGAAACAGCGCTCTACCGATCTCGAGCGAGGAATGCGCGGCCTTCAGGCAGAGAAGCAGGCACTCCAGTCTAGACTCGCCGAGCAAGAAGATGCCATCAACGCTACCCGGATTCAGTGGAATCGCGAGCGGACAGCATTTGAGCAACTCGTAGAGGAGGGCCAAGAGAAGGCCGCAAGCACAGAGCGCTCGCTCGCTGCCAGCAGCCAGAAAGTCGCCGCACTCGAGGCCGACGCTGACGCACTGCAAGAAGCCAGCAAGCAAGCGAGAGAGCGCCATGTGCGACTCAAGGCCGAGCGCGACAAGGCACGGTTTGAGCTCGACGAGCTTCGCGGCCAGTTCGATGAAGCCTCCAAGGAGACCGCTGTACTCGGAGAGCAGAGAGACAAGGCTCTCGATCAGATGAGCCTCTTCAAGGGCGAGCGTGAGGCGGCGGTCAAGGACCGCGAGATCGCCAACCAAGCCAGAGATCAGGCGCTCGAAAACCTAAAGGAGGTCTCGGACAAGCAACTGACCGCCTCCGAAGAAGACAAAGAACTCAAGCGGCGTATCCATCGTCTTGAGTCTGAGCGGCAGGACATGTCGGATGCCAGAAGAGAGGCCGACCGACGACGTCAAGAAGCCGAGGACGCCATGCGAAGCGCGCAGGACCGCTCGGTACAAGAGGTCCAGATGCTCCTCACACGCATACAGCAAGTCGAGACTGAGCTGGCCACAACTCAAGCCGCAGCGGCTAAGGCACGACTCGAGGCCGAGCCTCGCATTGCTGCATGGAAGGCAATGGCATCAGAGGCAGACGAGATTGAATTTGAGGACGAAGACTAAGGCCTGAACAGGTAGTAGCCAATCGCCTGACGACCCGGCTCACCCACCGCTGCATAGTTATCCGTCAGCCACAGGTGGACAGTGTCTCCCACGACCTGTGCCGCGACGCCATCAAGCTCACGTGCAGTGGTCAGGTTTACGGGGAGCGGATTGTCTGGATGCTTGGTCCAGCTGATTCCTGTCGCAGAAGTGGCCAAATTGAGGGTCGACTCGACGGGCTCCCGAGCACCGGCCACAATCTCTCGCCAGTCCTCGGCCCCGACATAGAACATGTAGTAGGTGGCGCCGAGCTTCACGACCGATGCTGCTATGATTCCCGCCTGGTCGTAAACCTCGGGGCCTGCAGTCAGGACAGGCTCATCAATGATGTTCCAGTCTGAGAGGTCTTCAGAGACCTCAACCGCGTACATATCCACTGAGTCATCCGTGCTGCTCACACCCATATAGGATGTAATTCCGCCGCCCTCACTGACATACAACGCCAGGGGCCAGCTGATGGTCAGGCCGCCCTCATATGTCACGCCCTGCATGAGCGTTGGGTTCGCGCCAGCCTTGGTCCAGTTGATGCCGTCGGGACTCTCCGCAGCACCCACACCAATCTCGAAGTTGCTGCCATTGAAGACATATCCCTGGTAGGTCATGACGTACCGATCTCGCCTGTCGTCACGTGCGATGTGGATGGAGTTCATCCCGTCTTGGTCCCAGGTGCCCGCGACCTCCGACAAGAGCGCGTTGTCAGTGTGGGCATCCCAGTCCACACCATTCTCGGAGACAGCTGTCCCCAGGCCCCAAGGTGCCAGGTAGTCAGTAGTCGTGCTCGTGCCGCTCTCATCGAGCCGGGCGGTATACCAAATCTGATAGACCGGGTAGCCCATGACCAGGTTGGTGTAGAAGCCAACGGAGCCGACATCCATGCCTGCGCTATCGGAGGAGGAGTCGAACCACATCTCATCTGTGGCTTCGAACACCGGGTTGCACTTGTACACGCTCATGGTGGTGTCAGGCACGGCCGCGAAGTCACACGGCATGTAGTCACTCGGATCGACTTCAGGCTCCAAGGCCACGATATCGTACTCCTTGGCGCACCCCAGTGCCGTGATTCCAGCAAGAACTAAGCTCAGCCTACCAACCATGTTCATTCTCACACTCCACAATGCCAAAGGTGTCACAGTCATCCACTGAGCTCATACAGACACGGTAGGCCAGGATATCGGCACCCTGGTCCTCGCCGTAGGCACAAGCACTCTCACATTCATCCATAGACGGGAACGTCTTGACCTCACAGTCCTTGACGAGAATGCTGCAGAGTTCATCGCACTCACTCTCAGGGACCTCTGTCGCACATCCGCCAACAAGACCGAAAATCATCAAAATGGCAAACACAGCCACCTCCAGCACCCAGCATATACGAAACTAAAAGCTCTCGGCGTCTTCCTTGAATAGGCTACGAGAAGTGGGGAGGGTTGATGAGCATCGTCAGTGTTGGACTTTTCTTTGTATGGGGATGTTCGCCTCAGGCCGATGACACCCCCGCGCCACCACAGCCACCGGCCCCCTATGAGTGCCAACAAGCACCCCTCATTCAGCCCAGTGTGGACTTCTTCAGCGACGTCTCCGTCGCCAGCGGAGTGCAGCTCGGAAACTTTGATCCGGAGCCTGTCGATGGGACGGTCATCAACGACCACAGTCGTCTCGCCTTCGCTGACATAAACGGCGATGGCTATGACGACATCGTCATGCACAGCCTCTACCCCAACCCGGTCAATGGGGTTCCATTTGAGCACCTCGTCTTCATCAACAATCAGGACGGCTCCTTCTCGGACCACAGCGATGCCTCGGGCCTTCGCGACGTACAGGCCGGCCTCTTTGCATTCGCCGACGTCGACAATGATGGGGACCAAGATGTCTATGCTGGACTCGACGTGCCAGACCTCGGCGCTCACAGGTCTGCCATCATGCTCAATGACGGCAGTGGTGTTTTCACGAAGCTGGATGGTGCAGGCGTGGGCGTCAGCAACCCCACTGTTGCAACTGCATCATTCGCAGACTTTGACAACGACGGTGCTGTCGATCTCTTCGTGGGCAATGGTCACACCTCCTACGGTATGGCTGACATGCTCTTCTGGGGTCACGGAGACGGGCACTTCACTCAAGACTCCGATGCTCTTCAGGCTGCAGCCGCACAGCCCACCAATGGCTCCGTAGTCTGCGACTATGACAACGACGGAGACATGGACATCTTTGTGTCTTCGTACGGCGTCAGCGTCAACAACGGACACAACCAGCTGTGGCGCAATGATGATGGCGTCTTCAAAAATGTCGCCCGACAAGCAGGCGTCGAAGCCCTCGGCACAGGCAACAGATTTCTGAGCTCCACTGGCTTCGGCGAAGACATCGAGCCCGATGTCGATCCGGACAACTGGGTAGGGTCGAATGCGTTTGGAGTCGACTGCGGAGATGTAGACAACGACGGCGACCTCGATCTCTGGGTCGCGGCAATCTCCCACCCCAACAGCGGAACCTACTCTCGCAAATGGTCGGATCCCTCCAGCCTCCTTGTCAATCAGGGTGATGGGACCTTTGAGGACCACACAGCCAGCCTAGGCTTGCCCTTCAATGAGGGAGATATCGACGCTGCAATGGTGGACTTCGACAACGATGGACGGCTCGATCTCTCGCTCACTCGCGACCCAAAATACGAGGCCAGCTACACCGATCCAGAGCAGTATGCTTGGTTCGGACTGATGCACCAGGGCGCAGATGGTGCTGGCTTCACCTCACGTGGTCTGCTCAGCGGTATCAACATCGACATCGAGACCGGTACAGATGCAGGCAAGAAGCGTCAGATGAAGGGCGGGCAGAACCATGCCTGGGCAGACATCGATCATGACGGCGATCTGGATCTCCTCGTTGGGGGCAGGGACCAAGGTGGCGGTCGACCAAACTTCTTGTATGAGAACACCCTCGGACAAGACAACAACTGGATCGCTGTGTCCTTGGTCGGAGACGGAGCAGTGGTGGCTACCGACGCCATTGGTGCAAGACTCTCCTACACCTGGGCTACTGAGACCATTGTGCGAGAGAAGCACGGCAGTCGCGGCACATACAACTCAGAAGACACGAGATGGTTCCACATCGGACTCGCCGATCGTGACTGTAGCGCTGAGATCTCTGTGACATGGCCCGACGGTACGCAGATCGACTTTGACTGGTCAGAACTCGGCGAGCGACGCTTCGTCCAGATCCGCTACCCAGACATCATCGAGGACTGAAACCGCCACCTACGAACCATCTTGGTGCATAATCAGGCCACACAGGAGAGACCGATGACCAAACCACACACACTTATACTCGCCTTGATGATGACTTCAGTCGGATGTGCAGAGGAAAAGGACGCAAGCAACACCGACTCAGGTGGTGCAGACACCGCGCTAAACGGTGCTCAGCTCTTCTCAGACTCATGTGCAGGGTGCCACGGTGCCAGCGGAGATGGCGTGGGCTCAAACCCGAGCTTAGTCGAGACCGTGCCAGAGCTCAGCGATGCAGACCTGATGGACGTCATCGACAACGGCAAGGGCGGCATGCCTGATGTTGGGCTCAGCGACAGTGAGGCCGATGCAGTCTTCACCTATGTGCGAGAGCAGTTTGGTGAAGAAGGCGGCGGCTGAGTTCTGCTCCGGGCGCCCTGAAGCCACCGGGCAACACCCACACCTAAACCTCTGAAAGTCGGGAAAACATGGACTTGGTGTCGAACACAATGTTGCTGTATTTAGGCATCAATGTGTTGGGCCTCGCCTGGACTGCAGCGACCATTCAATTTGGTCTACCCTCGCGGCTGAGTATCCAAGGCAAGTCTCATCGCTGGTCCACGCTGATCGAGCGCCTCCCCCTCATCGTCTTCAATCAGGTCGTCTTGATGACGGTGGTCTATGTGGCCCTGAGCCAGTTCGGGCATCTCTTTACTGAGCAAACCCCAGGACTGCTCCTTCTCGCAGCCCAAATTGCCATCATTGTCGTCATCGACGACCTCTGGTTCTATGCGTGGCATCGCTTCATGCATGAACACAAGGGCCTGTACAACAAGGTCCATCGCATTCACCACAAGGCGTACGCTCCGCTGCCGATTGAGTACATCTATGTTCATCCGCTTGAGTGGATCGTCGGTGGGTTCGGCCCCTTTCTCGGACTCGTCTTGGTGGGCCAATTCTGGGGTGCAATTCCAGCCTGGACCCTCTGGACCTACCTGCTCATCCGAAACCTGCACGAGCTCGATGTGCACTCCGGAATCAAGTCACCGCTGGGAAAGCTACTGCCCATCTACGCAGCTGCTGAGCACCACGACCTCCATCACGCCAAGCCAACCAAGGGCAACTACTCAGCGACCTTAGAGATCTGGGACCATCTGCTGGGCACCTACTGGCGACCCACAGGGCAGGACTGAGCGCGGAGACCGTCAGGCTGCGACGGGACGTGTCTGCAGACCAAACCACGGCAAGCTGAGCATCGACAGCGTCACGACCGAGACCGCCACCCAGACGAGCGGACCTGTCAGCATCAGTGCACCCGTCCCCCCAGCCAAACCAACAGCCACCAGGCGGCTCCACTCGGAGACTCGACCCCAGCGCTTGCCCTCAATCAGACCCGACCAGTTCATCCCAGTCCAGAAAATATATGCGGCCCCGAGTGCAAGCCATGAGGCCGGCCACAGCTTGGAATAGGCAATCACAAAAGCCGTAGTCACGCCCACAGGGACGAGGTGGGTGAGGATGTAGAGGGTGAGCCTTGGCTCCATGTTCACATCGTAGCCTCGACCTGGCGCTGGAAATGCTGGCTGCACGACTCCGGCGGGTGTCCAGCCAGGCTCGGCAATCCACATCTTGAGCTTGTCGGTGAGCCTGGCCTGAGCCCAGCTGTCGCGAGCGAGTGTCACAATGGGCATGACGTTAGCAGTCAGCGGGTCCCACGCCCGCACAGGCTTCATGATGCCGTAGAGCACCTCAGCCTCCTCATCCTCAAAGGTTCCAAAGAGGCGGTCCCAGACAATGAAGATGCCTGCGTAGTTCTTGTCGATGTACTCAGGATTTGTGCCGTGATGAACACGGTGATGACTTGGCGTGTTCATCACCCACTCGATGGGTCCTAGCTTGCCGATGGCTCGGGTATGAATCCAGTACTGGTACAAGAGGTTTGCAGCAAAGCTGCCAGCCCAGACCACGGTGGGCAGTCCCAAGACAGCGAGGGGCATGTAGAACACCCATGAGTACGACTGGGTGAACCACGACTGCCGGAGCGCAACAGCGAGGTTGTACTCCTCAGACTGGTGATGCACGACGTGAGTCGCCCAGGCGAAATTCACCCGATGTGAGAACCGGTGGTAGGCGTAGTAGCAGAGGTCTACGGCCACGATACCGACCACCCAAGTGAGGGGCTCGCTCACCGACATGCTCAGCTGACCAAAGCTGGCATAGACATACTGATAGATACCTAGAACGAGAATGCTGGAGAGCAGACCAACTATCTGGTCCCCCATCCCGCATGTGAGTGCAGCGATGGTGTCGTTGAAGCGGTACAGGCTACGCCCACGAAGTCGAGCGTAGAGAAACTCGATCACCATCAGCCCAAAGAAGAAGGGGACGGCAATACCAATGGGGTTGAGCTCAGCCACTCCTCAGCCTCGTTGGACTGGAATGTTGAACCTCTCAATGTAGGCCGCATAGCGCTCATAGATGCGGTCGACATCCAGCCCATAGCGCTCAATGCTGTACTTGTGTGATCCCTTCGCGTCTTGGCGCTCGGTGTCCAGGTACCCCTGGACGGCCTCAGGACTGATGGACGAGAGCCCAAATTTTTCGGTGATCTGATTCACTATTGAGGCTGGGTTCTCACAGAGCTGTACGAAGTCCACATCGAAGAAGTGCTCCTCTCCGACTCGCTCCCGGACAGCCATGGCACGCTCGATTCCATTGAGAAAGCGATTCTCGATGTGAGCGCCGATCTCGGTGGGGTCGAAGCGCCCGTACATCAGTCGCCAATTCAGAGAGATGAGCGAGCAGTATGATGCGATGGAGGCAACCGGGTCGCGGTGAGTCCAGACAATGCATGCATCTGGGAAGTTCTCGAGCAGCGAGTCCACAAACCACATGTGGTCTGGACACTTCAGCACGAATTCACTACCCGGCACGCGCTGAGCCATGATCTGGAGCGCTTTTTTGTACTCCGCATAGCTGTCGTCCATGTTGTGCTTGAGGAGCCACTCTCCATAGTTCCGCCAGCCGCTGCCCATATCCCAGGCCATCACCGTGAAGCTGTTTGCCAGCAGCGGCCAACACTCCTCAAGGCTCTCGGCTCGGATCTCATGGACCGCAGCCATCTCCGGCAGGACCCAGTAGGCGATTCGAAGCTTGGCGTTTGCCGCACGAACTCTGGCCTTCTTGTCCTTCACGGGATCATCGTGGAAGGGCACGGGATTCATGATCTCCCAGAACGGAAGGGCCCGGCGGCGCTCATCCAAGTCCAGCAGGTTCTGTAGCAAGGTTGTCCCGGTCCTCGGAAAGCCGAGGATGAACACTGGGCGGTCAATCTTGTGCTCTACGACCCGTGGGTGCTGCTTGAGATACTCGGTAATCTTGAGCCGATTTCCGAGGCAGTGCAGACCGATATCGCGGGTGGAAATGCGCGCTAAGGATGTCAAATCAGAGGACTCGACATCATCGAGCATCACACGGAGTGGCTCCAGGAACGCTTCCCCGCCCCAGTCCTCGAGCCCCGTGGCCTTCCGTGCACCGGCCAGCAGCGATGCCTCACCGAGTCTACTGAAGGGTAGACCGAGTCGATGCAGGAGCGCAGCACCGCGGTCGAGAGCCTTCAGGCTCCAGCGGTATTCCTCGCGCTTTACTGTCAATTCGTCTGGCATCGAACCCTGTTTCCCACATTGAACACATAGCGATTAACGGTTTTTCGGCCTCTGAGTTGCGTATCCCTCAGCGCCAGTTTATATAACGATCGTTATAAAAAGGTTCACCATGCACACAAACCGTCGCGACTTCTTGAAATTGGCAGGCACAGCCGCTGCACTTGGCTGCACAAAGGGTGCCAAGAGCGTCGACACATCAGGCCACTCCACGCTTCCCTCAGACCCTCGCACAGAGGACACTGGTCAGCTTGTTGACACGGGTGTGCTCGACACCGGCGATATCGTCGATGGACCGGTACTGGCTGATCCTGGCTATGGTCTGAGCGATGCTGTGCCCTCAGCGCTCGGCATCTCAAGCTACGGCGATGACGACCTCTCGCTATCGGTGATCTCTGGCGAGATGCCCGCAGACATTCACGGACACTACTGGGTGGTCCACCCATACCCACCGGGGGGCGGCAACCCGCTCTTTGCGGGCTCAGGACGCGTCATCAGAATGGACCTCTCGCCGACCGGCATTGAGGCCAAGCTCCGGATGGCGCGGACCCCCTGCCACTACGCCGACGTCGCCTCAGAAGGCACGAGCTTCGGCTTCGACAACTTAGAGATGGCACGCATGTCAATGCAGCTGGGTGTGCGCAACCTAGCGAATACAGCATTCGTGTGCTTGGACGGTGACCGGGTCCTCCTCACCTACGACGGCGGGAGACCATTTGAGCTCAATCCTGCGGACGCCAGCGTCGAGACCGCCGTCGGGTGGAGCAGCGAGTGGGTCGGCGCCATGCCCGGCTGGATGGACTGGGTCTTGCCCTTCCCCTTCCCCATGGTGATGTCAACGGCCCATCCCGCAGTCGATGGAGACACGCTCTTTACCGTCGAATACAATCTCGCGATCTTAGGCAGCGCTCCGTGGACACGACTCGGCCGATGGAATGGATCCGGTGAGCTGAGGTCCTGGGCGGTAGTCGACGAGAGCGGGGCTGATGTAGCCATCGAGCAGAGCGTGCATCAGATGGTGGCCACTGACGACTTCATTGTCGTTGTCGATACCGCCTTTGTGGTTGAGGTCGAGGGTATGTTCGGCGACTCGACGATGCGCCCGCAGTCACCGGAGACAGTGATGTGGGTGATACAGCGCGCTGACCTGATCGCCTCTGCCGACAGCGTGACAGCCAAGCGCATCCAGATTCCACTCGAGGTCATTCACCTCACCTGCGACCGCACCAATCCCGGTGGCGTGATCACACTCCACGTCAGCCACACACCGGGCGCTGACGCCAGCGAATTCTTAGAGCCAGGAGATGTGACCTCTGCTGGCTTAGACGTCCGAGTTGATCTCCACGGCCTACCCGCCGCGCCCTCAGATCTGGGCGCGCTCGGGCGCATAAAGATCAACGCATACAGTGGTTCCGTGATCGAGCACACCATCGTGAGAGACGAGCGACTCTGGGGCGGACCAGCCCTGGCCACTGAGGCTCCACAGACCAGTGAAGGGCGAGCATCGGCCATCTATTGGGCAAGCATCGGCATGTCCCCAGAGCTCCGGCTAGCTCGAGTGGACTCCGCATACAGCGACCATCCCTATCGCCACATTCCCCTGAGCGAAGTTCCGACTGAAGTCCTTCCATCAACCCTGGTCCGTGTGGATCCATCGGGGCCAGAGATTGTCGACAGCTGGGCCTTCCCAGCCGGCCGAATCGGACTGTCACCTCAGTGGGTACCCGGGGGCAGCGATGGCTACCTGGTGACCACCATGATCTCTGATGACCGGGCCACTACAGGCTCGAGCGGCTGCGAGGTATGGGTCTTTGACTGCGCAAATCTCGCCCAAGGCCCGCTGGTTCGACTCGGGCACACCGAGCTCCAGGTCCCATTCACGCTCCACACAGCATGGACAGAGACTGCTGCAACACGGACGGCGGCCTACCGGGTTGACGTGCGGACTGACACAGCGGCATCAGTGGCCCGCCAAAGCACTGAGATTCAAACCATGTTCGAAACCTCCGTTTACCCTCACTTCGAGTAAAAAATGAAACTCAACACACTACTTTTCCTATCCACCTTCGGATGCTCAGGCGGCATCACCGGTGGCTCCAACAAAGACATCATTGGGGACACTCCCGATACTCTCGAGGATGGAGCCGACGAAGAGCCATCTGACGAGGAGACTCCCGACGAGGAGACTCCCGGCGAGGAGACTCCCGACGAGGAGACCCCTGATGAGGAGACCCCTGATGAGGAGACTCCCGACGAGGAGACTCCTGATGAGGAGACTCCCGACGAGGAGACCCCTGATGAGGAGACTCCCGAC